>Ga0116156_10003831_pt1 | contig 12972 bp, 7 predicted proteins | sample AD_UKC045_MetaG_FD_89891 | JGI IMG/M metagenome (GOLD analysis project Ga0116156, IMG submission 89891) | Active sludge microbial communities of municipal wastewater-treating anaerobic digesters from USA - AD_UKC045_MetaG | ecosystem: Engineered > Bioreactor > Anaerobic > Digestate | place: USA... | reverse complement strand
CAATGTACTTTTGCAACATGATGTCGCTCAAGGTCAATGCATCTGCAGTTTGTGGTACAGCGGCACTGGCCATGTATGCATCTTTATCAGGTGTAGAAACACTAGTGAAATCCATGTGTGCAATCACACCTTTTTTGAAAGCATCCAATGCAGTTGCTTTATCACCTTTAATAAAGGCTGCTTCTGCTTTCATAAATTGAAGTTCAAAATAAGTCATGAGGTAATGAAGTGCATTGTCTTTAAATATGTACTTGCCAGGAATGGATGCAGCAACAGTCACAGTTGGCGAAACTCCCCATAACAATGGGATACGAGTTGGTTTATTCAAAGTATTGGTGGTATCTCCTTTGTTAGGTTCTACTCCTCTGTAGACACCATCTGGTGAAGGACTCAACATCAATGGCAACCTTGGGTCCTTTACACCATTAAAAGTCGTTCCATCTAGCAAACTCAAAATGTATGTGGACTGCCTGTAACTCCTCAAGTTATTTCTTGTAGCACCATAAAAATTGCCATCGTTACTGTTGGTGCCAGCGTGCGGAATGGCAAAATTATCTGCATTAGAAGCAAAAGATTTGTCTACGTATTCTATGACTTTATCAGGGTTGTAGGTTGATTTATTGGAAATGTGGTGGGCATTTCTAGCCAAGTTGGCATAAACAAATTTTACCCATTGTGCAGTTTTGCCTTTGTAAACCAAATCACCTCTTCCCAAACTGGCTTCTGATGATTTGCCGTCTGTTCTGGCCAAATCAGCAAGTGCTTCGTCAGAAAGTCTTTTCACTTCTTCATAAATCAGATCTTGAGCATCAAAGTCAAAGACATACCTGTTTGGTTCCCAGGCTTGTTTCAATATCATTTCACCGTATACGTCGGTGGATGATTGCCAGCTCCACGCTCTGATGGCTTTTGCAACGCCTACATAATCCCATTTTTCCTGAAGTGTAGATGCATCAACTATGAGGTCTATATTTTTTCCAATAGCCCAATAGTGTTGTCTCCATTTTTCTCCGCCGTTGTCACTTCCTGCTGCATAGCCTTGTTGGTCCCAAACATTGTTGGCGGTTATCCAAGTCCAGTTTTGAATGTATTGGCCTACATATCTAGTATCAAAAACTTCCCCTCTGGCCATTTGGGAGAAAAGTGGAGGTAGTACTGAAAACCCATCGGCAGCTTGCGGAAAACTCGGATCTTTATTGATGTCCAAATAATCCTCGCAACTTACGAAAGTCAAGATGGTGCAAAGCATCCCTATTTTTATGATGTTTGATTTCATTTTTCTAATTTTTAAAAGTTAAAAGGTAACATTCAATCCCATGGAAAACGTCCTTGGAAGGGAAGTTTTACCAAAATCCATTCCGAATCCTCCAGCACCACCTGTAGCAGGATTTGTTGTGCTAACGTACGGATCCGCTCCAGAATAATTCGTCAAGAGGAATAAATCAGTTCCGTTTACAAATACGCTTGCCTCTTTGATGGCGTTTTGTTTGCTTAATATTTTGGAGGGAATGGTATAACCAATGGTAAGGTCTCTCAACCTCATCCAATTGATGTCTCTTTCCACAAAATCTTCGGGTTGCACAGAAACTGAATAATATAACTCATTTGCACTTGGTATGAATGATATATTATTAACTGTCGGTGTTTCACTTTCTTCCTTACCATCTTTCAATACACCTGGCACGATCAATGGTTCGTCTCTATCGAGTGTTCGTTTACTCAGACCTGTTTGATAGAGAAACAATTCATTGCCGTTGAAAATATCTCCACCTTTTCTAATGTCTAAGAGGAAGGAAATACTCAAGTTGTTCTTAATTTTAAAATCATTGACCAAGCCGATCACAAAATCAGGATTTCTATCCCCGATAGGTAAAAAGTTGGCATTACGCAAAGGAAATCCAGTTAATGGATCAATCAATACATCTCCTTTTGTATTTCTTAAATAACTCCAACCTCCGATTGCTGTAGCTGTCCCAGCTCCTCTGCCATTGATTGGCTCATAAAACAAATTTGTTGCTGATGTAAACCTGGAAGCCAATACATCTGCCGGTGCAAAAGCACTTGCCCTGGCATTTCCAATGGCCCAAGTATCTGAATCATAATATTCACTCACTTGTGCAGGAAGATTGGCAACCGCTGTTTTGTATTTTGTGAAATTGGTAATCACGTTCCATCGTATAGTTGAATTTTGCACGATATTAATATCTAATGATCCATCAATTCCGTTGGTTTGTACGTCACCACCATTTAAAAGACCAAATATAAAACCTGTGCCATAGCTAAGTCTTTGGGTTACAATTTGGTCTGTTATGCTCTTATTGTAATAGGAAAGATCCAACATTACTCTGTCATTCCAAAGTCCCAATTCTGTTCCAATTTCAAAACTTTTCACACTCTCAGGTTTCAAAGCTGGGTTGTCACCAAAGAAGTCAAATAAAAATCCACCACCAGTACTGGTTTGAGATACAAGTCTGGATGTTATTTTATAAGGCGGCGCTGGGTTACCAACATTTGCAAATGATGCCCTGAGTTTTCCAAAACTCAAAGGACCTGTTTTTCCTTTCAATCCAGGTAGTTCTGTAAAATTGAAGGCTAATCCGGCAGATGGGTAGAAATAAGAATTATTTTCTTTTGGCAAGGTACTCGAGTTGTCATTCCTTCCTGTGAGGCTCAAAATCAAAAATTCTTTGTAGTTAAATTCTGCTTTTGCGAAAATACCCACCAATCTTGTTCTCGTAAGTGTAGTTCTATTCCTCTGTGTAGTTGGCTCTGTATTGTTGATACTGTTGAATTCAGGCAGATAAAATCTCTCACCATAATCTGTGCTTACTTCATTCCGTCTATCATCAACTGAGGTTCCTAAAATGAAGTTGGTGGAAATATCGCCGAACTTTTTATTTAAAGTTGTGAAAATGGTAGTGTTCAAGATCTTACCCACATCAATGTAATTTTCAATCCATCCTGCTCTACCAAAACCGATGTTTGATTCTGGGTGGAAAAATCTGTTGGCACCAGTATTGTATGTGTCTGCTCCAAAACGACCTGTAATATTCCACCAAGGGGCAATATCAGCTGTCAAGGTAACATTTGCCGTGTTTCTTGTGGTTTTTTCAGTCCTTGCATTTTTGTAAACATTAAAAAATGAATTTTCATTGTCGTTGCCAAAATTTGCAGAAGGCAAGGTCAAGGTGCGGATGCCGGCTTCATCAACATACTCACGCATGTCATAATTTGCTGGATATCTCAAAGTACCTGTCAAATATCCTTGAGAGCCGCCTGGAGGAATCACATTATTATTTTGTGTAGTTGCAAATCTGGAGGTTCCTTTCAACCAAGAAGTAACTTTGAAATCAGATGACAACGATAAGTTGGTTTGATTGTATGTGTTGGTTGGGATATTTCCTTTACTGTCAACATATGCACCTGACAGTCTGTAAGTTATTCTTTCAGAACCACCTTCCAATGCAAGGTCATGCCTCATATTGTTGCCTCTTTGAAAGAAATTACCCAAATTATCATAAAAGGTAGTCCCAGCAGGGTAGGCTGGTCCAAAATAATCCGCATCATTTAATGATGCTACTCCATTAACGCCTCTTCCATATGTTGTTTGAACTTCAGGGAATCTGGTGATATTAGATGTGGTAAATCTATTCGAATAAGTTACTTTGCCAGATCCTGCTTTACCCTTCTTGGTAGTAATAATGATGACACCATTTGCACCCTCATTACCATAAAGCGCTGCGGCTTCTGGACCTTTTAGCACAGTAATACTTTCAATATCGTTTGGATTTATTTCTGCCAATCTACTTCCTACATCATCTCTGTTGTTGTTGATGTTGGCATTTACGGCATTGGCATCAGAAGTGAGTGTATGTTGGTTGAATGTACCGCTATTAATCGGCAAACCATCCATAACAATCAATGGTTGATTACTATTTCCGATAGAAGTTACACCTCGTAGATTTATACTCACACTGCCACCCGCCAAACCACTGGTGGGGGTAAGTGTCATGCCCGAAATCCGACCTTGTAAAGATTGAAAAGCATTATCTCTCTGAGTGTTTTTTAATTCCAATCCACTCACTCCTTGAGCGCCATAGACTAGCTTTCTTTTATCCTGGACGATACCCAAAGCCCCAATGATAACAACTTCATCAATCAATACAGATCCTTGTAACACAACATCGATAGTATTTGATGTTCCCACTGTAACATTTTGCGTTTCTGTACCAATCATAGAAAAAATCAATTCTTGTCCAGGGTTGGCTTGTATAGAATATACGCCATTGACATCCGTAACAGTGCCGATGTCTGTCCCTTTTATCTGCACAGTAGCGCCAATAATTGTTTCACCATCTGCCCCCTTGATTACTCCAGAGACGGTCTGCGCAAAAGTTACGCTGATTGAGAAAAAAGCGAAAAAAAGGAATAGACATAGCCTCTCTTTGCGCAAATAGCAAGTTTTGTGTTTGTTTGGTTGCATACCATTAAAATTTGATTAGGTTAATAAACACATTCGCTTGTTTATATAAAATTCCGCGAATGTTTAATTTTATAAATTTTTATTTTATTTGTTTCACATTTTTAGTTTTGGTAGTATAGGTATCATCTGGTCAACCAAATATAGATTTTTTTTGATGTTATTTAAATTTTTAATTTTGTTTTTTTTAACATATCCTTTATTTGAAATGGGAAAATGGAAAGAGTGGTCAGTTTTCAGCAATCAGCGATCAGTTTTAGTGAAATGGAAAAAAGGGAGATCTTTTAGGGAAAACGAATATTCTAGATAGTGCAATTAGTCCACTTGTACAAAAAACACATACATGCATCATTCAACCCACTTCGGGGTTGTAAACTAGTGTATTATTGACCCCGAGTTGCACCCGGGGTTACTCAAATTGAACCCATTCGGGTTCTCCTAATATCACAATTGAATACCCTTAAATTAAAGAATGCAGCTTTTCCCATAATTGCATTTTGCTGACAACTGATAGCTGACAACTGATTGCTTTGATCGGTCAGCTTTCAGTGATCAGCGATCAGTTTTGAGAAATGGAAAAAATGGAAATCTGAGGACGGAAATCAGATGTCGGAAAACGGAAATCGGAAAACGGAAATCGGAAAACGGAAAACGGAGGACGGAAAACGTGAAGTTTCATGATTTTGGTTGACAACTTTTATTCCATATTCTGTTTGATGTGGAGTTCGTGAAATAGAGTTATTTTTCGTGAATTCGTGGCAACTTAAATTATTGGAAACCGGATACCGAAATCGGAAGACGGAAAACGTGAAATCAGAGATCGGAAAATGTGAAATGAAGAAATCACAATCCATGTGTCCCTTCTTCTTCAAGGGATCAATTACCACCGGCTTTAGCCTGTGGTGAACAAGGGCTTTAGCCCAACTTCCCAAGCATCAGAAATGGGGTAAGCCCTTTCTCTTCAGGTGGTTCCATTTCACATTTAACCTGAGAAACCAAGGCGTGCCTTGGCTCAACATATGGTTCCATCTTACATTTCGCATTTCACATCTTACATCTCACACCATTCACCATTCACTATTAACAATTCACCATTATAATTACGCATTATTTGGAAAAACAAGAGAAACCGTGGTGCCCTTATCCAAAACACTATTAACCAAAATTTTCCCTTTATGTAATAACATAATTTGTTTGCTGAGGCTGAGCCCAATGCCACTGCCATTTTTCTTGGTAGTGAAAAAAGGTATGAAAATATTTTCCAGAACTTCTGCGGGTATACCTTTTCCATTGTCACTCACTTTTATAGTGACCACACCTTCCAAACTCCTGGAGGCAAAACATTTAATAGTCGGATTATCATGATCGAGAACAGCATCAGCAGCATTTAAAATCAAGTTGATCAATACCTGTTCTATTAAATAGGTATCAACTTCAACGTCAAGGTCTGCCGGTTCCACTTGAAATATTAAATTAATTCCTTTGTTGGTTATTTCAGTGTGCATCAATTGTTTGAGTCCTTCAAAAATATCAGCGAGTTTTAAGGTGGAAGCATCTATGTGAGTGATTTTACTCAAGCTGCGATAAGTCTGGGCAAATTTCATCAAACCTTCACTTCTTCTATGGATAGTCTCTAATCCTGCGTCCATATCTGTCATATCAATAGGGGTGCTTTCCAACATATTTGCCCTAATATGCGATTGCAAAGTTTCCGTCAGAGATGCAATAGGAGCAATTGAATTCATGATTTCATGTGTCATCACACTCAATAGTTTTTTCCAAGCCTCCGATTCAATTTGATTGTGGGTATCATCAATATTTTGCAAAACAACCAATCTGAAAGACGCTTGTTCCGCTTCAAAATCGGTGCACGAAAACAACATGTTTTGTTTTTGATTATTGATATTTAATTGAATATTGCTTTCACTTGGATTTAATTGACCTGTAATTAATTGGAAAAGATCTTGCCTTCTTTTATCTAAAAAAGTAATGTTTTTAATGGAAGGAATCCCAAGCATTGAGCTGAATGTTTCATTGATCCATATAATGTCGCCAGTTTTTACGTCAAAAGCCAAAATACCTGTTTGTATCATTGCCAGGATCTTGGCCAGATAAATATTATGGGTTTCTTTTTCGGTGTTTAAATTCCGGAGGATGGTAGTAATTTCATTAAATCGCTGGTGGAGATAATCTGCATCAGGATTACCTGTATGATTATCATAATACCTTGTAAAGTCTCTATATTTAATAGAGTCGAAAAAATCTGAAACAAGTTTATGTTGTGATGTGAGCTTTTTAATTACTTGATAGCCAATGATTACAATAATTAAAATGGCGATTGAAGATTCAAGAAATTGTTTTTGAATAAAGAAATAGGAAGCAAGTAGCATGATGCCCATCAATACCACACTAAGCAATAATATGCTGTTGTAATGTTTATTATAATCCATATTTATTTAATCTGCGGTACAATGCAGTCCTAGTAATTCCTAATTCTTTTGCAGATTTAGAAATATTTCCATTGTTTTTTTCAATTACATTGAGTATCGTATTTTTTTCGATATTGTCTAATTTATTATCACCATCTTCTACCAATGAATTGAATTTTTCAATAGGAGAGAAAACCAGATCACTACTTTTCAGAACGTCATCTTCCGACATAATTACTGCCCTTTCAAGTGCATATTGCAATTCTCTGACATTTCCAGGAAAGTGATATGAGAGTAATTTATCAATAAATGTTTTTGAAAATTCAAGTTTATTTTTTTGATATTTTTGGCAATACATTTCAAGAAAATAATCTGCCAGCAATAGAATATCTTCCTCTCTTTCTCTCAATGGTGGTAAAACAACTTCAACAGTATTGATGCGGTAAATAAGATCTTTTCTGAATTTGTTTTCATCTGCCAGATCTCTCAAGGTAATATTCGTTGCACAAATTAAACGGATATCAACGGGGATGGGTTGTGAACTTCCCAAAGGCAAAACTTGTCGATTTTGGAGAACAGAAAGCAATACAGCCTGTTGTTGTAGGGTGATGTTACCAATTTCATCCAAAAATAAAGTTCCACCATTAGCTGATTGAAATCTTCCTTTTCTATCTTCTCTTGCATCTGTAAAAGCTCCTTTTTTATAACCAAATAATTCACTTTCAAATAAGGAAGAAGCCAAAGATCCTACATCGACTTTAATGAATGGTCCGTTTTTTCGATGAGAAAGGTCGTGTATGATCCTTGCTGCAATGTCTTTTCCTGTGCCATTTTCACCTAACAGCAATACATTAGCATCAGTTGGAGCTATTTTTTCAATCCTATACATAGCTGCCGCTATTACATCACTTTTGCCGATCATTGAAGCCTGTGAAGTGGTGATTACCTTTTTCTCTTTTGATTTGCGTCTTTTCTTTTCAATTTGTGTGACGGCATCTATCAGCTTTTGATTGCTCCAAGGCTTGAGTACAAAATCACTCGCTCCATTTTTAAGAGACTTGATAGCTAGTTCAATCTCACCGTATGCGGTGATCAAAATGACATCAATGCTGGCATCTGTTTCTTTTATTTTATTCAACCAATACAAGCCTTCATTTCCAGTATTGATCATGCCATTGAAATTCATATCCAAGATGATCAAATCAAAACTGCTTGACTTGATGAGAGAGAGCAGGTTGTTGGGATTTTTTTCTGTGATGATTTCCTTTACTTTGCCTTTGAGTAATAGTCTGAGTGCTGTCAATACATCGACATCATCATCTATTGCAAGAATTCTAATATTACTAATTGACATAATTTCTTCTTGGTTATCAGCAAAACTAAGAAATTCACAGCGATTCGTTGTGCAAGAATTTTCTGCTTGTTTTTTTGTATTGTTTTGAAACAGGTTTTGTATCGAAATCGTACGTTCCAGCGATCAGCTTTCAGCAATCAGCTTTCAGCAATCAGCTCTCAGCAATCAGCTCGCAGCGCTCATGCCTTCAGCAATTGCTCTTATAGATCTGTTGTAATTTTTCAGTGATGGTGGATTGATGTTCGAAGGCTGAAATCAATTCGTGAATTCTTGGTAAACAGAGGATAGCTGTCAGTAATCAGTAATCGGCTGTCAGCTTTCAGCAATCAGTGGTCATGCACTCAGCAATCAATGAGCAGCTCATTGATCTCATTGGTCAGTTGGAATTTTTCGTTGTGCTGAATTGAATTGTGAAGGTTGAAATCAATTCTTGAATTCAGGGTGATCATCTCAGTGATCAATGATCAGCTGTCAGCAATCAGCCATCAGTTATCAGCTCTTTTGAGGAACTTTCAGTAATCAGCAATAATCTGCAATTACCAGAGATTATGAGAACAAATTTGATGAAATAAAAAGTCCTTTCAGTTTTCAAATAAAACTGACATCTGAAAACTGACATCTGAAAACTGACATCTGAAAACTGACATCTGAAAACTGACATCTGAAAACTGACATCTGAAAACTGAAAACTGAAAACTGAAAGCTGAAAACTGAAAACTGAAAACTGAAAGCTGACCACTGAAAGCTGTCAGCTGATGTATCGCTTTAGCACGCAATGTGTACCAATACCGAACACTGCTATTTTGGAATTAAAATTTAAATAATTGATAATCAATAATTTAAAAATTGGCACGCTATTGACCATACAGATTGTATAAATTTGAAAGAAAAAATATGGACATTCCAATTCCAAAGAAAAGATTTACAGTAACGAGGGTTTTAATAGGTCTGGGTATTTTAGCCTTGATCGCATTCAGTATTTACACGTTTAAATTGCAAGGAGGCGCGAGTAAGCTCAATGTAGACGCGGAGAGAATTACTGTGAGCACAGTGACAAAAGGGGCTTTTAGAGAAAATATCCCTGTAAATGGCATAGTTTATCCGATATCAACCATTTATTTGGATGCACAAGAAGGTGGCCGGGTCGAAGAAAAGTATGTGGAGGATGGTGCAATGATGAAGAAAGGTCAACCCATTCTCAAATTGAGTAATACGGACTTGGAATTGAGTCTTGCAAATCAAGAGGTTGCTGTTTTCAATGTATTGACGCAAATGCAATACACTAAAAACATCGCTGAGCAGAATTCTATGAATCGTTTGAATCAAATGGCAGATGTTGACAACGCTTTGATTGAGGCTGAGCGTGTAAATAACCTAAATAAAAAGTTGTTTGATGAAGGTGCAATTGGCAAACAAGATTATATGAGTAGTCAAAATTTGTATGAATATCAGCAGAAAAGAAAAAAGTTGGCAGAGGATATCTTAAACCAAGATAAATCTTCAATGTCACAACAAATTGAGCAAGCTACCGAGTCATATAGACGGATGACCAATACTTTGCAATTGATGAAGCGTAAGGTAGGTGATTTGATAGTTCGGGCTCCGGTTGATGGCCAGCTGACTTCACTGGATTCAGAAATTGGTCAATCCATCAATAAAGGTGATCGCTTAGGGCAATTGGACATTACTTCTGGTTATAAAGTAAGAGCCGATATTGACGAACATTACATATCCAGAATTTTTCCAGGTCAAAAAGCAGAATATGTTACAAAAGATAAGACTTATATTCTGACCATCAAAAAAGTTTATACTCAAGTGGTTAGTGGTAGATTTCAAGTGGATATGGTTTTTGAGGGTGCTGCTCCAGAAAATATTCGCCGTGGACAGTCTTTACAAATCAGAATGAATTTGAGTGAAGAAACGACGGCTTTGTTATTACCTCGAGGTGGTTTTTACCAAAAAACAGGTGGTAATTGGATTTTTAAATTGAGTGATGATGGTGCTATTGCTTATAAAACAAATATTCAATTAAATAGGCAGAGTCCTGAGAATTATGAATTGATGGAGGGTTTGAGTGTGGGTGATAAGGTAATTACGAGTTCGTATGATTCTTTTGGTGATGTGGATGAGTTGGTTTTGAAGTGAGCGACGAGCAGCGAGCTTCGAGCTTCGAGCAATCAGTTTTCAGCAATCAGCTTTCAGATTAGTAGTTATTAGGAATTTTAAGAAAGGAATAAAAAGTATGTTTAAAGTTTTTGAATATATGAATAAATCATTTTTCGGATCGCAATTATTTCTGAATCAAGGTGTTCGAATTCAATCCTCTGAACATATCCTCACTCAAAAGCTAATAATATTTGATATTGTAACTCAGATAAAGATCCACAAGCTATTTGTAAGAAATTTATCAGTTGTTGATTGGAGTTTCTTCCACTTCCTTCTGCAATATTTGAAGGAACAGAGATCGCTGATCTTCTTATTTGGGAAGTTAAGCTATAAATTTCTTCTTTTGGGAAGTTGTAAGAAATTTTATATATTAAAATAACAAGCGAATGAGCTCTTTTCCAAAATTCCAAGTTACTATAGTCTTTCATAAAAATAAATTATTACAAAATAACGAAATTTAAAAAATAAACCAGACTACTGAAACAGAAATCTCGTAAAAAGCTGAGAGCTGATGACTGAGAGCTGAGAGCAGAAAGCTGACAATTCAAATTAGAATCATGATAAGATTAACAAATTTAGACAAACGCTACCGCACCGAAGAAGTCGAAACAATTGCCCTCGACAAAATGAATCTCGAAGTAAAAGAAGGAGAATTCGTTTCCATTATGGGACCCTCAGGATGTGGTAAATCATCGCTATTAAATATCATTGGATTACTCGATGATTTGGATGGTGGAAGTTATTTATTTAATGGAATTGAAGTTGCAAAATTCAATGAAAGAAAAAGATCTGAATTGCGTAAACACAATATCGGATTTGTATTTCAAAGCTTTAATTTAATTGATGAATTAACGGTTTATGAAAATGTCGAATTGCCGTTGATTTATACCAAAGTTAATGCCGCTGATAGAAAGAAAAGGGTAGAAGAAGTGCTTGAGAAAATGCAAATCATGCACCGCAAAAATCACTTTCCACAGCAGCTCAGTGGTGGTCAGCAACAACGGGTAGCCATCAGTCGCGCCGTTGTAAATAAACCCAAATTGATTCTCGCAGATGAGCCTACGGGTAATCTCGATTCTGCAAATGGTAATGAAGTTATGCAATTACTAACTGACCTCAACGAACAAGGTACTACGGTCATCATGGTGACTCACAGTGAGCACGATGCAAAGTATAGTCATCGTATTGTGAGGATGCTGGATGGTAAGACGGTTACGGAAAATATTTTGCTGTAAGCGGAAACCGGAGGACCGGAAACCGGAAACGGGAGGAATGGTAATTAATTAAATTTTAGTCAGGATTGGAATGGAAAAGGGAAGAATAACAAAATTTGAAGATCTACTAGTTTGGAAAGAAGGATTAGATCTAAGTATTGAAATCTATAAAATTTTACAAAATTGTAATGACTATGGGTTTAGAGATCAAATTAGACGAGCCTCAGTTTCGATTCCGTCCAATATTGCAGAAGGTTTTGATAGACAATCAAATAAGGAATATATCCAATTTTTATTTATTGCAAAAGGATCTTGTTCTGAAGTTAGAACTCAATTATATCTCGCAAAAGAAATTGGAATTATAAATGAATTAATAGCAGATTCTCTGTTGGAAAGATCAAGAAAGATTTCGGCAATGATAACAAAATTAATATCTGCTAGAAAGGAAAATTTTTGAAATAAAATTTAAATCAAGGATTTCAGTAATGAAAGTGCTTGAAATACATAAATATTAGCTTGATATTTTTAACAAAATAAAAAATTCGGTATCCGTACTCCGGTTTCCGGTCTCCAAAAAAAAGAGCCGATTTCCGATTTCCGATCTCCGATTTCCAATAAAATGAAATGATAACGAATTATTTAAAAATAGCGTGGAGAAATCTCCAAAAAAATAGAACCTCAAGTTTGATAAACATTGTGGGTTTGGGTATTGGATTGGCAACATTTATTTTCATAATGGAATATATTTCATTAGAAAAATCAGTGAATCAATTCCATTCCAATGTTGACAACATTTACAGATTGTTGAATGAAGATAAAGAAGGAGTGACTTGGTCAGAAGTCGAACCTGGATGGGCGCAATTATTTAAGGACAAACAGTCAGCAATTGAATCATATTGTTTGGCCGAACAAGGAATTGGGCAAGGAATTGTACAGAATATAGAGAAAAATTTGTCTTTTAAAGAAGATAGAATTGGATATGCGAGCGGTAACTTTTTTGAATTTTTTACTTTCAACATTATTGAAGGAAATAAAACTGATTTAAAGACACCACAAACTGTTTATTTATCAGAAACTACTTCTAAAAAATATTTTGGAGAATCACCAGCAATTGGCAAAAGCCTGACATTAAACAATCAATTTGGAAAGGTCAATTATTCTGTAAAAGGTATATTTGCTGATATTGGCCAAGAATCAGATATCCAATATGATATGGTCTTTTCACTAGAAACCTTAAGAAGTGCTGCCTTCTTAAACGGTAATGGTTGGGCGGATCTCAATAATTTTGATTCTCAATTCATCAATTTATACGTTGCAACAGCACCAAAT
>Ga0116156_10003828_pt1 | contig 12977 bp, 8 predicted proteins | sample AD_UKC045_MetaG_FD_89891 | JGI IMG/M metagenome (GOLD analysis project Ga0116156, IMG submission 89891) | Active sludge microbial communities of municipal wastewater-treating anaerobic digesters from USA - AD_UKC045_MetaG | ecosystem: Engineered > Bioreactor > Anaerobic > Digestate | place: USA... | reverse complement strand
GGTTGGGCGTCGATATCCAGTTGATCCCGACGTACACTCCGATCCGCACGGACGAGGAGGACGTGAGCGTCGATCGCGTGTTTTTGGGCGGGATCAATGTTTATCTGCAGCAGAAGTCGAGGCTGTTTCGTTGGCTTCCGCCGGTGCTGGACCGGATCCTGGATCGGCCCTGGCTGTTGCGGCGAGCTACGGCGAGCAGCACGGCGATCGATCCCAAGTTTCTGGGCGATTTGGCGGTTTCGATGCTGCGAGGCGAACACGGCTATCAACGCAAAGAGGTGCGGCGGTTGTGCCGTTATCTGGCATCGGACGTACGGCCCGGCCTGGTCGTGCTGACCAACATGCTGATCGGCGGCTGTATTCCCGCGTTGAAACGCGCGCTCGCCGTCCCCGTGCTGGTGACGCTGCAGGGCGACGACGCGTTCTTGGAGTCCTTGCCTGAGCCGCACAAGACGCGCGCCTTTGATGAGATTTACCACCTGGTGCGCGACGTGGACGGCTTCCTGGTACACAGCCGTTACTATGCCGACTTCATGGCAAGCTACTTCGGAATCCCGCCGGACAAGCTGCACATCGTGCCGCTGGGCATCGACATCCGGAACTTTGAAAGTAGCAGGCACACTCCGTGTGCCGTCTGCCAGACACGTCAGCTGGAAAATGGCGATCCGGAAAGCGGCGCAGGCACCGATCGTCCTGATCGGAGCCAGTCCTGTCCTCCGACGCGCACCCCGACGATCGGTTATCTGGCGCGTTTAGCCCCGGAGAAAGGCTTGCACGTATTGGTCGACGCCTTCCTGGAACTGCGGCGGATGGCCGGTATGCATAACGTCCAACTCCACATCGCCGGCTGGCTGGGCGAACACCACCGGCCGTATGTCGAGTCCCAGTTTGACAAGCTACGGAGGGCGGGCTTGGGCGATGCGTTTCGATATGTGGGCGAAGTGGATCGGCGCGGCAAGGCGGAATTCCTGCGCACGCTCGATCTCATGTCCGTGCCGACGACGCATCGCGAGCCGAAGGGCCTGTTCGTGTTGGAAGCTCTCGCGGCCGGCGTTCCCGTCGTATTGCCGGATCACGGTTCCTTTCCCGAACTGATCGCGTCCACCGGCGGCGGTTGCCTGACGCCGCCTCACGACCCGCACGCACTCGCGGGCGCGATCGCCGACCTGCTTCGGGACGAGCCGCGCCGCCGCCGACACGCTGCCGCCGGCCAACAGGCCGTACACGAAGATCGCAATTCGGATGTCATGGCCCGCGCGACGCTGGAGGTGTTTCAGATGTTTGCCGGCGCTGTCAGATGATCGGCGTCTTGCTATTCGGATTTTGGAGTTGTTACAGATTCATGGATAACGCCATCGTCATCGTCATTGATCGCCTGGGTGCGGGCTACTTAGGACCGTACGGCAATACGTGGATCGAGACGCCCAACTGGAACCGGCTCGCGGCTCGGTCGGTGCTCTTCGAGTTTGCCCTGGCCGACGCCATCGATCTGCCCACGGTCTACCGTTCCTACTGGCAGGGCCTGCACGCCATGTCGTCTGACCGGCCGGTGCGCAGTCTGCCGGAGATGGCGGCCGCCCGTGGGATTCACTGCGCGCTGGTCACCGACGAACCGCAAATTGTCGAGCTGCCGGGGACGGAGAGCTTTTCGGATCGGGTCGTCTTGACGTTGCCGGCCGCCGAACGACCGGCGAGTGAAGTCGTCCAGACGCAGATGGCCCAGCTGTTCGCCGCGGCAGCCCACTGGCTGCAGCGCGCGCCCGAACCGTTTTTGCTGTGGATCCACGCCCGCGGCATGGCCGGAGCGTGGGACGCGCCGATTGAATTTCGCAATCAATTTGCGGACGAAGACGATCCGCTGCCGCCGGAATTGAGCACACCGCCCGTCAAGCGATTCGGCGCGTCACCTGATCCGGACGAAGTGCTGGGTTACCTGCACGCCTACGCGGGGCAAGTCGCGCTGCTGGACGATTGCTTGGGGGCCTTCCTGGAGACGGCCCAGGCCACGGCGGGTTGGGAGCGGACGTTGCTGGCCATGACATCGCCGCGGGGGTATCCGCTGGGCGAACATCATTGGGTGGGCGGCAGCGACGAAGTGGTACAGGGGGAACAAGTCCACGTGCCCTGCCTCATCCGCCTGCCACAAGATCGCGGCGCCGCCGTGCGCTGTCACGAACTGGTGCAGCCGCCTGATTTTTGTGCCAGCTTGTGCGATGTGTGTGCGCTGGCTGCCGACGACGGGCCGCGGTGGGGCCAGAGTCTGCTTCCGCTAGCAGGCTTCGACCCGCCGGCTTGGCGCGATCGAGCCGCGACAACGGCACCTGTTGTTCAGGCCCTGCGGACGCCCGCGTGGCTGCTGGTCCGGAGGCACGACGGGCGGCGGGAGCTGTTCGCCAAACCCGACGACCGCTGGGAGGCGAATGAAGTCGCCAGCCGCTGTCAGGAGGCGGTCGAGCAGTTGGACGCCGCACTGGATGAATTCCAGCGGGCGGCCGAGTCGTCACAGCCAGCTCAGCTGTCGCCGCTATCGCCTCTGCTTTTGGACGGGCTGGGTTAAATTGGGGTAGTTTTCATTTGCCGAGCCTGTTTATAATCCCGCCCGTTTTTGCGTCAACAACTCGTGTTCGGACAAGGACGTCCGTTCATGGCAGAATGGCTGCCAACAAGAAGCATCGGATGCGAACGCCGCGGTCTTGGCAGCCGTTGGTCGCGAGCGGTCTTGCTGTGCGCGGTGTGCTTGCTTGCCTGGCCGGCTTGGGGGCAGGACTTCGACGCGCGGATCTGGGTGGCGTGGGGCGGCGGTGCCGCGCGTCGCTGGTCCGGCGAAATTCGCGTCGACAACGGTCGGACGCAGCCCGTCATGGCGAGTTGCATCCGCGAGTTCGAGCCCGTGGGACTGTCGCCCGACGAAGCGGGGTCGATGCACGTCGAAGGCGACGCCATCGTCGTGGTTCCCTGTACGCCGCGTACCTATGACGGCGTTCGACTGCGCGTCACGGCGGCCCGCACGGCCGAGCTGTCCGTCTACCTGGTTCCCGATGGTCAGCCCGAGGCGGTCCAGCGCGTGGCGATTCCGCTGGGCAGACTCCTGACCGAGCCGTACACGTCGATCCTGGACGAGCGGGGCAACCGGTTGCTGGTCCGCCGCGAGCCGGGGGACGATTTGCGGGTTCGCTTTGACCGAGATTCGCTGGTCTTCGCCGCGGGAGAGAGGTTCGAATTTCGCGTCGCGCCCAACTCGGTCAGCGGTGTCGAGGCGGACGATCCGCTGGTCTGCACGGTCCGCCTGCAGCCGGCCCGAGGGGACGCCGAGTTGTGGGAGGAGAGCCGCGAAGCGCGCGTCGGGGCGGATGGCAAGCCGCAGGAAATCGGCCCTTTTTCGCTGGCCTTGCCCGAACAGGAAGGCGTCTACGATTTGCACTTCACGCTCGGCAAGCGGCGGCTGCCGACGCGTTTCGCGCCGGCCAAGGACCTGTGCCGGCGCAGCGTCCAGTTGGTCGTGCTCCGGGGGCAGCCGAGTCCGCCGGCTGCGGCACCCTGGCACGTGGTGGCCGAGACGCAGCCGCAGATCGACGCGGGCTTGCCAACGAACAAGACCGGCCTCGGCGGCGGGAGCGTCGGCGATTCGACCAGCCGTCTCTGGAAGTCGCTTCCCAAGCTGCCCCACTGGAAATGGTTGCCGGGTTTGGATTCCAGCGGCCACGAAACCCCCATCGGCAATCGCCTGAGCCAACTGCGCAAGGAGGCTGGCCGGGAGTGGATCGAATTGCTGCCAGGCGGCTGGCAAGCCTATCCGTTGCCCGTCGAACAACTCGGCGTCCCGCACGTGGTGGAGGTGGAGTACCCGGCCCAAGCCGCGCAGACGCTGGGCATCAGCGTCGTGGAACCGAACGCGGCGGGCATGGTCACGCCGATCGGCCTGAATTCCGGTGCGGATGTCGAGTCGAGAAGCAGCACGCCGGGCGCTGGCTGGGAGCGGCATCGCCTGGTCTTCTGGCCGCGCACGACGACCCCGTTTCTGATGATCGCCAATCGCCGCGACGACGTGCCGGCGGCCTTTGGAACGTTGCGCGTCCTTTCCGGCCCGGCCGCGTTGCCGGCGCGGCCGGCTGCCGGCATCCCGGACGCTCGTCTCCTGGCCCAGTACTTCGACCGGCCCTTGTTGGCCGACGCGTTCTTGGCCGGCGACACCTTGGACGCAGGCAGCGATCGGAGCTTGACCGACTGGGTGACGTTTCTGCAGGCCGGATCGCGGTTCGTCGAGTACTTGAAGCACACCGGGCACAACGGGGCGATGCTGGCGGTCTGGCACGAAGGCGGGGCGATCTATCCCAGCGCCGTGTTGCACTCGACGCCGAAGTACGACAGCGGCGTGTTCTTCGGCACGGGTCAGGACCCGGTCCGCAAGGACATCCTGGAACTGCTATTCCGGCTGTTTGACCGCGAAGGACTGACGCTGGTGCCGGCGCTGCACTTCAGCACGCCGCTGCCCGAACTGGAAACCCTGCGCCGCCGGCAGACGCTGCCGCCGGAAAGCGTGGGCATCGAAATGGTCGCCGGGGACGGCCGCACGTGGAAGCAGTCATTCGCGGCCGACCGCGCCACGGGCCCCGTTTACAACCCCCTCTCGCCAGCCGTGCAACAGGCCATGCAGCGTGTGATGCTGGAACTGGGCCAGCGGTACGGGCAACATCGCTCGTTTGGCGGCGTCGCCGTCCAACTGGGCCCGCAGACCTACGCCCAGTTGCCCGACGCCGAGTGGGCTCAAGACGACACGACGGTCCGCCGGTTCGCGGCCGAGGAGCGGCTCGACATGGCGGGTCTAGGCGGCACGGACCGCCGTTTGCAGGCGATGTTCCTGGCAGGCGATGGACGCGAGCGTTGGTTGAATTGGCGCGCCCGAAAACTGGCGGACTTCTACGAATCCGCGGCTGCCGAATTGGCCAAGCTGGCCCCAAGCGGCAAACTGTACCTGGCCGGCGCCGAACTGCTCACGGATCCGCAAATCGAGGCCGAGTTGACGCCCGCCTTGCCGGAGCACTCGGACTACAAACGGCAGTTGCTGCGCGTCGGGATCGATCCGCTGAGCTATCGCGACGACCAGCGCGTGGTGCTGCTGCGGCCTTATCGCTGGGCGCCGCTGAATGCGCTGCAGGCCCAAGCCGCCAATCTGCAACTGCGCACTTCGACCGAACTGGATCAGTTGTTTTCGCGGCCGGGCCGTGCGGCAGGCGACGCTGGCACGAATGCGCGATTCAGCGCGTGGACGGGCAGCTTGCTGTACCACGAGCCGCAGACGTTTCCCACGGCTTCGTTCCAAACCAGCGGGCCGTTCGGCGCCGGCAAGACCGCGTCCTGGCTGCTGACGCAGATCGCTTCCTCGGCCGCGGCCCACCGGCAGGGCGTAATCCACAGCCTGGCGACGCTGGACAGCCAAGTGCTGTTCCAGGGCGGGTGGACGGCCGTGATGGGCCAGCAAGACGCGCTGTTGCCCGTGGCCGACGTGTTCCGGCAATTGCCGGCCAGCCGTTTCGAGACCGTGGCATCCAGCAACACCGCCCTGGAAGTGCCGCCGGTCGTGGTCCGCCGCCTGAGTCGCAGCGATGGCACGTACTTCTACGCCGTCAACGACTCGCCCTGGCCCGTTTCCGTGACCGTGACGCTGGACGCGCCTCGCGGCAGCGCACTTCGCGTGCTCGGCGACCGCCTCTGCCCGCCGCTGGTGCCTCAAGAGAGAACGCAAACTTGGACCGTGCCGCTGCAGCCGTATGATTTGGTGGCGGCCGTCGTCGCGGTCCCGGACGTGCGGATCGTCGATTGGCAGGTCGAGGTCGGCCGCGAGGTGCTGGTCGATCTCCGTAACGGGATCGACGACTTGCGCAAACGCGTCAATCAGCTCCGCGATCCGCCGCCTTTGCGGGTGCTGGGCAATCCCGATTTCGAGCTTGCCTCGGCGGACGACCTGTTGCCCGGCTGGGACCGCTCGCGGGGCGCGGACATCACCACAGAGATCGTGGCGGGGCAGGGCCGCGCCGGCAGCAACGCCCTGCGCATCCGCAGCGACGGCCCCGTGGCCTGGGTCCGCAGCAATTCCTTCCCGGTGCCGGCGACCCGCCGTATCTCGGTCTGGGTCTGGCTGCGGATCGACGATCCGAACAAGCAGCCGCCGCTGCAACTGGCCATCGAAGGCCGCTTGGACGGGCAGCCCTACTATCGCCCGGCGCGGGTCGGCGCCGGCGACGACCGTCTGGAGGCGCCGCCGCCGTTGACGGCGGACTGGGCCTGCTACCTGGTGCGCATCGACGACCTGCCCACGCACGGCCTGACCGATTTGCGAGTCGCGATCGACCTGATGGGGCCGGGCGACGTCTGGATCGACGACGTGCAAGTCTTCGACCGGTGGTTCGACAAGACGGAGCGCAACGAGCTGTTGAAGAAGATCGCCCTGGCAAACTTCTACTTGGGCAAAGGCGAAGTCGCGCAGTGCGAGCACGTGCTCCGAGGCTACTGGCCCGAATTCCTGCGGCGGTACGTCGTGATCGACGAGAACTCCTTGGCAGAGGTCGCTACGGCCGGCCGCGCCAGACCCGAAGCGGCGCCCGCCGCAGCGCCGGAGGATTCTGGCACGTCGCCGTCCTGGCTGAAAAAGATGGTGCCGAAACCTCCCAAGCTGCCAACCTGGTTTCGTTAGACTGCGGCAAGAGAGAGGTCACCGCTCCGGAAGCCTGGCTTCCGCAGCAAGCGGGCTTCTTTGCTCGTGCCCCGGTCCGCGTCAGGCGACTGCTGCCAGCCCCGAAACCGCGGACATTCCATGCAGGCTGCGGCGGGGAATTGCCGATAATCTTGGTCAGCACGGCGGACGAATGAGCCGCCTGCCATTCTCCAGGCATTAAAACCTTCGGTCGCCATTCCGGCAGAGGGACCAACATTAGAGCGTTGGCCGGAGTCAATCCACGGCTAGTGCAGAAGCACGCCCGACTCCCGCCTTTCTCGCAGCGACTCCACTCGTCGCAATCGACCGAAGGTTTTTTGGGTTCACCATCCAGGGCTGGCGCTTCCGGTGAGGCGACAGCCCTGTTGGCTTTCCCCCCACCCGTTGCCTACGCCAGCGCCTGCGACAACTCGCCCGCGATCGACTTCTCGATCATGCCCTTGAACGGCGAGGCCAGCAGGGGCAACTGGCCTTCCACGCGCGCCTTGTCCTCCTCGACGGTCAGCGCGCCCTTGATCGTGATGCCGTTGGTCGACAGGGAGAAATTCAGCACATGGTCGGTCCAGGCGCCGTCGACGGCCGAAATCTGGTCCTCGAATCGTTTCGTGACCTGCTCCATGAATCCTTTCAGACGCTGAGTGGCTTCCTCTTGGCCCAGGCCGTGGGGAACTTCCGCGCGGAATGCGGGCATGGTTATCTCCTAGGGTTGGCTTGCGTGTTTCAACGGACCGTTCGCAAAAGGGGCAGTTCCCCCGACCGGAAAAATGTCGCAGACGCGACTTCTTCATGGCTGCAACAAGCACGATGTCCGATCGACCCCGCGCTGTCAAGTACCGGTACGCTCGTTACGGCGGTCAGGATCGGTGCTGCCCTCCCGTTCGCGCTCGTCGATTCTTTCTCCCCAGAATTCGCAGTTTCTGCCGCTAAACCTGGTCCCCTCGACGCAGTCCGCTCCGTTTATGACCTACACTTCCCCAGCGGCGGGTTTTGGCCCCGGAAGTTGACGGTCGCCCACGCCGCAGGGCGCGACTGCGAGTCGTGAAAGCTGGCCTTCCCGCCGGCGTTCATCTCGCAGTTGCGGATTGATTCCCCGTCAGCCACAGTTTGGCCCCCCTCCGACGTCTTCCCGGTTTGTCTCGTTGTCGTGCACGCGTTACGTTTCGTGTCTCCCGGACACTTTTGTCAAGGTGGGTGTAGCCATGATTGAGATTCTCGCCATCGCCATGGTGTCGTTGTACGGCGTCGCCGTCTTCGGCGCGTTTGTCGCTTCTCAGATCTGTCGATTTCAGATCATCCGCTATTTCAACTTCCGACACTAACCGCGGCAGGACTCGGCCGTCACGGCAAGTCCTCCGTCTCGTCTCCGCTTTCGGCCGCAGGGCTTCCGATCCTGAAAGCCCTGCGGCCGACCTTGTTTTCTCAGCCGCCGGGCCGACTTGTCCCGGTACCGTTGCCGCCAAGATCCGGAACTTTTCGTCCCCGGCAGGCCTCCAAAGGATGACGATTTGGAGCATGATTTCGACAGGGGCGTGACCTTCGAAAACGAGAGTTGAGTTATGGTCGAGAAGCTGGCAATTGCCGCGGTATTGGTATTCTTCGTGGGAATCGCCCTGAGCGTGCTGATCGCCGAATGCCTGAGAAAACGCGATTTGCGGGAGGCGGAGCAGCGAGCCGCCGCGCGACGCCAACGGGCACAACCCAAGCGGAAGGCAGCAAGCACGCCTCCGCCGAGCGAGCTGAGTCCTTCGGCTGCCGCAGAACTGGCCATCAACGCCAACCTGGCGCGGTCATCCCGCCGCCGGAGTTGAAAACGCCCGCCACCGCTGTCGGCAGACAGCGAGCAGCCTATGGATGCGCGGAGTGCGACTCCCCAGTTCTGAGAACAGCAAGGCTGCCCCGCTGAGGTTGTTCCATGCGGACCCTTCGCTCCGAGACCGGCAGCGCATCATCGTAGGCCGCTCGCTCCGCGAGCGGGATCGCGTCGCGGAGCGACGCGTCGACGATGGCCGGTCGGGTCCGGACGGGCTGCTCGTCGTGCCGGCTTCCGCCGGTCTTGTCCGGACCGCCTGAAAGCGGCACTACCAGCGTGTGCGTCTGAAGGCGGCACTACGAACGTGTGCGCCGGCTTCTCCAGAACCGGATTGAGCGTCGCGGCGAACCGTTTCCCGTTGACCCGTTAGCCGGCTTTCACTACATTCCGCCGCAGTGGGCACGGCTGCCCGCTGTTTTTCGCCCATTTTTCCGGACCAGCCCCCATGAACCCATCCGACGCACCTCGGATCCTTATCGCCCGTATGAGTGCCATCGGCGACACCATCTTGACGCTGCCCGTGGCTTGCGCGCTGCGAGCCCATTTTGCTCATGCGTACTTGGCATGGGTCGTCGAGGCCAAGTCGACAGCCATGGTGCTGGGCCACGCCTGCTTGGACGAAGTGCTGGTCCTCCAGCGCGGCTGGTTTACCAAGCCCAGCCGCTTGTTCGCGACGCGCCGACTGCTGCGCGCGAAGCATTTCGACATCACGATCGACTGCCAAGGGATGACCAAGTCGGCGCTGGCCTGCCGGCTTTCGGGTGCTCCGCAACGGATCGGTATCCGCGGCGAACACGGCCGGGAACTGAGCCCTTGGCTGAACAACCAGTTGATCGAAACTCGCCGGCCGCACGTGGTCGACCGCTCGCTGGAACTGCTAGCACCGCTGGGCATTGAGCAACCCAAGGTAGAATGGAAGCTGCCCGTCGACGACGCTTCACGGGACCGCATGCGTCAGGCCCTGCTGCGACTCGGATTCGTGGGCCCTTACGCGGTCATCAATCCCGGTGCGACCTGGGATTCCCGACGCTGGGAAATGGATCGGTTCGGCCAAGTGGCGCGGTACTTGCGCGAACAGCATGGCTTGCCGACCTTGGTCGTGTGGGGCGGAGGACGCGAACGTGGCTGGGCCGAACAGATCGTCGCCGAGTCCGGGGGATACGCGGTGCTCGCGCCGCCCTCGACCCTGATCGAACTGGCGGCCTTGATCGAAGGAGGATGCCTGTTCCTCAGCGCCGACACCGGGCCGCTGCACATGGCGGTGGCCGTGGGCACGCCCAGTATCGGCCTGTGCGGCACCACCCGTGCCGAAGTCTCCGGACCGTACGGCCCGCCGCACCAGGCGATTCAAGTCCAGTACCAGGCCGGGTCGCACCGAGAGCGTCGCAACGCCGACAATGCCGCGATGCGGATGATCACGGTCGAAATGGTCTGCCAACGGTGCGACGCGTTGTTGCGGCGAGCCGAATCGGAGGAACGTCGCGCAGCCGGCTGAGCCGCGTTCGAGGAATCAAAGTAGCCATCACACTCCGTGTGATGATCAGCAAGAAACACGGGACAGTCATTTCGGGAACGCTGCTCACCCGTTCAACTCCGCCGCCTCCTCCCAATGCTCGTACAGCGGCGGCAGGGCGGCCTGCTGTTCCTCCAATTCGGCTTTGATCTGCTTCACCCGCCGGCCATCGCGGAGGACCTGCGGATCCGCCAATGCGGCGTGCAGTTGCTCGATCTGCGCCTCGCGATCGGCGATCTCCGCTTCGATGTCGGCTGCCTTACGATACGGGAACTTGCGCTTGCGTCGCGGCGGATTGCGCTGATCGCGCGAGCCCGCTTCATTGCCGGCATCGGCCTTGGCCCCCGCCGCTTCGCCGCCCCGCCGGTCGCCGGCCGCCAGTCCCTGTCTGACCAGGTGCAGATACGTATCATAGTTGCCTTCGATCACTCGGAACCGGCCGGGCTCGACGACCAACAAGCGATCGGCCACGCGGTTCAGGAAGTAACGGTCGTGGCTGACGAACAGCACCGTGCCCTCGAATTGGCGGATCGCCTTCTCGAGCGATTCGCGCGCCCACAGGTCCAGATGGTTGGTGGGCTCGTCCAGGATCAGGAAGTTGGGATCGAGGGCCGACAGGCGGGCCAGGGCGACTCGATTGCGCTCGCCGCCGCTGAGACTGCCGACCTTCTGGAACACGAGGTCGCCGGTGATGCCGAACCGGGCCAGCAAGTCGCGCCGCTGCTGGTCCAGGAATTCCTTGTGCGGCGGACGGACGGCCTCCAGCACGAGCGTGTCGTCGTCCAGACATTCCAACAACTGATCGAAATAGCCCGGCCGCACACCGCTGCCCAGGATCACGCGGCCGGCATCAGGCTGGCAACGGCCCAAGACACAACGGAGCAGAGTCGTCTTGCCCGACCCGTTCGGCCCCAAGATCCCCCACTTTTCGCCGCGCAGAATATCGAAGCTCAAGTCCGCAAACAGCGGCTGATCGTAGGCTTTGGCCAGGTGTTCGACGCGGAGTACGATGTCGCCGGTCCGCGCCGCTTCGGGAAACGCCATCCGCGGCGAGGCGATCTCGCGCGGCGGCTCGACGCGCTCGATCCGCTCCAGCTTCTTGCGGCGGTCCTCGGCCTGGGCGTGTTTCTGCCCGTAATGGTGCCGCCGCACGAAATCCTCCATCTTGGCGATTTCCGTCTGCTGTTTCTCGTAGGTCCGCCGCTGGACTTCCAACCGCTCCGCCTTCTGCCGCTGGTAGGCTGTGTAGTTGCCCGAGTAGGAGTCCACGGTGCCGCGGAACAGCTCCAGCGTCCGGTCCGCGACCTTGTCCAGGAAATAGCGGTCGTGGCTGACCAGGATCAGCGCCTGGCTGAAATCAATCAAGTAGCTCTCCAGCCATTCCGTCGCTTCGATGTCCAAGTGGTTCGAAGGCTCGTCCAGCAGCAGCAGGTCCGGTTCCTCGAGCAGCAGCTTGGCCAGCAGCAGCCGGTTCTGCTGGCCGCCGCTGAGCTGTTCCACGTTCTGGCGATACGTCTCCGGCGGGAAGTCCAGTCCGGCCAGCACGCGCTCGATCTTATGATCGAGGTTGTAGGCGTCGCGGTGGTGCAATTCGTGTTGCAGGTGGTCGAAACGTTCGCCCAGGCGGCGGCGTTCGACTTCGTCCTCGGCCTGAGCCAGCGCGGCGGCCAGACGTTCCGCGTCGCGGGCCAGGGAAACCAGGTCGCGAAGCGCGTCGTGCGCTTCGTCCCAGACCGTATGCCCGGCCGGGAATTGCGGCTGCTGTTCCAGGTATCCGACCCGCGCCGACCCGGCCAATTCGATCGTCCCCGCGTCCGGCTCCTCGCGTCCCGCCAGGACCCTGAGGATCGTCGTCTTGCCCGACCCATTCGGCCCGACCAGCGCGATCCGCTCCCCCGCGCGCACGTCGAACGTGACCCCATCCAAGACCGGATCGGGCCCATAACGCTTGTGCAGATCGCGGATCGACAACAGCATTCGAACTCCTCTTCCCGCGTCGCGATTGTAGCAACGATTGTCCGCGCCTGGGAAGGGATGGCAAGCGCATGGAACCGCCCTCGAGTGCGGCGTTGAGACATCTCCCCAAGCTCCCCGCTGGCTCAGAGCGAAGTAGCTGCCGATGCGCCGATGCCTTGGTTGACGCTCTCGTGGTCAAACCGAATTGGGACACCGCTTGGTGAAATCAAAGAGTTAGCGTAGCCGCGCAGCCGGTGTCTTGGGCCATTGCCGGCGCCGGGCCGACTGCGGTAAGATACTCACCATGCTGAATCTCCAATCCTCTACTCCGGACCGCTGGCTCCGCCAGGTCGACGAGCATCTGGACCAGATCCTGATCGACCACGCGCACTGCGAGAAAAAGGCCGCCGGCACGGCGATGAACCTGATTTTCGCCTACGTCGAGAATCTGGAACTGTGCCGGGCCTTGAGCGAAATCGTGAACGAGGAACTGGCACATTTTCACCTGGTCATCGACCTGCTGAACCGTCGCGACATCCGCTTCCGGCGGCAGACGCCCAGCCAGTACGGCCGGCGGCTGAACGATCTGGTCCGCAAACAGGAACCGCAACGGGCGGTGGATCGGCTGCTGGTCGCCGGGTTGATCGAGGCCCGTTCGTGCGAGCGGTTTGTCCTGCTGCGGAAACACCTTCAGGACCGGGACTGCGAGTTGGCGGAGTTTTATGGCAGTTTGTTCGAGTCCGAGGCCCGCCACCACAGCACCTACGTGCGGCTGGCCAAGATGTACGCAGCCGACGATGCGGTCCGTGCCCGCTTGAAAGAATTGGCCGCCGAAGAAGCCCGCATCATCGGCGAAGGCGAAGAACTGCCGCGGGTACACAGCTGAACGGTCCGTCACGGCTCCCGAATTCCCAAATCTCGGCAGATCTTCCGCGCCAGGGGATCGGGAATGTTGGTGTGGCGCGGGACAGCCGAACGCTGGTTGT
>Ga0116156_10003821_pt1 | contig 12991 bp, 14 predicted proteins | sample AD_UKC045_MetaG_FD_89891 | JGI IMG/M metagenome (GOLD analysis project Ga0116156, IMG submission 89891) | Active sludge microbial communities of municipal wastewater-treating anaerobic digesters from USA - AD_UKC045_MetaG | ecosystem: Engineered > Bioreactor > Anaerobic > Digestate | place: USA... | reverse complement strand
GTTGGCGCGAGTATAGCATATGTAACATATGCTATACAACCCACTTGCAAAAAATCCCCCGGCCCAAGGCAAAGGGGAATTGTGCAGCTACGTCAGGCTGTGGTACCTTTTAAAACACGCTCTCAGATATAACAAGAGAGTAACCAACATTTAACAATCCGAAAACTATGCCTCCACCTACAACCGGATATTCAAAGCTAATTTGGTCTTCTCCAGGCAAAAGGTTGGCCTCATCAATTGCGGAACGCAGAGACACTGTTCCCCGTTCCGTTAAGGCTACCCCATCACCGAGATTTATATCAGGAAGGTCATCTATTTCGTTTACAACGAATTCCATGGCAGTCGCGGACATGCACCATAGCACACATATTAGCATGCCGACACATTGCGTTATTTGTATGTATTTACCAACCATAAAGTTTCTCTTTTTTCCCATGATGTATTTTCTTTCATGTACTCACCTTTATGAGACCTGGGATGGTTACCGATTTATTGATGAGTTTCGAATTTTCAAAGAAAATCAATCCTGTTTTTTGATCCTTTGGGTATGGTTTCAGGCTGTTTGATGGGCAGGGGGCGGCGAGGCTGTCCGGGGTTAGTTTCAATTTTGGATATCCCCGTGTGATGCGTACTATGGGGGTGCAGCGGGAGCGATGGTAATTTAAGGTGCGGGATATTTGGACGGGAGCATAGCGTGGATATCCATCCGGACGTGTTTTTTTCATTGCGGCAACCCCTATCGTTACCATATGTCACCTCTATGGGGTGTACTATACGCCTGAGTTTTGGGTTTTGCAAGGGAAATTTAGGGCAGCTATCGGCTATCATCCCCCTTCGCTGAAGCTGCAGCGTCCTCCTTCGCCAAGGCTACGGAAGGCACGCGGGCGGGTAGGGCAAAGGTCTGGGAAGATTGGGAGGTCTGGGAAAACTGGGGGGGCTGAGAATCCGGGGAGTTATGGGAGGAATGGGGAAAAGGACGTAAAAGGACATAAGGGACATAAACGACAGCAAGGGCTGCGGGTGAGGCGGAAGACAGAGGCATCGGGGATGACGACTTTGGGAACGAGTTATCATGAATCATAGATTTCCCCCAAAACCATGAAAATGGCACTTTGGGGGGAATGGGGAATTTTCAGAGCAGGGAAAATTTACCTTGACGGCCCCTGTCAACAAATTTATAATTCTGTTTTGCTTTCAAAAGTAGCTTTGAAAGGAGGGAAAAATGCAGGTTGCGAGTGAGGTTTTTGGAATTCTGTTTGATTGCATGTCCGTTTTCTGCATATTTATGGCTGCCACCAGTGGCGGTATTCTGGGTTGGGTTGCCGCGGTGCTTTTCGGCGCCGCAGGGGGCGTTCTTACCTGGTTAGGCTTCTTCAGCGAATGAGGGGGTCCAAGCGAGTGACGTTCAAAGACGGCATGGAGAGGAAAATATAATGGACGCTATTAGTGCGGTTTTCGGGATTCTGTTTGATGTTATCGCTGTTTGTTGTGCGGCCATGGGATTCGCGAATCTAGGCAATGGCGCAATCTACTATTTGCCTATAACGGCGGTCTTTGGCGCTGCCGGGGGTGTTCTTACCTGGTTAGGCTTCACCTGAGAGTGAGGCGGCCCAATGTGCGCTCTCGTCTGATCCGGCGGCCGGTGGCCCAAGTCCGTCCAGGCGCGCCAATCCTTTTTTTCGCGGGCGCCGGGCGCTGTGTTGCCAGAATTTGATTTTTCTGGGCGGGATGGTGTCTGCTGTACGCATATTTCCGAATTCCTGCGCAACAATGCCTGTAAAACAGAGGGCATTTAGAGGAAGAAAACGATGGACATTGCGAGTGCGATTTTTGGGATTTTGTTTGATTTGGCGGCGATCGGTTTTTCGGTTTGGGCGGGCCTGGATTTCGAATCGGCCATTACTGTGATTCCTGCCGCGTTGTTTGCGGTACTTGGGGGACTCCTCACCTGGATGGGGTTTGCGTGAGCGGGGTGCATCAGGCAATAGAAGCTATCCCAACGCCTGATGAGATTCAGAATACAAGGGTACGATCACGTTTCGCGTTCGTATACCCATCATTTCCGCGAAAGGGGTCCTCTCTAACAAAAAAATGAGATCCTTCGGGACTAATGCTTCGTAGAAAACGTATTCTCAGGGCAGCGCTTCACGTGCCCTGGGCCACATTCTTACGCGCTTGAGGCGCTATTGACGATACTCTGAAAAAGTAGCACAACGGTTTTGAGAATATTGGGGAAATCTCTATTTTCTGGTGACTCCAGGCATACCTTGGTTAATCTATTCAAGTACTTGCCTTATCCGTGGTGTGTTGATTATACTAAACGATGTTTGGGTAATTATTTTGGCGCGGCGGGCTGCTTTTTGGGCACTTCCGCCCATTACAGGAGAAAGGGCTGACCATGGGTGGCGAGTTTTGGCATGATGCGGGGTGTGCGTTTCATCCAGTGAGCGCACCAGACTACCTACCGGTAAAGCAACTTCGTCAAATGCAGTTGCACCGGCTTCAGGCAATGGTAACGCGGGCGTATGACAACGTTCCTCTATATCGTGATCGGATGAAAGAGCGCGGGGTTAAACCGGAAGACATTCAGTCGCTGGAGGATATTGCAAAATTGCCCTTCACCGTAAAGACTGACTTGCGGGATACCTATCCGTTCGGGCTGTTTGCGAGCCCGATGAATGAAGTGGTTCGTCTGCATGCCTCCAGCGGCACGACGGGCAAGCCCATCGTGGTGGCATACACGAAGGAAGATCTGGATGTATGGGCAAACGCAATGGTCCGCTGTTTTGCGGCGTGTGGCCTGGATCGCGGGGACATCATCCAGAATGCATATGGTTATGGGCTGTTTACGGGCGGTTTGGGCGCGCATTACGGCGCGGAAGCGCTGGGCGCGACGGTGATCCCGATTTCGGGCGGCAACACGGATCGGCAATTGATGATCATGAAAGACTTCGGGGTGACGGCCATTTGCTGCACGCCGAGTTATTTCATTCATATTATAGATCATGCGCAAAAAGTGGGCGTGGATATGAAAGCCCTGCCCTTGCGCGTGGGCGTGTTCGGCGCAGAGCCGTGGACGGAAGAAATGCGCAAACGTGTCCAGGAAGAAACGCGCATCGAGGCCTATGACATCTACGGGCTTTCCGAAATTGTGGGGCCGGGCGTGGGCAATGAATGCTGGGCGCACGGCGGCCTTCATATCTTTGAAGACCATTTCTATCCGGAAGTGGTGGATCTTAATACGTTGGAACCGGTTCCCGACGGCGAGGAAGGGGAACTGGTTTTCACCACGCTGAGCAAGAAAGCGATGCCGATGATTCGTTACCGGACAAGGGACATCACCTCCATGATCGCCGAACCCTGTAAATGCGGCCGGACCATCCGCCGCATCAGCCGCATTTCGCGCCGGAGCGATGATATGTTCATTATCCGCGGCGTGAACGTCTATCCCTCGCAGATAGAAACGGGCCTGCTGTCTGTCGAAGGCACCCTCCCCCACTACCTTATCATCCTCACGGGAGATATGGGGCTGGCGGACATTGAAGTGCAAGTGGAAGTCACCCCGGAAATATTCAGCGACAAAATCGGCGCGATGGAACAATTGCAGAAGAAGATCTCGCAGGCTATCGAGCGGATCATCAATATTCGTGTAAAAGTGCGTTTGGTGGAGCCCAATACCATCCAGCGCAGTGAAGGCAAGGCAAAACGGGTCATTGACAAACGCAACAAGTAATTCAGGAGAGGCACAAATGAAAATACATCAACTTTCCTTGTTTTTGGAAAATAAGCCGGGCCGTCTCAGCGAACCCTGTCAGGCGTTGGCTTCGGAAGGCATCAACATCTTAACGCTGTCGCTCGCGGACACCCAGCAGTTTGGCATTTTGCGGATCATCGTCCGCGATTGGGAAAAAGCGCGGGACGTACTATCGAAAATGGGGTGTGTCGTTAACATCACGGAAGTGGTGGCGACGGAAGTGGAAGACCGCCCGGGCGGACTGGCAGAAATTTTGAAGGTGATTGAAGCGGGCGGCATTAACATCGAGTACATGTATGCCTTTACGTTCCGCTATGGAGACAAAGCGGTGCTGGTATTCAGATTTAATGACCCCGACGCCGCCCTTAAAGTACTGCAAGCCAAGGGCATTAATGTGATCGGCCCCGTGGAACTCTACGAGCGCATGCGCTCCTGAGGCGTATTTCCCAGGAAGTTGCCGGGCTTTTCCCGGAGGCGTGTGCATTTGTTGTCGCAGCCCAGCAGGAATCTTTTATCATGCCTGATTTCAAAGTTGAAAATAGAATCTTAGACGAGGAAGAGACCATGCCGCGTGCGCAAATGCGCGCGCTCCAATTGAAACGACTGCAAGAGGTGGTGGCCCGCGTGGCAAATGTGCCGTTCTACAAGGCCGCCTTTGCGCGTGAAGGCATCACCCCGGAAAAAATCAAAAGCCTGGACGATCTGCGCCGTCTTCCCTTCACCACGAAGGATGATCTGCGGCAGAACTATCCCCTGGGGTTCCTGGCGGTTCCCCGGAAAGAGATCGCCCGCATCCACGGTTCCTCCGGGACCACCGGCAAGCTCACGCTCGTCGCCTATACACGCGAAGATCGCGAGACATGGGCCAATTTGTGCGCACGATTCCTCGTCGGCGGCGGGTTGAAGCCGGAGCACCTCGTGCATATCGCCTTCGGCTATGGGATCTTCACGGGCGGTTTCGGGCTGCATTACGGCGTGGAACGCGTGGGGGCGGCCGTCTTGCCGCTGGCCTCCGGAAACACAGCCCGGCAGATTATGCTTTTGCAGGATCTCGCGCCGGACGTATTGGTCTGCACCCCCAGCTATGCGCTGAATATTGCGGATTATGCGCGCAATAACGGCGTGGAGCCCAGCACGTTCCCGCTGAAATACGGTCATTTCGGCGCGGAACCCTGGACGGAGGAAATGCGCCTCAAGATTGAATCCGAACTGGGCATTACCGCCTTTAACAATTACGGTCTCAGCGAAGTAATCGGGCCAGGAGTCAGCGGCGAATGCGCGCTGCAAAATGGGATGCACGTTCAGGAGGACCATTTCATCGTCGAATGCCTGGATCCCGTAACCCTTGAACCCGTGGAAGACTTCGCGTATGGCGAACTGGTTTTCACCACGCTTACCAAGCAGGCGATGCCCTTGCTTCGCTACCGCACCCGCGACATTGCCGCGCTGGATCCCCGCCCTTGCGGGTGCGGGCGCACTACAACCCGCATGAGCCGCGTGAAAGGGCGCAGCGATGATATGTTGATCATCCGCGGGGTCAATGTTTTCCCCTCCCAGATTGAGGAGGCGCTGCTGCAAGTCGAAGGGGCCACCCCCCACTACCTTATCGAAGTGGACCGTCCGGGCACCCTCGACCAGATCGCTGTCAAAGTGGAAGTGTTGCCGGGGATTTTCTCGGACAAAATGAGCGATATGCAACGCCTGCGCGACGCCATTGACCGGCGGATTCAGGCTATTACGGGAATCCATGTCAAAGTTGAACTTGTCGCACCGCAAACCATTGAGCGGTCAATGGGCAAAGCGAAGCGTGTCGTGGATAACCGAAACTTAAACGGATAAACACCATGGCACAGACCTGCCTGCCTTAACAGATGCTGCAGTGCATCCACATTGCCGCGTTCAGAGCGGGTGGCATGGAGGCGCCAGTGTTATGCAAAGGCAGGTTGACTTGGCGTCACGTTTATGGCAATCTGCGTATAATTTGCAGTTTCGTTATGGAATACCGCAGTTTAATTGAAAATTGTATAGTTAAACCCATCAGGAGGGAACGACACATGAAAAAAGGGATTATTCTGGCAGTGGCAGTATGTTTACTGAGCGGTGTGCTATTTGCACAGGGCGCCGCATCGGGAGACAAGAACAAGCCAATTAAGATTGGCGCGATTTTCTCGGTCAGCGGCCCCGCCTCTTTCCTGGGCGCGCCGGAGGAAAAGACTGTCCGAATGCTTGTGGACAAGATCAATGCGGAAGGCGGCGTGCTTGGACACAAGGTAGAGGTGATTGTGAAAGACAGCGGGGGCAGCCCTGAGAAAGCAGTCTCCTTTGCGAAGCAATTGAGCGAAGAAGAAAAAGTGTTGGCGATCATCGGGCCGTCCACGAGTGGCGAGACCATGCAGATCAAGCAGCTTTGCGAAGAAAACAAGATGCTTCTGATTTCCTGCGCAGCGGCGGAGAAGATCGTGAATCCCGTGGCCAAGTATGTATTTAAGACCCCGCAAAAAGACAGCCAGGCGGTCACCTGGATTTTCCAAACGATGAAAGACAAGGGCATCAGCAAAATCGCCGTGGTCAGCAGCAATGATGGTTTTGGCGCGGCAGGCAAGGGCTGTCTGGAAGAGATGGCAAAGCCCGCTGGGATTGAAATCCTGGCCAATGAAGTGTATGACAAGCAGGCGACGGATCTCACCGATATTTTGACCAAGGTGAAGAGCGTGGCAGGGGTGCAGGCTGTGGTGAATTGGTCTATTGTTCCTGCGCAATCCATTGTGGCCAAGAACATGAAACAGATTGGCCTGAATGTTCCGCTATTCCAAAGCCATGGCTTTGGAAATCCCCTCTATGCGGCAAAGGCGGGCGTCGCGGCGGAAGGCACCTTGTTCCCGGCGGGCCGCTTGCTGGTAGTGGACGAATTGCCTGCGGATCATCCGCAGAAAGCGCTGTTGGCGGCGTACAAAAAGGACTATGAGTCTAAATATAAAGAAGACGTCAGCACGTTTGGCGGGCATGCCTATGATGCGTTGCTGGTGGTCCTGGAAGGGATTAAGAAAGCCGGAACGCTGGATCGCGATAAAGTGCGGGACGCGATAGAAAACCTCAAAGGCCTGGCGGGCACTGCGGGCGTTTTCAACATGACCCCGGAAGATCATACCGGCCTGGCTCTGGATGCGTTTGAGATGCTAACCGTCAAGGACGGCAAGTTTACCATTTACAAGAAATAACCGGGAGTAGGGAAAGTACAAGCAGAGAACGGAATGCGGCAAGCCCCGGCGGCTTGAAGCGCCGGGGCTTTATTCTCTTACAGGCATGCTATGGGCAGTGAGATTTTAATTCTGCAGTACCTGCTGTCAGGCATTACAAAAGGCAGCATCTATGCGATGGTGGCGATTGGGTTCAACCTGATCTTCAGCGCCACCGGGGTGTTGAATTTTGCCCAGGGAGAATTCGTCATGCTGGGGGGCATGATTGCGGTCACGCTGTCTTTCTATTTTCCCCTGCCGGTGGCGGTAGCGGGGGCGGTGGTAATCGTGGCATGCATCGGATGCCTGTTGGAATTGCTGTTTTTCCGTCCGCTTCGCCATCATTCCATCCTCCACATGATTATTATCACCATCGGATTGTCGATTGTGATCCAAGAGGCCGCCCTGCACATTTGGGACGAAAAAGTGAGGTCCCTCCCGTACTTCACAGGGAATGAAATCTCCTCTGTCAAAATTTACGGCGCGGCAATCTCTCCACAAGTGCTGTGGGTTCTTGGAACCATCACTGTCTCGGTCATTCTGCTCCATATATTCCTCCGGTATACCCTTCAAGGAAGGGCCATGCGCGCCTGTTCCTCCAATCCGGAAGCCGCCATGCTGGCCGGCATCAACATCTCCAATATGCGGACGTTGGCCTTTGGCCTGAGCGCCGCCTTGGGCGCCCTGGGCGGCTGTGTGATCTCCCCCATCACCATGACCCAATACGAGGCGGGTGCACCATTGGCCATTAAGGGATTTGCCGCGGCTATCCTTGGAGGATTGGGAAATCCCATGGCGGCGGTGGCGGGCGGGTTATTGATCGGCATAATAGAAGCCTTCAGTGTAAGCAAGTTGCCGGCGGCCTATAATGATGTCTCCGCATTTGCCATTTTGCTGCTGGTGCTGTTTATCCGTCCACATGGTTTGTTTGGGTCTCCCTCAGGCCAAGGCGTGAGGGAATTCTGATGCTGAAACGCCTGATTCCCATCGTGCTAATGGCTGCGGTCATTGTGGCGGTTCAACTGCTCGCCACGGCCTTGGAAAAAGAGTATTGCCTTACCCAATTAACCATGGCAATTTATTATTCCATGGTGGTCATGGGCCTTTGCCTCGTCATGGGCTATGCGGGTCAGGTGTCTCTGGGGCACGGCGCATTTTTTGCCATTGGCGGTTACACCTCCGCCATTCTCACCACCAGGAGCTTTTTATCCCTTCAGGACACGTGGTGGGCCGGTATATTAAAACGACTGCACGTATTCGTCCTCCGCGAGGACATGTTTGGAAGCCCGATCATGACAGTATCTCCCTGGGCCGCCTTTCTTGCGGCGATGATTGTAACCTTTATAGCCGCCTTCCTGATTGGGTATCCGGCCCTGCGGTTAAAAGGACACTATCTCGCCATGGCCACACTTGGATTTGCCATGATCGTGCATAAAATCGTGCTGGGCAGCGCTTTTGCCGGGGCAGCGGATGGCATCACCGGCGTGCCTGAGTGGACGCTCGGCGCGGGGCTTGTGATTACCGGGAAAAGCGTGGCCCGGGTGCAAAATTATTATTTGGCCAGCGGCATTGCCCTCGTCATTCTTATTTTGCTGGGAAATCTGGTTCGATCAAGGGTAGGCCGGGCCTTACAGGCCATCCATGACCAAGAAACCGCCGCAAATGCCATGGGGATCAACACCTCCGCGTATAAACTCCAGGTTTTTATCGTAAGCGCACTGATTGCCGCCATAGCCGGAGTCCTGCTCACCCATTATACAGGCGGCATCGGACCTTCTGAATCCAGCATTTTGAAATCCGTCCGGTATGTAGCCCTGGCCGCGGCGGGAGGCATGGCCAATCTCTGGAGCGCCAGTTTGATAAGCACGCTTATCAACTACTTGTCCTTACGGGATTGGTTTGGCACTTTTGATAATGCAGTATTCGGCGCTCTCCTTATTATCATCATTTCCATCGCCCCCGATGGCCCCTTCAAGCCTTTGGGGCTTTGGATTCGCCGGTGGTCAAGCCTCGCGCGGGTACGAACAGGAGAAAAAAACCATGAAACTCCTTGAAGTACTCAACGCACGGCGAAGCTTTGGCGGGTTAGTCGCCGTGGATCAGGTGTCTTTTAGCGTATTTTCAGGCCAGATCAAAGCCATGATTGGACCCAACGGAGCGGGAAAGACCACGTTATTCAATATCATCTCCGGCCTGCTCCCCACAGAAACCGGGAAAATCTTGTTCAAAGGCAAAAATATTCATAGGCTTAAACCTTTTCAGATTGCGCATGCGGGCATATCGAGAACCTTCCAGAATCCGAGTCTCTTTCTCAAGATGAGCGTTCTGGAGAATGTGATGGTCGGACGGCACAGCCGAACCCGATGGGGATTCATAGGGTGCGGGCTGCGGTTTCCAGGGCAGATCCGGGAGGAAAAGCACATTCAGGAGGCAGCCCTGGAACAGATCGCGTATGTGGGACTTGAACACTTGGCCGATTCTCCCGCCGGGTCCCTGGGGTTCGGACAACGCCGCATGGTGGAGTTGGCGCGGGCGTTGGCAACCGAGCCCGAGTTGCTCCTCCTGGACGAACCCGCCAGCGGATTAAACCCCAAGGAAACAGAGGATCTGGGACTTTTGATCCGCAAAATCCGGGACACAGGCGTAACGATATTATTAGTCGAACATGACATGTCCCTCGTGATGGACATTTCGGATGATGTATTGGTGTTGCATAATGGAAGCGTCATCGCGGAAGGGACTCCTTCGGCGGTTCAAGACGATCAAAAGGTAATTTCCGTATATCTGGGAAAAGGACTGGCGCATGCTGCTCCAGGTGAAAAATCTTCAATGCGGTTACGGCGCCCTTGAGGTCGTGCATGGAGTCAGCCTGCACGTCTGTACAGGCGAAATCGTAGGGCTTCTCGGCGCGAACGGGGCCGGAAAATCGTCACTCCTGAAGGCCATGGTGGGCTTACTCACCCCTTGGCACGGACGGATTTGGATCAACAGCCGCCTGAGCGGTTGGGCTCCTGCGTGGAGAAGTGTCAGCAATTCCGTCGTGCTGGTCCCCGAAGGCCGGCAAATTTTCAGCGATATGACTGTCCGGGAAAACCTTATCATGGGCGGGTATCACAATCCGGATCGCAAATCCGATATCGATATCATTCTGGACCGGTTCCCTAAACTCCGGGAGCGCATCGGGCAAGTGGCGGGAACCCTTTCCGGCGGAGAACAACAAATGCTGGCGCTGGGACGCGCCCTCATGGCCCGCCCCAAGCTATTGCTCTTGGATGAACCTTCCATGGGGCTCGCCCCCCTCATGGTCGAAGAGGTATTTGCCGAGATATTAAAATTGCGCGACGCGGGCGTTACGATTTTACTGGTGGAACAAAACGCCACCGCCACCCTGCAAATCGCCGACCGCGCCTATGTCATGGAAACGGGGCGCATCATCCTTGAGGGAGAAGCCGCCGATCTCCTGCAAAACCCCGAAGTCAAACGGGCTTATCTCGGCAAGAGCTACAAGGAGGTATGGGAATGAGAGTATTCGACCGCCGGTACGAGATGATGCCGCGCCCCCAGATGGAACAGCTTCAATTGGAACGCCTCCAAGCGCTGCTGGTGCGGCTGAAACGAAACGTCCGCCGATATCGTGAACAGATCGGCGACAAGCAGGTGGAGTCTCTGGAAGAGATCACTAGCTTGCCCTTCACTACCCTTGATGACATGGCCGAAAGCTTTCCGTATGGCATGTTCTCCTTGCCGCTCCGGGAGGTTATCCGGCTGCACTCCACGCTCGGCCCCAAGGGAACTCCCCTGATCATCGGTCACAGTCAAAACGACTTGACCCATTGGGGAAGGCTGGTGGCGCGGCAATTTGTCGCCAGCGGAGTGACGCCTAACGATGTTATTCAAATCTGCCTCGGCGGGGGAAGCTACCGCGGCGGCGCGGGATATGTGCTGGGCGCGGAATTAATTGAAGCTTCCGTGATTGCGGAAGAGCCGTTTCATATCGATTACCAACTCGCCATGCTGCAAAACTACCGGCCCACCATGCTTATTACCACCCCTACCGACGCCAAGCAACTCGCTCGAACCATCGCAGAACGGCGTCTGGATCCGCAATCCCTCCACCTGCGCACCTTGCTCCTTTCCCGCCCCGTCAACGAAGAATCCAGAGGACATCTGGAGGCCGGACTCATGGTCAAGGTTCAATCCAGCTTCGGCATTGAAGAAGTGCTCAACCCAGGCTTGTGCGTGGAGTGTGAATCGGGCAACTTTCATGTCAATGAAGACCAGTTCCTGGTGGAAACGGCAAATCGTGAACTAGTTATCACCACCCTCTGCCGTGAAGCCATGCCCTTGCTGCGCTACCGGACCGGCGTTGCCTGCACCTTGAACCGTGCCAAATGCCCCTGTGGAAGAACGGGGATTCTACTTACTCCGGGGGAGCGGATGGATGGGCGCCTCCTGGTTCGTGAAACACCCCTTTATCAAGAACAAATTCACGACGTGCTTTCCAGAAGCCCTATGGCTGGCCAACCCTTCTCCATCGAAATTCAAGAACAGCGGATCATCGTGGAAGTGGAAATCTCAAGCCAGCTTTTCTCAGATATGATCTGGGGAATGGAAAAAATGCGAAGTGAAATCGAATCTAGTTTTCTTTTCCGGCTGGGAGTGAATGCCGAAGTACGGTTTTCTGCGCCGGGAAAAGGGGAAAATCCACTGAATTAATCAAAGTGCAATTTTTTGAAGAAAACTGTTGCTTCTGAATAAGCTTTATGCTAGAATCTGGTTTAATGGGTAAGGGATTTTAACTAGGGCTACAAGCCCTTGGAGAATTGCGCGGAAGTAATCCAACATGTTGGGGTACAGAGCGTAAGGAGAGTACGGGATCATACAGAAGAAGTGTTTTCCCTAGAAGGAGGAACGCAATGAGATCGAAGCGGAATGTGTGGTTAGGTATGTTTGGAGCGGCATTAAGCTTCCTGATTGTAGGGGCAGCCCAAGCTGAACTCCAGAATGTTGAGGTGGGCGGAGAAATCCGCACCCGGGGACGATGGTATATCAATACGTTCAATCCGGGCAATCAGCGTCAGGTGCGCATGCCCAATAATGCACTCTGGGGCCGGCCGATAGGAGGCAATGGAGTATCTTCCGGCTTCAAATGGAATGAGAAAGGGGCCGATTGGTCGAGGCTCGAATCATCGGTCTTGCTCAACGTAAAAGCCGATTTTACCCAAAATGTGTCTGCCTTCTTCGAACTTTATGATTTCTTTATCTGGGGCGAGGATTTCAGATCGCAAAACTACATAACAGGACAAGATATCCGCGCAAACTCCGCTGATGATATCGAGATCAACCAAGCCTATATTGAAGTAAAAAAGATATGGGATTCACCGATATCCGTGCGGATTGGCCGGCAGGCATTGAAGTTCGGAAAAGGATGGCTCGTCTCCGATATGCTCACGCCCTCCCAATATGTCTCACACGATGCCGTCCGCCTCACCTTCCAAATGTCTGACTTTACGGTGGATGCGGTTGCCTCACGCGTAGTTCCCATGATGCAAGATCCCTTCGATGACGTGAGTTTCTATGGGATTTATGGAACATGGGCTGGCTTTAAGCCGTTGTCGGTTTCTGCCTACTATTTCTTGCTCCATGATCCGCGCAACCCCGAAAATGTTCAGGGATCCCGTATCGCCGAACATGTCGAGCGTTTACTCAACCTCGACAAATATGGCGATACCTATTTGCATACCGTCGGTATTCGCCTCTTCGGAGGATACGAAGGTTTTGATTACGATTTGGAACTAGCCTACCAGTTCGGGCGGGCCGATTCGTTGGGCGCAACCTTCCGTCCCGTTGGAAAACTGTATGGCGATCAAGATCTCAAATATAACAACTGGGGTGTTGAAGCGACCATTGGGTACACCTTCCGTGAAGTACTCCTGAAACCACGCCCATTCATTATGGCTGTCCTCTATTCAGGAGAAGACAATCGCGACATTTCCTTTGT
>Ga0116156_10003818_pt1 | contig 12998 bp, 11 predicted proteins | sample AD_UKC045_MetaG_FD_89891 | JGI IMG/M metagenome (GOLD analysis project Ga0116156, IMG submission 89891) | Active sludge microbial communities of municipal wastewater-treating anaerobic digesters from USA - AD_UKC045_MetaG | ecosystem: Engineered > Bioreactor > Anaerobic > Digestate | place: USA... | reverse complement strand
TCATCCAGCCTCCGATCATGAAGGCGCTGACCACCAAGAAGGAGCGCCTAATCCGTATGGAGCAGCTCCGCGAGGTGTCCAAGACCGAGAAGATCGTGTTCCCGATAGCAGTCACGATCTTCATTGGCCTGATACTCCCGTCCGCCGTACCGCTCCTCGGCGCACTGATGCTCGGCAACCTGTTCCGCGAGACCGGCGTGACCTCGCGCCTGTCCGAGACGGCCCAGAATGAGCTGATAAACATACTAACCATCTTCCTGGGTATATCGGTCGGAGCCACCGCCAATGCGGCGAGGTTTTTGCAGGCCCAGACGCTGATGATCATCGCCCTCGGCCTGTTTGCGTTCTCCTGCGGCACCGCAGGTGGCGTCCTGTTCGGTAAGCTCATGTGCTTCACGACCAAGGGCAAGGTCAACCCGCTGATCGGCTCGGCTGGCGTCTCGGCCGTGCCGATGGCCGCCCGCGTCTCCCAGGTTGTGGGGCAGCGCGAGAACCCCGACAACTACCTCCTCATGCACGCCATGGGCCCGAACGTGGCTGGCGTCATCGGAAGCGCGGTAGCGGCAGGCGTCATGCTGTCGTTCCTGGGCTAGAGCGTCTCTCGTCTCCGTTCAGCCGGCCGTCGGGCGCTACGCTCGGCGGCCGGTTTTTATTCTACCGGGACCAGAGGTTGATCCCGTTCACCCGGCAAGACGATGACCTTCCTCATGGCGCAGATGCCGCCGATCGAGCTACTATACCGGGATGAACGCCGAGTCCCCGAGCTGCGACCGCATAGATGATGGGGCCCTAGCATAAAAAAGCCCGCCTCTGACGGGGCGGGCTTCGTGCGTATCGAACTTCGGCTATCGGCCCTTAGGCCCGTAGAGGTAGTCGAAGTAGCTCATGTCGGTCGACAGGGTTTTCGTGAATTTGGGCATCGTGGCCCGGTACGACTCGATGGCGCGCCAGAAGTCGAAGAAACTCCGGTCGCGGCCGTAGGCGTCGGCGTAGATCTTGGTAGCCCGAGCGTCGGCGGTTCCCTTGATCACCTCCGCTTCCTCGTAGGCCTTGGAAAGTATTGAACGCTGTTCGTTCTCGAGCTTGCCCATCCACTCGGACTTCTTGCCCTCGCCGAAGGAGCGGAAGGCCTGGGCGATCTGGTTGCGTTCCTTGATCATTCTATTGTAGACGCTCTCGGTTAGCTCGTCGGAGTAGCGGATCTGGCGCGGTATCACGTCGATGATCTCGATGCCGTACTCGGGCGTCAGCTGCTGGGCCATCGCGAGCATGTCCCCGGATAGCGCGCGGCGTCCCTTGTCGATGGTGTCATAGGACGCGTCGGTCTGGGTCAGCTGCCTGAGCGAGTCGGAGCCCTCGGCGTCGCCGGTCTCGAAGGTCTCCGTGGCGGTGGAGTGCATGATGTCGTTGCTGTTGCGCACGGCCTCGCGCAGGAAGTTCGACGAGATGACGGTGCGTACGGCGCTGTCGATCACGTCGTCGAGTTTGCCGAAGGCGCTGTCGAGCGTGGAGATGGACTCGTAGAACTTGGCCGGGTCGGAGATGCGCCAGCGCGCGGTGGCGTCCACCCAGATGAACTGGTTCTCCTTGGTCGGGATACGCTGGGCCTCGCCGTCCCACATGAGGATCTTCTTGGGGTAGGTGACCACGTTGTCGATGAACGGAGTCTTGAGCTTGAGGCCGGCCTCGGTCTCGACCCTGGTGATCTGGCCGAAGCGGACGATGATCGACTGGAAGCCCTCCTGCTGGATATAGAAGGGGCCCATCAAGACGAGGAGGCCGAGCAGGACGACGGCCACGACCAGGACGGTTATGAGTTTTTTCACTTGGTGCCTCCGGACTGGGTACCGAAGTTCTTTATCGGTATGAAGTTGCTGAGCTCACTGTCGATCAGCTCGACGTTCCGCTCTTCGGCGAACACCGCCTCGATCATCTCGTAGTACAGACGATCCCGAGTCACATCGGGCGCCTTCCGGTACTCCTCGTAGACGGAGCTGAAGCGGGCCACGTCGCCGTTGGCCTTGTTGACGCGCTCAGCCGCGTAGCCTTTGGCTATCTGGACGATGCGGTCGGCCTCGCCTCGGGCCTTCGGGATCTCCTTGTTATAGGCTTCCTTGCCTTCGGAGATCAGGCGGTTCATGTCCTGGATGGCCTTGTTGACGTCCTCGAAGGCGGCCTGGACGCCGACCGGCGGCACGATGTTCTGGAGCTTGACGGCTATGATCTCGATGCCCAAGCCGTAGCCCTTCAGGGTCTCGTTCATCAGTTGTTGGCCGGCCTGCTCGATGGCCACGCGCTGCGATCCCATCACGTCGAGGATGGTCATGTCGCCGACGAGCATGTTGATGGCCGACTGGCTGATGTCGCGTATGGTCTTCTGCTTGTCCTGGAGGTTGAACAGCCAGGCCTTGGCGTCGGTGATGCGGTACTGGATGATCCACTCGACGTCGACGATGTTGAGGTCGCCGGTCAGCATGGTGGATTCCTCGGGGTAGGTCCGGTCCTCGTACCTCGCCTGGACGCCCAGCTGGGCCGTGCGGAAGCCGAACTGTTCGGTCTGGACTACCTTGGTCTTGACGTTATAGTTGCGCTGCAGGCCGAACGGCCATTTGAAGTGCAGTCCCGGCTCGGCGATGCCGCTGAATTTCCCGAGTGTCAGCACGACCGCCTGCTCGGTCTGGTCGACGACGAAGAAGCTCGTGGAGAATAGCGCTATGACCGCGACCGCGATGACGATCAGCACGATCGTGCCGACCTTCAGGCCGCGGATCGGTGTAACGTTCCTTTCAGGCATGGAACCTCCTATGATGGTTTAGGGTACCGCCGTCGCCTTGGTTAATCAAGCGAATCGCTCGATTATTACCCGTTCGCGGTGCTATGCATGGCTGCGCATAGCGCGGCCGAGGCGGCCTCGACGCCGGATGGCCCGATGATGGAGCGTAGCCTGGCGACGGCCCGTGGCGGTAGCGGCGCCTCGACACGTAGTGGCCCTATGCCTCCGGGCAGCGCCGGCAGGATGAGCGCTGCGCAGTGCAGGATATAGCCGCCGGGTAGCGGCGCGCCGCCGTACTTGGAGTCGCCCGCCAGGGCGAGCCCGCGCGAGGCGGCCTGGGCGCGTATCTGGTGCGTACGCCCGGTGCCCAGGCGTATGACCGCTAGCGTCATGCCCCCGCGCGCCGCGACGGGTATCGCCTCTGCCTCGGCGGCCGCGCCCTCGTCGCTGACGCGGCTCTTGAGGTCGTCGCGGCTCAGGCGGTCGATCCAGCGCTCCGTGCCAGCCAGCTCGCCGCCGAGCAAGGCGAGGTATAGCTTGCCTACCAGGCCGGCCCGGAGCGCCTCGCTGAAGGCCGCGGCGCCGGCCTGGCTGGCCGATACGACCAAGGCTCCGGAGGTGTTGCGGTCGAGCCTGTGGAGCGGGGCCGGCGCGAAGGCGAGGGACCGGGCCATGCGGTCCGCGAAATAGGCCTTTGCGTCCTCGTCGACGCCGTCCGGTCCGTGGGTCAAGCGTCCCCGCGGCTTATTGACGACGACGAGGTCCGGCGTCTCGAGCAGTATGATCTCCGAAAAGCGCTTGGCCCGCTCGCAGGCGAGCCGCGGATCGGCGGCGGCCGCTTCCCGCGACGCGCTCGTTTCCGGCGCCTCTACGGTATCGGGCAGGCGGATATCGAGGGTCGCGCCCGCCTCGAGCCTGGACGAGCCGTCGATGCGACGGCCTCCGGATCGGACGGCGCCGTCGCGGAACAGGCGGTATACGGCCGAGAGCGGCATCGCCGACAGGAGCGAGCGCACGACGCGGTCGGCGCGCCTGCCCGAGTCGTCCGGACCGACAATGTAGTGCTTGGTGCTGTACGCCATGGTTCGTTCTCAGCGTCTCCCAGTAAACGGATCGTATAGGCTTGACACTCGTATAGGCTTGACAAGAGAAGCGATTATACTTGAAATTCTCGCGATGGAACACCAGCGAGTATTTTTTATAAGCGCTTTACTCAGGAATAACGTGTTCCTGGCGGCGGCGTTAAGCCTCTTCATGGCGCAATTCGCCAAGGCTCTCGTCGCGGTCTTCACGAACCGCAAGGCCGGTATCCGCGAGATATTTTCTACGCTCCTATGGAAGACCGGCGGTATGCCCTCGAGCCACAGCGCCCTGGTCATAGCCATATCCACCTCGATTGCATTTTCAAGCGGAATAGGCTCGGATGTGTTCGCGCTGTCGTTCTTTTTCGCCCTGGTGGTCATACGCGACGCGATGGGCGTCAGGCGCGCGGCTGGCGTACAGGCTAAAACCCTCAACTCGCTCGGCTCCAGGCTATCGAAACGCCTCCATATCCCCTTCAAGCCGGTCAAGGAGATCAATGGGCATACCTTCCCGCAGGTCGTCGCCGGAAGCCTCATGGGCTTCTTCATAGCCCTGGCCGTCAACACGCTGTAGCGCGTGAGCCGGTTCTCGCGCCTCTTCGCATCGATAGCCGCCTCCAGCCTGCTCTGCTTGCCTTGCCTGGCCACGCTCGCCTGCTCGGGTGGCGCTCCCGGGGCCTCCGAGGCGCGCTCGTCGTCGCGCACCCCGATGCGCGCCATGGCCGTCTCGCCCGAGGTCGATGAGCCGCGCGTACTGGCCGCCCTCTCGGCCCGAGGCATCGATGACGCGCTGGTAGCCTCGAGGGTCATGGTCCCCTTCAGCGACTTCTCCCGCGTCGTCGACGCGCCTCTCGACAGCGCCCTGCGCCGCTCCCGCGACGCCGACCCGCGCCGTACGCCCTTCCTCGAGGAGCTGGCCTCGAGGTTCACGGCGACCGGCCCCGACGGCTCGGCCTGGACGGTCGTCTACCTACCCGGGCCGACGGCCGAGCGCGACGAGGCCGCGGCTCTGTCCCTAACGTCGCTCGGAGCCGACTGGGCCTGGGACGCCCGCTCCGGCGCGCACTCGTCCCCGATACTCTGGCTCCCGGCCGCGACGTTCGCGCTGTGGCTCGTCGTCAGGAAGCCGAAGAGCGGAAGGACGGCCAGGCTCGTCGTCGCCCTCGCATCGTCGCCGCTCCTCGCGCCCGGCGCGATCGGCGCCTCCACGCTGTTCGTCTCGCTAACGGCCGCCTTCGCGGCGGCATACGGCGCCGCGCGGAGCGCTCCTACTCGAAGGCGAGACCACTCGAGAGCAATCCTCAAGGCGCTCTGGCCGTACGGGTTCGCGATCGCCGCTCCGCTCGCGGCCATCGTCGCCCTGGAGCGCTCGAGCCTGCCGTACCTGGCGGCCTCAGCGGCCCTGGCGGCGCTCAGTGTGGCGCTCTATCCGAGGCTGGCGAAGGTTTCGGCGTCGAGGCGGCTGCACGGGGCGCCTCGGTTCGTCGCGCTTACCGGATCGAGGACGACGCGGGAGTCGCGTTCCGTGGCCAAGGCCATGCTGGCGCCCGTCCTGGCCATGGCCGCCATGCAACCCTTCGCGTCGACCGGGGTCTACCGCGCTGGCGACGCATCGCCCGGTCCGGCCTTTTCGCTGACGAGGTCCCAGCGCGGCGTCGAAGACCGAACGGACGCCGAGTCGCTGCTCGCCGAGCACCTGGCCTACCAGGAGGCGCTGACCTATGGGCGCATCGGCGACGCCGCCTGGGGGCGGAGCGGCTACGATCCGGTCTACCGGTACGCCGAGGAGGGCGGGCGGATGATACGCTCGCCGGCCGAGGACCCGGCGCCGCGGCCGGCGTCGAGAGGAGCCTACGCCGAGGCGCTAGCGGCTCTCCGCGAGCGCGTCCCATCCTCGATCGTGCCCATCTCCGACAAAAAAGCCCGCGGACGCTGAATCGGCCTTGCAACGGTGGTACGGTTGCTCTATATAATGTGCACGCATCCCGGCTCGCTCGCGCGGGCCTGACATCCAGACGAGATGGTCGGCCCGACCGTGTCGAACGAGTAGGATCATAGATGAGAGCTCGCGGATTCAAGCGCGGCGGCGTGCCAGTCGACCATCGCGCGCCGTTCAAGACTGGCCCCATAGAGAACGCCTTTTTGCCTCTGAACGCTATCGTCCAGCTCCGCGAGCACCGCAACTCCGTGGAGCCTGTACCCGTGGTGTCCGTTGGCCAGGAGGTCCGCGAGGGGCAGCTGCTCGCGCGTTCGACGGGCCGGGCGTCGTCGAACGTGCATTCGCCCATCCCGGGCATCGTACGGCGCATCGAGACGACCAGGACGCCCGGCGGCTTCGACTCCAAGGCCATCCTCGTATCGCTCGAGGGTTCGTTCAGCATGCTCGGCAAGCGCCCGGAGCGTTACCTCTGGAAGTCGCTCAACAAGGCGGACATCGCCCATATAGTCCAGGACAAGGGTATCGTCAGAGTATCGAGTGGCGAGCCGCTCTACGAGATACTATCGGAACGATCGGAGGCTCCCGGCTTCGTGATGGTCGTCAGCGCGCTCGAGATGGATCCGTACCGCCGGACCGAGGAGGAGCTGCTGGCTCTCAGGGCCGAGGACGTGGTCGACGGCTGCGCCATCGCAGCCAGGATGGCCCTGCCTTCGCGTATCATGTTCGCCGTCGACGAGTCTATGGACCAGCCGACACTCGAGCCGCTCCGGGAGCTGGCCGCGCGTAGCGAGCTGGACATAACGATCCAGCGCTTCAGGCGTCGCTTTCCGCAGGACCTGCCCGGGCAGATAGCCGAGGCGATGGATATTGTCGACCCGGGAACGCTGTTCATCATCGAGCCGAGCACGCTCGTGGCGCTGCACGAGGCCGTCGTATCGAACAAGCCCCATATCGAGCAGTACGTCTACGTCGGAGGCGGGTCGATCAAGCGCCCGGCCATACTCAAGGCCAGGATAGGCGCGCCGATCGGCGACCTGATAGAGGAATGCGGCGGTTTCTCGGGGCATCCTGAAACCATCGTGATCGGAGGGCCGTTCCGGGGCAGGGAGGCAACCGACCTGGACGCGCCGGTGACCAGGACCACGCGAGCCGTCCTGGCCCTATCCCCCGAAGAGACCAAGTCCGCACCCGAGCGCCCTTGCGTACGCTGCGGCGATTGCGTCGACGCCTGCCCGGAGGGGCTGTCGCCGTATTATATGCTCAAGCTGCTCCGGTCGGGCCGACCGGGCGACGCCGAGGCGGCTGGCCTCGGCCGCTGCTCCTCGTGCGGCTCGTGTTCCTACGCCTGCAGGTCGCGCATACCGCTGGTCCGCTATTTCGACGAGGCCCGCCAGAACGAGGTACGATCATGAAGCGCTCCCGAGTCGAGCTCCGCTCGTATCCGCCGTTCATCCACGATTGGAAGACGAGCGCCAAGGCGGCCTGGATCTGCTCCGCGACGCTCGTACCGGTGGCGTTCTGGTCATCGGTGCTCTACGGACGCATCGCCGTCTTAACCTGGCTGACCGCCGTCGCGGCGGCGCTGGCCGCCGAGGCGATGGCGTCCGCGCTGACGAGGCGCTGGACCCTGGGAGACGGTAGCGCCGTCCTGACGGGCCTGCTCATAGCCGCGGCCATGCCCCCGGGCGCGCCGTGGTACGTTCCGGCCGCCTCGGCCGTCTTCGCCATACTCGTGGTCAAGGCCGCCTTCGGCGGGCTCGGAGCTAATTGGATGAATCCGGCACTCGCCGGCGTGGCGTTCGCCTATGCCAATTGGCCGACCCATATGCGCGATTATCTGTTGCCCCGCTTCGTGGCCGGCGTCGACGGCGTCAGCGCCGCGACCCCGCTGACCTTCGCTAAAGGCCTGGCCGGCGGGCTGGATATCAGGGTGATGGACGCGCTGCGGGGCGCTTCGTATCCGCTGTCCTCCATCGACGGCGCCGTGACCGGCTTCCTGAACGATTCGCTGTTCTCGAGGCTATCGGCGAGGCTGCCCGACGGCTACATCGACCTGCTGATCGGCTTCAAGCCCGGGGCTCTCGGCGAAAGCGCCTTGGTAGCCGTGGCCCTCGGGTCCATCGTCCTCGTCAGCCTCAGGCTTATAAAGTTCGAGATACCTCTGGCGATGCTCACGGCCTTCGGTCTCCTATCCAGGATCTTCGGAACCGGCTTGCCAGGAGAGAGCTTCCTGGCAGGAGACGCCATGTTCGCCCTGTCGGGAGGTAGCCTCCTGCTCGTGGCATTCTATATGGCGGCCGATCCCGTCAGCTCGCCGGTAGGGCGGGGCGTCTGCCTCCTGTACGGCGCCTCGATAGGTGCGCTGAGCTTCATATTCAGGCGCTGGGGCGCCTTCGCCGAAGGCGTCGCGTACGCCGTGCTCGTCATGAACGTGACGGTGCCGTTCATCGAGAAGGCCGCCGCGAGCCTGCGGCTGAGGCGCGGGAGGGTCGCGTAGTATGGACGTATCCGAAAAGACGAGGGATACCTGGATTCTGGCCGGCGCCATGGCGCTAATCGTGGCGGCCTCGGGCTTCGCCTCCTCGTACGCTTCCGGGCAGGCAGCCAGGCAGCTGGCCAAGATGACGAGCGAGGCGCTCGGCCCGTCGCCCCGGGGAGAAGCTACCTGGACGACTATGCGCGAGGGGAGCGTACTCGGCAGGGTAGACAGGCGGGGCGAGCCAGCGGCCTACCTGGTGGTGGCTCGGTACGCCGACGGTGAATTCAGGGCCGCGGCCAGCGTCGACGGCGACGGATCCATACTCGAACTGAAGCCCCTCGGGGATTCCGGCGACGCCTATTCGAAGCGGCTCGCCGCGCTGTTCTCCGGCGCAGTCAGGCGCGGTTCGCGGGCGGACGCCTCGACGCTCGACGCGAGTCTCAAGGCGCTCGTTACCGATACGTTCGAGGCGCTGGCAATACTGGAACGAGGCAGGACGGAGGCTGATGATGGTGATAGATAACGGGCGCGTATCGGCCGGGCCCTTGGCCTCCCTCGCCGGACTAGCACCGCTCCTGGTGTTCTCGAACAGCCTGTCGCAGGGCGTCGCGCTCGGCGTCGCCTTCTTCCTAGCCTATAGCGCCGCTGGCGCCATGGCATTGCTCCTGCCAGCGCGGCTCGGCCGCTCCCTCGTGTTCATGTTCTCGATCCTAGGCGCGGCCGTCGTCTCGTCGTTGACGGCCTCGGCTTTGCGCCTATTCGACCCGTTCCTGTTCGAGGCCGCCTACGATAGGGTTTTCCTATCGGTTTTTACGCTCCCGGTACTGCGCGCCTGCGTCATACCAGCGACGGTTTCTGACCGGGAGCGCGCGATAGAGCGCCTCTTATGGGGTATAGGCTATTCATTCCTGATAGCCGTAACCGGCGCTGCCAGGGAATTCCTAGCCACCGGAGCCGTCTCGACGCGTTTCGGCACTGAACGCGGCTCGCTGCTACCCATCTTCGCGCAGCCCGCCGGGGCGTTCATGCTCATAGCCTTGGCCGCGGCCGCATTCACGGTGGTTATCAAGGCCGTTAGGGGATCGGAGTCATGAGTGTCATTGGCCTCGTGTTCTATTTGACGCTCGGCGGTAACGTCCTGGCCCAATGGGGCCTCATACCGTCGGGCAAGAAGGGCGGCGCCTTCTCCGCGTCGGTTCTGCTCGCCTTCATCGCCGCCTCCGCCGCGGCCTCGCTGGCTCACGGCCTGGCGTTCAGGTACCTGCTGTCGCCCTGGGGCCTCGAATCTCTGGCGCCGATCCTGTTCTCGGCCCTCCTGTTCGGGGCGTTCGCCGCGATCAAGGCGATAGGGACCGCTCTCGGAAGGCCATCACGGCCGCTCCACGACGAAACCCTCTTCCAGCCGACGCTGGTGCTCTACGCCGTGGCCCTCTCCATAGGCTCGCGGTTCTCGTCCACCGGGCTTCTGTTACTCGGTGGCGCAGCGGCGGCCCTCGGCTATATCGCGGCGACGGGCTTCCTCGAGGCCATCATGGAACGGCTAGAGCTGGAACGCGTGCCCGAGCCTTTCAGGGGTGTACCGCTCCGCTTCCTGAGTGCCGCGCTGATGGCGCTCGCCTTCGCCGGGGTCGACGCCGGTTTCTTCTCGAGGCTTTCTCTCTGAGAGGGCCGCCGGGCCTTTCAGTCTATCGCGCCGCCACGAACTGAGATATAATGATCGTTCATGATTATAAAGGATGTTCCGGAATGCTTAAGACGCACCTCATACTAGGGACGTACAATCATCTCCCGGAAGGGCTCGACGAGACGGAGTTCGAGAGAACCTACCAGTCGTGCTATAGGCCGTTCCTATCGACGTTGAACCGTTTTCCAGAGATCCAGGCGGCCCTGTACTATTCGGGCAGCTTGCTGAAGCGTTTCGAGGCCAGGCATCCAGAATACCTGATGCTTCTCGAGGAGATGAGCGCCAGGCGTCAAATCGAGCTGATCGGCGGCGGTTTCTACGCGCCCATCCTGCCTTTAATCCCCAACTCTGATCGGCTCGGCCAGATCGAGCTGATGACCACCTACCTGCGTAAGAGTTTCGGTAAGCGTCCCAGGGGCTGTTGGCTGCCCGAATACGCCTGGGAGCCCTGGCTGGCCTCCACGTTGCAGTCGTCGGGCATGGACTATACCTTCCTTCTGGACCGGCAATTCAAGGAGGCCGAGGGGCGCGACGACGCGGCCCTGAGCCCGGTCGTCACCGAGGACCAGGGCCGATGCCTGACCGTGCTACCGGTGCGCGACTGCAGCTTCAGCTTCGGCAAACCCTTAGGCCTGGTAGAGGCGGCCGAGGCGGCTGGCCCGAGCCAGCTGACTGTGCTGATGGTCGCCGGCGAGAGGATACGGCCGCTCTGGGAGGAATCGGGCCTCGAGTCGCCGGACCTGTACATGGAGCGTTCCCTGGCCTGGTTCCGAAAGAACTCCCTCGAGGCGGAGACCACCACGCCATCGCGCTATCTGAAGTCCAAGCGCGTGGCGCGCAAGCTGTACTTCGGCGGCTCGGCCTCAGAGCGATTCATGAAGGCGAGCGCTCCCGACGGCGCCGAGCATGGCTGCGGTAGCCTGCGGCGCTCCATCATCCGATACGCGGCTTCCTCCGCGCTTTATTCGAGGATGTACTACGTCCATCTCCTCATCGGGCAGCTTCGCGGCGATAAGTCAAGGAAGAAGAGTGCCGTCGAGGATCTCTGGAAGGGCCAGTGCGGCGACGCGTATTGGATGGCGCCGACCGGCGGCATCGACGATCCGGCGATACGCGAGGCGGCCTACCGGTCACTGCTCGACGCCGAGCTGACGACGCGGCAGAAAGGCGCCTTCGTTCCTGGCGTGGTCAAGGCCGATATAGACTTCGACGGCGTCAAGGAATATATCTACCAGGGCAACGACCTCAATGCGTACCTGCACCCGCGCGGGGCGGTGCTCGTCGAGTTGGACGCGCTCAAGGCCAGGCGCAACCTATGCGACCTGTTCTCGCCCGAGCCCGAGGGGGACCGCGCCAGAAAGGCTTGCTTCGTCGACAGGCTCTATGCGGCTGAGCCCGGGCCGGACGCCGTCCTGAGGCCGTGGGCCGGCGATATAGGGCCCTTCTCGAGCCACCCCTACGAGGAGGTCTTGGCCGACGGCAACCACGCCACCCTGTGCTTCGCCAAGGATGGCGTCGTCAGCCTGGGCGGCGCCAAGCGCTCGATCGCCGTTACCAAGCGCTACTCGTTCAATAAGAAGGTCGTGCGGGTCGCCTATAGCGTCCAGAACCGCTCCGACAGCGACGCGCGCTTCTGGCTCGGCGTCGAGCTCAACGCGTCGCTCGGCACCGACAGGATCGAGTGGCTCGAGGCCTCGGGCTCGGATGTCGTATCGGTCGACCCGTCGGCCATGTCGGCGACTCGCGGCTCCGGCTTCGGCGCCATTGCCAAGTTGGCCATCAAGACCGTCGGCGCCGTCAAGTCCATAGCGATGGCCACGACGACACCCGCGGTCGTCTCGTCGGCCCTGATCGGCTCTCCGGCGTCGCAGGGCGTCGCGACCCTATTGCTCTGGCGCATCGAGCTGGCCGCCGACGAGAACTGGAAGACCGATATACTGCTATCCGTCCACGAATAGCCTCGATTGCACAGAGCCCGTCTTTCAGCTAGTATGAATCCATGTCCGCAACCTTGCCCGCCTGCCTGGCGGGATTCAGAATACACTTGGTCGGAGCCAAGGGCACGGGCGTCTGCGCGCTGGCGGAGTTGCTGGTCGGCGCGGGCGCGGAAGTAACCGGATCGGACGTCGACGATACGTTCTATACCGACGAGGTGCTGGCCGCCATCGGCGTACCGGTGTCGCCGTTCTCCGCCGATAACGTACGCGGCGGCGTCGACCTGGTCATCCACTCGAAGGCGTATACCGCCGCCTCCAATCCCGAGCTGGCCGAGGCCGAGGCGCTCGGCGTACCGACGATGAGCTATCCAGAGGCCCTCGGCTCGCTATCGGCGAGCCGCGACTCGAGCGGCATCTGCGGAGTACACGGCAAGACGACGACGACCGCGCTCGCCGGCGTGATGGCCCGCGCCGCGCGGCTGCCGACCGCCGTGCTCGTTGGTAGCGCGGTTGGCGCCTTCGGGGGCCGGTCGACGATCACGATGGGGAACGAGCTCTTGATAGCCGAGACCTGCGAGTACCGCAGGAGCTTCATGGCCTTCAAGCCGCGCCGCGTCGTGCTGACGAGCGTCGAGCCGGACCACCAGGACTACTATCCGGACTACGAGGCCATCCGCGCGGCCTTCGTCGAGTACCTGGTCGCCCTGCCGCCCGCCGGGACGGTGATCTATTGCGCCGACGACCCCGGAGCCGTCGATGCCTGGACGCGGGCCGAGGCCGCCAGGCCCGACCTGCGAGGCATACCCTACGGGTTCTCAGCGCCCGGCGACTTCGGCATGGAAGGCTACCGCGTGGAGCGTGAGCGCGGGATCTTCAAGTTGCGCGGCTTCGGCCTCGAGTGGCGGCTCCGGGTGCCCGGCCGGCACGTCGCGCTCGACGCCGCGGGCGCCGTAGCGCTGATAGCCGCCATCGTCGCCGATAGGGATGGTGCTCGGCGGCTTTCCGAGGACGAGCTGTCCGCCATGGCAGAGGCTTTGGAGTCGTTCTCCGGCTCGCGCCGCAGGTCGGAGGTGCTCGGGGAGGTCGGCGGGATCCTGTTCATGG
>Ga0116156_10003817_pt1 | contig 12999 bp, 10 predicted proteins | sample AD_UKC045_MetaG_FD_89891 | JGI IMG/M metagenome (GOLD analysis project Ga0116156, IMG submission 89891) | Active sludge microbial communities of municipal wastewater-treating anaerobic digesters from USA - AD_UKC045_MetaG | ecosystem: Engineered > Bioreactor > Anaerobic > Digestate | place: USA... | reverse complement strand
GGTCGGGATCGGCTGGCAGGGGCGCTCCTGCGGGAAATGCGAGTGGTGCAAGCGGGACGAGGAGCAGCTGTGCGTAAGCATAGTCGATGATGGCACATGGGTGCCTTATGGAGGATTCGCCACGTCCGTAGTGGTTGACGGCCGTTTCGCGTACAAGCTTCCAAACGGGATGCCCTCCGAGGTCGCTGCAGTCCTTATGTGCGGCGGGATATCCGTCTACAGCCCGCTGAGGAAACATGAGTGGAAAGGGGTCAAGGACATAGGGGTCGTGGGATTGGGCGGCCTTGGCCATCTGGCCATAATGTTCGCCCATGCCATGGGCTACAATACCACCGTCCTATCGTCTTCGAAGGCAAAGAAGGACCATGCTATTGCGCTTGGCGCAGACCACTTCATATCCTTTGACGACAAGGAAAGCCTCGACGGCATCGAGTTCGGGCTCGACCTTGTTCTCTGCACAGCCCACGGGAAAATCCCTTGGGTGAAGGTCATCGACACCCTAAAGAAAAGGGGCATCCTTGTACTGGTGGGCTTCGCCGATGTTGATTTCAACTCGACCGATTTCGTCGCTCATGAGATCTTGATGGAAGGCTCTTTCATAGGCAATAGGGCGATGATGAAAGAGATGCTGCAGTTCGCCGACAAGTACAAGATCACCCCGATGATAGAGCTCATGCCCATGTCACGGATAAACGAGGCTATACAAAGGTTAAAGGATAACAAGGCAAGGTATAGGGTGGTCCTGGTCAACGACATCCCGCAAAGGACATAGATGGCAACACTAATCCCACATCAATGGAGCCCCGGTGATCAAGGACCGGGGCTCCATCTACCTTAAGATGATGACTATCTTACATATATCAGGAGGGCGTTCGATATGGCCCTGCCGGGCTTCGTTAGATATGCTCCGTCGTACCAGAGCCCGCTGGACGCACCTCCGTCCAGGTTCATCGCCTCTATGGCACCTAAAGAAATCATGACCACGGCAAGCTCGGACATCTTGGCGGAATCCGCAGTGATCAGGAGGAGCCTGCCGTCCTTGGTCAGGCCGACCGCGCTCCTCGCCATGCTCTGGGAAAGGATCTTAGCCTCCGTGAAGCCCTCGGCCATCGCCATGCTCGTGCTGAAACAGACCTTGCCGTCCTCTACCAGCTTAGGACCCGCGCCTATCGCATCCATGACGTCCTTCCATAGGCCCTTAAGCTCGTTCCCCGAAGAATCCACGACCTTCCACTCAGGCCTGCAGCCGACCGTGAACCTAGATAGAAGCGACGACTTCTCGCTTCCCCTGAGGCACAGTACGAAGCCGTCTTCGGGCACCTTCACCGCGGATGTGCTCATCCTCTGCACCGTCCCGCCTGAGACCACGACCGAGCTGATGCCGTTGCCTCCTACGGTCCCGGACCACTCCGGGGTATAGAGTATGGCGGAGTTCTCTGCGGTGCTCGCCCTGTTGACGTGGTGGGCGTACCAGTTATTCGGCCACTTCCAGGAGCCGTCAACGCCGCCTATTATCTTGAACCTCGCCGCGGACATCTCCATGGACTTGTCGGGCCCTATCCCCAGGACGGTCCCCGTCCCGCCCTTATGGAGAAACTTGCCGTTAGAAATCACGGTCCCCACCGGATTATATGGCGGGCCGTCATTGTACGCGTCGAAGAACGTGCCGTTGATGGCGGCCTTGGCTCCTAACCTTACGACCATTGAGGAAAGCTCCTCCACCTCGCCTATATGGTCCTTTGCAAGGCCTACGGAAACTTCCACCCTGCTATCGGATAGCATGATCTCGACGATGTTTACAACGATCTTTTTCTGGCCTACGGTCATTACCTTAGCAGTGGAGCTTATCGGCATCTTCGCTGCGCTTGAAACCGCGCACGACAGCATGAGCGCCACTAAAAGGAACAAGGCTGGAAGCAATGAATTATGCTTGATACGGTTCTTCCTCAATACTTATCCCTCATATCATCTTAATTTGGTCCTGCGCGCCCTGGGAAAAGGAACTGCTGGATCCCCACTTTTCTTTGATTGAGCATCCTCATGAGAATCAATGGTGGGGTGCTAACTCGATGATAACCTTAAAGCCTACAAATCGCTAATCCCCCGGTCGTTAGGGCTTCCTTGTCTTGCTTAAGACCTTCTGGTTCTTGCTTTACGCCGCCATTTGTTACATTCTCCATAACATGCCTCAACTGCATATATCAAGAACGAGCTCCTCTCACATATTCAAGGGTCCATATTGTTTTACCTTATGCTTGTACCGGACTGCATCGCCATAACATAATAGGCATGGTGTTAGGTTCTATATGAAAGAAGGTGGCTTTTCCTTGGGAAAGCACAGATGGTCTAAAGAGGAAATCGCCGAATATCGTAAGAAGAGCGGGGCTTTCTTCTATTTCAACAAAGATGACTCCAACATCTTCGTTTCGAAGGCATCCGGCTTGGGGAGCACTCTTAACTGGGCGAACCCTGTCTCATGGCTGATAGTGGCCGCTGTCGTCATCATAATCTATGCCTCCAGGTCCATCAGGTAAGCAGTCATCTACGTCTTGCAGCATAGGTACTGAAGAGATCTAAACCATATATGCCATCATAGATGGGTTCTCTATGCCTTCTTTGAATGAGGTATAGAGAACCCACTGTCTGCTTACCATGGTTCTGCTAAAGGAGGTTTCCGGCGACTTTAGTCATTAGTTGTTCTTGTCGCCTTTTACGTATTCGACCACCGACATCAACAAACCGGCGGCAACCATGAGTGATCCTATGATGAAAGGGATGCTAAGAAACAGGCTCTGAACCACTTCGTTCCCGAATTGCCTTGAGCCGAATATAGCAAACCATAGTTTCGATCCGGACCAGGAGGTAATGCTCGGCGCGAAGATCGCTGCAGCGATGAATATGGATGAGACAATTATCACTCCACAAGAAGCTATCGTGCATCCAATTATCGTCCTTTTCATACCGACCCTCCTCTTGGGTTGTCGTTTCCTGTCAACAGCTTCCAGCCAATCCATGGAAATGTCAAGGCCTACCCCTTTCGATTTTTCACGAAATAGCATTGAGCTGAAGCTATGTTTGGCAGGTGAATATTGCAGTGTACTGATCCATCGATCCAGATGGCTGACGAGCGGCTGCCGGGCGCTACTCTGCGGTAGGAAGCCGCAGGCACGAAAGAAGTCGGTCCGGCGACGGATTTACTCAGGGCTGACCTTACGTTTCTGCCTATCTGCCTAAGTTGACTTTCAGATCGGATGCGGTATGATCGACTAGCCGTTCAAGGCCGATCTAATTAATGCTGCGAAGCCATGAATTCGTCCACCGACGCATACCTTTTTATTTTCACATGAGGTTCCAGTGCGTCGAGTATGGCCTGCTCGGCCTTTCGGGCCTTTTCTTGGAGCATGGAAAGGTCTGAGCTTTTAAAATCCGAAAGAAGATCGAAATCCATGCCGTGCACATCCTCGTCCAGCGCCTTCTGGAGGCAGACCGCGCTTATGAAGGCTAGGCGGAAGTCCTTTCCGGGGCCGCTGCAGCTGCTGTATATCTTGTTGAAGGCCGATTTGGCTTCCTCGTAAAAACCGGCGAGTTCGGGATAGTCGATTGCATCAACCGGCTCAGCATCTTCCGGTATCGGGTCGGCTTTTACGAATGAACAGCTTGATGGACCGACCTGCGGGGTTTCGACGATTACGTCACCCTGGACGTCCAGGAAAGCCGCGCAGGATCTCACTATCGCGGATGCCGCGCCCATTAAATCGTCCATGCCGTTCGATTCTATCAGAAGGTCCGATAGCTCCATGAATCTCACCGGCAGCTTCGAAAATCCGGGCAGGTCGTGCCACATTCGTTTTAGCCCTTTGTGGAAGTAAGTGCAGTTCTCGTAGGCGACTGCGTCGGCCAGATGCATCAGGATCCTGCCAGCCGAAGACCTCAGCGCTCCCATTCCATCAGCCGGAATCATCCGTCCCAGCAACTCCCGGGCCTTCTTGAAACGCTCCATCGCCTTGATATGCATGAAGTCATTGTTTTCCAGGTTCTTTTCAAGGGTCTTTCTCAAAGCCATGAAGCGCGCCTCATCCTCTTCGGAGGAGCTGAAGGCAATTACCGAATCTCCCAGTAGAGGCGTCAGCGGTTCCTTGAAGTTTGCGATTCCTTCTATCCTGGTCCAGCTCATCGGGAAAAGGTCGTATCCGACGCCTTCGACTATGAACGTGGCTGCCAGCCCGCTTCCGCGAGCGGTCTTGGGCACGAAGAAGAAATCCACGTCCGAAAGGGGGCCCTCGGTGCGGTTTACATATGAACCATAGACGGCCAGGATCGACACGTCCTTATGGAAGTGCTCCTTGACTCTGTCAACGACCCATTTCAATATCCTGTCATTCCTGGTCTTAATGCACGATCACCTCGGCCATCGGGTTTGTGTTAGAACGCCAGGTGCCGATAAATCTCTTCAATGTTGCCGCTAGAAAACCTTCACTGGAAATGGATGGGGCCCGAGATGCGGCTAGGTTTATTTCGTGAGCAATAGAATGAACCGATGCCATTACTTCGGGAGAAATCCGCAACTGCCTTGCTACTCGACTGCATGCTCATCCTTCCATCCGGAAGAGCCGAGCGCCGATCTATTTAATTCACCGTCCATGCCATATTCTAGCAGGAAGTCGCCGTCATGTATGGAAATAATTAGTTACTTCAGCGTAATCCAACTCGTCGTATTCCCCATATTTATTTGAACTGAGGAGTTAGATGAAGAATTTATTTAGGTTGCTGGTAATTTCTCTCTTTGTTTTATGCATCACTTTCGGCCTTTCCATCCCCTTGGTCGCATCGCAGGAGCTCGAGCTGGTTTTCATCGATGTCGGTCAGGGTGACAGCGCCCTGATCGTTACGCCGGAAGGTAAGGCCATCCTCATAGACGCCGGAGAAACCGGTCAGGTGTCAGCGGTATTCAAGGCTTTAAACTCCAGGGGTATAGAGCATATTGACGTCATCGTGGCTTCACATCCTCACATGGACCACATCGATGGCCTTATCGACATACTCGAAGCATATGGCGTCGGGAAGATAATCGAACCGGGCAAGGCCGTCTCCTCCGACTCTTATCCAGCCTTCATACTAGAAGCTCAAAAGCGGGGCATACCTATAGAGCTAGCAAAAGCGGGCAGCAGCCTTGAAGTAGGTTCTGTGAAAATGGACGTGCTGAGCCCTGCAGGATCATTACCCGATGATGTCGATGATTGCTCGATAGTGATAAAGCTCAGCTATGGTTCCTTCTCCGCCTTGTTCCCCGGAGACATAGGCTCGGTGGTTGAGAACGTGCTGCTTTCAGAGAATGAGCTGACTCCGGTGAGTATCCTTAAGGTGTCCCACCATGGAAGCATCACATCTTCATCCGAAGCCTTCCTCAACCGGGTAATGCCCAAGTATTCCGTAATCTCGGTGGGAAATGACAATGGTTACGGGCATCCTTCGGCATTCGTGCTCATGAGGCTATCCGTAATCGGCTCGATCGTATTGCGGACCGACCTGAATGGCGACATCATCTTCAGGACCGATGGCCGGACAATCGGTGTAACCGTATCAAAAGGCAGCATTCCAGTCGTCCAGAAGGTCTTGGCGCCATCCTCCAAATACGTGGCAAGCAAGAATTCCGACGTTTTTCACTATTCAACATGCAGCAGCGTAAAGACCATAAAGCCGGGGAATCTGATCGTGTTTACCAGCAGGGAGGAAGCTGTAAAGAGCGGCAGACGGCCCTGTAGTATCTGCAAGCCGTGATGATCTGTCGCCAATATCGAGTCTTCCAATATTCGGTACGCCAATATCGTGTCTGTTCCCGCGTTAACCGGATCCGTCATAAGTAGTTGACATGGAGAATAAATATTACAACTGATAACATATTTAGCATCCTACAACCAGAAATGCATGATTGATGAGGGGCTCGCCTTTGTGCCATCATTCTAGAAAACGGGCGATCATGATGCGTCCATCTGCTCTCCCCCACTCTTTATTCCCGTTACGCAAAAGATCCGGTACTGCTCTTCATCAGGGCGCTAGACGCTGCCCGCCACCTTCTCATTTCGCACCGAACTATGGATACAGATATCCCTTTGTCGCTCGAGCCATATTCTTGCCCATTCCTGATGAAGTACTGGAATATTCCACGTTCAGCTTGTTGACTGAACATCGATGTGTATTTAGAATGTACTTAATGTGTTAATGTGTTAACATGCCCTTCTAAGGAGATGTGTTTATGATAGACAAGAACAATGCACTCCCGCTTTATTACCAGCTGAAAGAGCATTTAAGATCCATGATCCAGAAAGGCGAGTGGGCCCCTAATGCGAAGATACCTTCGGTAAGGGAGATCTGCGAGCAGAATGGGATCAGCACGACTACGGCCAAGCAGGCCATTGCGGAGCTAGTCCATGAAGGATTGCTGTACAGCATCCAGGGGAAGGGAACGTTCGTCTCCCTTCCCCTTTTCTCGCACACGAAATGGGAGAATACGATGATCTCCGATGAGATGAGGCTGGCTACGAGGATAAGATCCATGGGAAAGGAGTTCAAGGCTGTCCCGATTTCATTCGATAAAGTAAAATGCCCAGGTACGATCGCCGACCTTCTTCAGATAGAGGCAGGGGCCAGCGTCTATAGGATACGAAGGTTGAAGGTCATCAATATTACCCCTATGCTCATCGAGACCACGTATATAAACGAGGCGCTGTGCGAGGGCCTGGATAAGAAGGATATGTCAAGGTCGCTCTTCAGGACGCTCAAGGATGAGTACGGCGTAATCCTTAAGCACAACAAGGAGACACTGACGCCGGTCTTCCTGAACAGCACGAACGCAGCACTGCTGAAGGACGAGCCGGGCTCGCTGGCACTTGTAAACGAGAGGGTCTCATATTCCGTTGAGATGTCCCCCATCCTTTATGCGCGCTCGATCATAAGGGGCAACATGTGCAAGCTATACGTTGACCTGACGAATCTGCGGTCGATAAAGGATCTTGCCCATGATTCGATTTCCGATTAACGAGGCGTTCAAGAGAAAGGAGCTATCCATATGGCGAAGATTGTCGCCCTTATCGATGGTGAGCATTACCCGGCGGTCACGAAGAGCGGACTAGATGAGCTCAACAAGGTTCACGAAGTAGTCGGAGCAGCATTCATCGGCGGAACCGAGAAGATCGGTACTGACAAAGACCTCGCTGTGCTCGGTGTACCTATCGTTAGGGATGCGGACTACTTGAAGTGCATCGATACCGCTATAGATCAGTTCCGCCCAGACGAGCTTATAGACCTAAGCGACGAGCCTGTACTTGGATATCATGAGAGGTTCGCCATAGCAAGCCTTGCCATGGCAAAAGGAGTCGCATATAGTGGTTCCGATTTCAGGTTCAGCTCTCCGAAGATGGCGCCTGCCCTTAAGAAACCGAGCCTATCCGTAGTCGGCACCGGCAAGAGGATAGGTAAAACCGCCATCGGAGGATATACCGCAAGGGTGCTTAGCGGGCAGTTCACTCCCCTTATGGTCACAATGGGAAGAGGAGGCCCCGCAGAGCCTGAGATAATCCCTGGCACAAAGATGGACATCACTCCCGAATACCTGCTTTCGGTAAGCAAGCAGGGCAAGCACGCGTCATCCGACCACTATGAGGACGCTCTGACCAGCAGGGTCACGACTATCGGGTCAAGACGATGCGGCGGAGGGATGTCCGGTCAGACTTATTTCTCGAACGTCGATAAGGCTGGAGCTCTAGCTGACGAGCTAGAAGGCGATATAGTCATCTTCGAAGGCAGCGGCTGTACAATCCCCTCGATCCCTACGGAGGGGAGCATACTGGTCGTCGGCGCCCATCAACCGATCGATTACATCAGTTCCTACCTCGGCCCCTACAGGGTGCGAAGGTCGGACATCGTGGTCTTGACCATGAGCGAGCCGCCCATGGCCGATGCTCTGAAAGTCGATGAGATGGTGTCCGTAATCAAGTCGCTCAACCCGTCCGCGAAGGTCTTCAGGACGGTGTTCCGCCCCAGACCGCTCGGCGACCTTAAGGGCAAGAAGGTCGCGGTATGCCTTACGGCGCCCAAGAAGACGGCAGGTATAATCACCGAGTATCTGGAGAAGAACTTCGGCTGTAAAGTAACTGGAGTCTCATGCAACTTGTCAAAGCGCCCCGCGCTAAGGGAAGAAATAGAGGACTTCCTTAAAGCATCGCCTGATATCATCCTGACCGAGCTCAAAGCGGCGGCCGTAGATGTAGTCACAGCCTGGGCGCTGGGCAAGAACCTCAAGGTCGTCTATATGGACAATGAACCGGTCACGATGGAGGATGGCCAGAATCTAGAAGACGCCATCATCGAGCTAGCAAAGAGGTGCATAGAGAAGAAAACCATAAAATGAATTGAAGGAGGCGCCAATGTTGAGAAGGACACTGATGGTTGTCATTGCATCCCTGTTCCTAATCGGGATCGTTTTCGCGGCCTCTGCAGCAGAAACTATAGTGCTCTATACCTCCGTGCCGATCGAGCTTGCTACCAAATTCGCGGACGAGTTCATGAAAGAGTACAAGGATATCAAGCTCGAGGTCTTCAGGGCGGGTAGCACGGACGTGATCAACAAGATATGGGCTGAGAACGAAGCCGGCGGAATCAAGGGAGACGTTCTTTGGTTGGCCGACGCCGCAGCTTACTACACATTCAGGGACAAGGGGCTCCTATTGGCGTACAAGTCACCTGAGGCTACTAACGTTCCAATGGAGCTGAAGGACCCTAATGGCTATTTTACCGGAGCAAGGATAATCAACATGATCATCGGCGTAAACACCAGCCTCATCAAGGACAAATCCAAGGTCAAGACATGGGCGGACCTGCTGGCTTACGGCAAGAAGGCCGCCATGGCAAATCCCCTTTACTCAGGCTCCAACTTCATGGTGACGGCGACTTTCGTAAAGAACTCGGGCGGTTGGCTCTGGTTCGAGGATGCCCGCAAGAAGGAGATGCAGGTCCTAAGGGGCAATGCGGACGTAGCGAGAGGGCTCGCCGCCGGTGAGTTCGCAGTCGCGATGGTCCTCGACTACATGGTCAACGACTACAAGAAGCAGGGCGCACCTGTTGAGATCATCTGGCCGGAGGACGGCACGATATCGATTCCCAGCCCTGTAGCCATAATTTCCGTAACGAAGAAGGTAGCCGCATCGAAGTGCTTCATCGACTTCGTTCTCTCGCGCAAGGGCCAGGAGCTAATGGTGAAGGACGGAGTTCTCCCGGTAAGAGGAGACGTAGCCCCTCCAGCCGGCATGCCCACCCTCGACAAGATAAAGCTCATGCCGATACCGTTCGAATGGGCGGCCGAGAACACCACGATGCTGCGTGAGACCTTCGAGAAGAAGGTAATGTACTAGGCCTCAACGGCGAGGGGGGTTGAAGATTGAGCTCACCGAACGGAAAGCTTACTGCAAGAGAGTCCAATGCGCTGGATATGAGGTACGTATTCCTTGCCCTGACGGGAGCACTTTTCGTGGGCATAATAGTATATCCGCTGTATCATGTGCTCGCAAAGAGCTTCGTAAGCGGCAGTGGACTTTCGCTGGCTAACTACGTCAAGGTATTCTCCAACCCCACCAACTTCAAGGCACTTTGGAATTCCATATGGATGTCTGCCACCACTAGCGTCATCGCTATGGTGGCAGGCACCTCGCTGGCCCTTTTTGTGATACGCACGGATATACCCTGCAAGAACCTCCTGAGGATCATGCTGCTCATGCCGTATGCCATACCGCCCTTCATAGGTGCGATAGCCTGGACGCAGCTTTTCGGTCCCGCAGGATACATATCGAAGGCATATATAAACCTGTTCGGTTCTTACGACGTCCCGTGGAATATCTACAGCACCGGCGGGATAGTCCTTGTGATGGCCATGTACCAGTTTCCCGTCGTCTTCATCACGGTAAGTGGAGCTTTAGGAAGGCTCGACCCCAGCTTCGAGGAAGCATCCAGGATGAGCGGCGCAAACGCCTTCAAAACCATGAGGGACGTAACAATACCCTTGGTCATGCCGTCGATAATGGCCGGCACGCTGCTCGCATTCGTAGGGGCGATATCTAACTTCGGCATTCCTGCGCTCCTTGGCTTCAGGGCGAGATTCTACGTGCTGACTACCAGGATCTACTCCGCGCTTGCGATACCCGACATGCCTCTTGCGACGGCCATGGCGGTCCTACTTGCCATAACGGCCGGCGCCGCGCTGTTCGTTCAGATAAAGTTCGAGAAGGGGCAGAGCAGGTACACTGTCATCTCCGGTAAAAGCGTAAGGCCCCAGACGATATCCTTGGGGAAATGGCGCATGCCGATATTCTTCATGGTCGTCGCGGTCTCATTGTTCGCAAGCATAGTCCCGATGGCATCGATGCTGTTGACATCGGTTTTGAAGTACTGGGGCGCGCCAATCAAGCTTTCGAACCTTACGCTTAAGCATTTCTCCTATGTCTTCAATCTGGAGATGGCGAGAAGGGCCCTTAAGAACTCCTTTATACTGGCCGTGCTGGCTGCCACGGTTACCATGGCTTTAGGCGCGGTGGTCTCGTATATGTCGGTCAAGGCGAAGATGAAGGCAGCGGTAGTTCTTGATATAGTAGGTACTTTCCCCTATGCCGTTCCCTGCACGGTGATTGCGATCGCCATGATACTCGCGTGGTCCAAGCCGCCGATAATGCTCTATGGCACCCTATGGATCATGCTAGCCGCATACCTCGTCAGGTACATGCCGTTTTCCATCAGGACGACAAGGGCAACCCTGCAGCAGATCCACAGTTCACTGGAGGAGGCCGCGCGCATGTCCGGCGCCGGGTGGCTCCAAACCATGCGCCATATAGTAGTGCCCCTTATCAAGCCGGGCCTGATTGCAGGCTGGATACTTGTATTCATGCCGGCGTTCAGGGAGCTCACCATGTCGGTGCTCCTTTGGTCGCAGGGAAACGAGACCATAGGCGTCGTCATATACAACATGCAAGATGCCGGGAATACGCAGATCGCAGCGGCGATATCGTCGATAGTCCTTCTTTTGATCTTGGTTGGGAACGTAATCGTAAGGAAGGTGTCCAAGGGCCAGGTCGGCTTATGAGGCGCCGGGAGGTTGCGTAATGGGTATAGGCATAGAAGTTGTTGGGTTGTTCAAGTACTTCGGCAGCGTCGCTGCTGTCAACGACATAAGTTTCTCGGTGAAGGAACAGGAATTCTATTCGTTGCTTGGACCGAGCGGATGCGGAAAGACTACCACGCTAAGGTGCATCGCGGGGTTGGAACAGCCCAGCAAAGGCAGCATAAAGATAGGCGACAGAGTGATGAGCTCCGCGAGTGAGGGCATATGCATACCGCCAGAGAAACGCGGCATAGGCATGGTCTTCCAGAATTATGCAGTATGGCCGCACATGAACGTCGAACAGAACATCTCCTATCCTCTTCGTATCACCAAGGTGCCTTCGGAGAAGATCAGGGACAGGGTGAACGAAGTGATGGACATGCTGAAGCTGACAGGGTTAGGGAAAAGGTATCCATCGGAGCTTTCCGGAGGCCAGCAGCAAAGAGTCGCCCTCGGAAGGGCCCTTTCCATCAAACCGGCGATCATGCTCCTGGACGAGCCTCTATCAAACCTGGACGCCAAGCTTAGGGAGCAGATGAGGTTCGAGCTGAAGGATCTGCAGCGAAACACCGGGATAGCCATCCTTTATGTCACCCACGACCAGGTCGAAGCGATGGCGATGTCCGATCGCGTAGCCATAATGAAGGACGGGGTGATAATTCAGGAAGGCAAGCCCCTCGATATCTACAAGAACCCGAAGGAGAAATTCGTCGCAGACTTCATCGGGACGACTAATTTCATAGAATGCGACGTCATAGGGTCAAGCGCTAGCTCCACCGACATCAGGCTTGAATCAGGCTCTACTTTTACCGTACCGGAAGCCACTGATATTAGGGGAAGATGTACTCTGGCCCTGAGGCCGGAGGATATCGAACTTTCCGCAGAAGGTACGGATGGGTTCGAAGCGGAAGTGGAGGTCGGCATATTCCTCGGAAACGTCATCGATTACAGGATTAAGATTGGGAATTCGAAACTAAGGGTCCAAAGTACCGTAGCGACGATGTTCAGGCCTGGGGACAAGGTCCGTGCCAAGGTAGGCAGGGTAGTTTTGTTCAACTGATTGTCGGAGGATGACGATGATTAGAACATTTGGGATAGAACATATACTTCGAGAAGGCTATATGCGCGGAGAGCAGGACTATCACCTGAGACCACTGGTGAAGTGGGACGGTGAGAATCCTATCGGCAGGATTAAGGATGGAGATTGCGTTATCTTCTGCTGCAGGAGAGGCGACAGAGAAGTACAGCTTACTGAAGCATTCAGTGAGAAGGACTTCATAGGTTTCAAAAGAGAGTATTTCGAAAACCTCGATTTCATACCGATGACTCTCTATCAGGAGAAATTTTCTCGTCTTAATATCCTGTTCCCCGTAATGAGGCCGGAGAACAGCCTTGGCAAGGTAATAAGCGACGCTGGCCTCAGGCAGCTAAGGGTGGCTGAATCCGAGAAATTCGCACACGTGACCTTCTTCTTCAACGGTAGGCGCGTCGAGGCGTTTGCCAATGAGGACAGGATTTTCATAGATAGCCCGCCCAATTCCAGATTGCTCGAGAATCCCGGCACTAGCACGGCCCAGGTCGCCGATGCAGTTATTAAGGGTATAAAGGCACACGCTTACGATTTCATTCTTACCAACCTTGCCTCTGGCGATATGGTGGGTCATCTGGATAATTACGATGCCAAGGTGGCATGTGCGGCCTCGGTTGATAATTCTCTAGGCAGGATAATCGAAGAAGCGAGAGCTAACGGATATTCTCTAGTGATAACTGCCGACCATGGCCTTCTGGAAACCGGCTTTACGCCTGATGGCAAACCGAATGTCAGCCATACTACGGCCTTGGTTCCGTTGGTTGTT
>Ga0116156_10003811_pt1 | contig 13011 bp, 10 predicted proteins | sample AD_UKC045_MetaG_FD_89891 | JGI IMG/M metagenome (GOLD analysis project Ga0116156, IMG submission 89891) | Active sludge microbial communities of municipal wastewater-treating anaerobic digesters from USA - AD_UKC045_MetaG | ecosystem: Engineered > Bioreactor > Anaerobic > Digestate | place: USA... | reverse complement strand
TAGTTTATGATGTTCTTTTTATTACTGATTGTTTTTCATTCAATCTAAAAAATCATATAAAAACAAGCATAATGCAAAAAAAATATAAAGGAGTTCAATATGCGTAAAGTCGTCGTCGTATCAGCCAAACGTACTGCAATTGGCAATTTTGGCTCTGCATTTAAAGATGTCTCAGCAGTTCAGCTGGGAGTTACTGTAGTGAAGAATATTTTAGAAGAGACTCGTCTAAAACCTGAACAGGTTAATGAAGTAATTTTAGGAAATGTGTTAGGAGCAGGTTTAGGACAAAATGTTGCCCGTCAGGTCAGCATTCATTCAGGAATCCCAACATATGTTCCTGCATATACGATAAACAAGGTTTGTGGTTCTGGTATGAAGGCTGTTTCTCTTGCAGCGATGATGATCGCTTCAGAAGAAGCGGATATCATATTAGCCGGAGGCATAGAAAATATGTCTCAAAGTCCCTATTTGCTTCCTGATGAACGATGGGGAGCCAGAATGGGTGATAAAATGGTTGTTGATACAATGATTAAAGATGGTTTGAGTGATATTTTCAATAATTATCATATGGGAATAACTGCTGAAAACTTAGCTGAAGAGTTTGGTTTAAGTAAAGAAGATCAGGATTTGTTTGCAGTTCAAAGCCAGAATAAAGCAGAAAAAGCAATGACAGAAGGTCGATTTAAAGATGAAATTGTTCCAGTCATTATTCCACAACGTAAAGGTGATCCGTTGATCATAGATACTGATGAATTTCCACGAAAAGGGGTTACAGCTGAAAGTCTAGCAAAGGTTAAACCTGCATTTAAAAAAGAGGGAACGGTTACAGCTGCAAATGCTTCAGGTATTAATGATGGAGCAGCAATTCTTCTTTTAATGTCGGAAGAAAAGGCTAAAGAACTAGAAATGGATGTTTTGGCTTATTTTATTCAATCTGCTTCTGCGGGAGTTGATCCTTCTATCATGGGTTATGGACCAGTGCCTGCAATTAAAAAAGTACTCAGTAAAGCAAACTGGAAGATTGAGGATATTGAAATTGCCGAATTGAATGAAGCTTTTGCTGCACAATCACTTGCCGTAGTTAAAGGTCTTGAAAATGAAGTAGGGAAAATTGACTCCTCAATCGTTAATGTCAACGGTGGAGCGATAGCACTTGGACACCCTATCGGAGCAAGTGGAGCCAGAATTATTGTGTCATTACTTCATGAAATGAAAAAAACTGGAAAGAAAAAAGGCCTGGCATCATTATGTATTGGTGGTGGTATGGGAATTGCCACCCTATTTGAAAAATAAGCATTTTCACAGGCATTCTGAGAAATATTAGAATGCCTGTTTTTTCTAATTCCTTATTGCATCCTTATCCTATCCTTATTCTTACTTATTCTTTTTTAAAATCCAAAAATTTTCCTTGACATTTAAAAATAAGTTTGAATAAATTACATGCAAAGGATAGTCGAATGATAAAGAAAAGTGTAATTGTATTTGTTTTTATAATGTTAGTATCGTTTTCGATTTTTAAATATTATAGGCACCACAATGTCAAAAAACCATTAAAACATGTGACTATCCGCTTACAATGGGTTACACAGACTCAGTTTGCTGGGTTTTATGTTGCCAAATCAAAAGGTTTTTATAAAGATTACGGACTGGATGTGAGTATCGAAGAAGGAGGCTATGCGCTTTCGAATATCCGTTCAGTAAAGGAAGGCGCAGAAGAATTTGGTTGTCGTTGGGCTTCTGATCTTTTGCCTTATTTTCAGGATCTCATCATTATTGCAAATATTTTTAAAAATAATGGTCTGCTACTGGTTTCTAAAAAAGAAAGAAATATTAAGAATATTCATAATCTGATTAAAAAAAGACTCTCAATATGGTTCATTGGAAACGAACTTCAGTTATTATCATTGTTAGATAAATTCCATATATCAAATCGTCAGGTAGAAGTGATTCCTCAAAAATTTGATTTAAGTCAGTTTTATAATGATGAGGTTGATGCGATTTCTGCAATGTCTTTTAATGAATTACTGATACTTAATAAAAATGGCTATCCCAATGAAAAACTCAATATATTAGATTATAAAGATTATGGATATGATTTTTTGGGAGATTGTATTTTCACTTCAAAAAGTTATCTGAAAAATCATCCTGATGTGTGTAAAGCATTTGTTCAAGCAAGCATTAAAGGTTGGGAATACAGTTTAGAATATCCGGAAGAAGCAGCAAAAATCGTTGTTAATCAATCCAAAAATATGAAACTGGATTATGCGCATCAACTGTCTCAATTAAATGCAGTAAAAAAATTGATTATTAGTAATCAATACCCAATTGGCTTTACACCTTTAAAAGATATTCAAAAATTAATTGAATTGTTTTATAAAAATGGTATTTTAACTGATGAAATTGTTCCTGATCAGATTTATACCAACCAGTTTATAAAAAAAGAGTCGAGAAAATAGGTTAAGGGTAAAATGTGAAAAAAATGAATATTTTAAAAGGAAAAATAGCTCATCTGCTGATAGTTATTATGCTTATAATCTGTGGTGTATTAGCGATCTATACAACCATAGACATTATTCTCTTTAACAGGCTTAATTATTATACGCAACAAATAATAAATTATCAGAAGATTACTGAGGATGTTAGAAATGTTATTTTGATGTTTGATGAAGTCGAATTGAATACAAATCAACTCTTATTGGGTTATCATGCTGTAAGTTCTGAAAATTCAGTTTCTAATTTGCTTGTTATTCAACTCAGATTAAAAAAAATACGTGATTCTTATCTTTTTCTAAATGAAGAAACTATCGATAAGCTCATGCGTATTGAGATGAATTTAAATGATTTAAAAAATATTATCGCTTTTCATGATACAAATGTTTCAAATGAACTTGAAATAAAAGAGTTAAACGAGTTGTTTTTTATAACTCGATTGATGTTTAGACAAGTTGATAAAATCCTGTATGAGAAGAATAATTTTTATCACAACAAAATACAGTCCGTACTTTTACAAAACAATATTTTTAGACATTCAATTATTTTAATTGTTATTTTATTCAGTATTTTGATTTATGTTTTTAGAAAAATTTTTAAAAAGAGAATTCACTCTTTAGTTTCAGTATTTAGTTTCCCAGAGAAATATTTAAATGGCGCAATGACTTATGATTATCACGATGAGTTTAAGGAATTAGTGAGTAACTTTCTAACAACCCATCAGGAAAATTCTAAAAATATAAAAGAAATACGTTTTTTACAAGATTATCTGAATGATGTGATAGAATCAATGCCTTCTATCGTGATATCGTTAAATAATGATTTACAAATATACCGATTTAATAAAATGTTGCTAAAAGCAATAGATTTAACACCTGGAGAAATTTTCAATAAACCTGTTTTTCATGTATTTCCAAAACTAAATCAGTATAAAGAGGACTTCTTCAAGGTCTTGGGTAAACACCAGATTATACATTTGGATAAAATCAACGTTGTTTCAAATAGTGACAATTGTTACAATATCACATTATTCCCTGTCAAGAATAAAGATTCTTATGATATTGTACTCAGAATGGACGATATAACCGATTTAAATAAAAAAGACAAACAATTACAACAAGCACAAAAAATGGAATCTATCGGAACCCTTGCCGGGGGATTAGCTCATGATTTTAACAACATTTTGGGTGGAATTGTGGGCACGCTTTCTATCCTTCAGTATAAAGTAACAGAAGAAAAAGAAACTAACAGTGATTTTATACATCAACAACTTAATCTGATGCAGGAGTTAACTGAACGTGCGACTGATTTGGTAAAGCAATTGTTAACTCTTTCCAGAAAAAATGAAATCAGTTTAGTCACAATTGATTTGAATTCAGCAATAAAAAGAGTTTATAAAATTTGTAATAATTCATTTGACAAAAGTATAACTTTTAACATAGAATTGACTAATCAACCGCATTTCATTAAAGGTGATATCAGTCAGATTGATCAAATTCTGCTTAATCTGTTTATAAATGCAGGCCATGCAATGACAATCATGCGAAAATCAGATGAAAAACAAGGCGGAACTCTATCTGTCAGAATATCTGAAGTTTTCGCAGATAAAAGTTTTATCAATACTCATCCGGATTGTCAGAGTCATCATTTCTGGTTGATTAGCATCAGTGATACAGGCGTTGGTATTCCAAAAGAAAATCTGAGTAAGATTTTCGATCCATTTTTTACTACAAAAGGGAATAATGTAGGGACAGGATTGGGCTTATCAATGGTATATAATATCATACATCAGCATAATGGATTTGTTGATATATATTCAGAACCTGGAGTCGGTACAACTTTTAATCTTTTCTTTCCTGTTTTTAGTAAAAGTAGTGAAACAGAACTTGAAAATATCAATAATCAGTTGATAAGTGGCAACGGTAAAATCTTAATTATTGAAGATGATGTCATTATCAATAACATCACCAGTTCCATCCTGAATGAGTGTGGCTATTCTATAATCAATGTTATTGATGCAGAAGAAGGTTTAAGAATTTATTTAGAAAAGGGAGCCCTTTATTTTGATTTAATTATTATTGATTTGATTATGCCAAAAATTTCAGGAGTTGACCTTTGTAAAAAAATATTTGCGGTTGATAAGAGAGAGAGAATTGTGTTAACATCTGGTTTCCATCAGGATGAACGAATTAAAACCGCAATGGAATACGGGGTAAGAGGATTTATTTCAAAACCTTTTACTATGCAGCATTTAACACAGATTGTTTCAGAACATATTCACTCAAAAAGAGATTAGCATGTCATTATACGAATCAAATATAACTCTGATAAAAAAACATCCGGATCAGTTTCACATCAATACATTTGCAAAACAATACCTCTTTAAGTATATTTATGAAAAAACGAATGAAGATAACTACTCTTTAAAAATTGTATTTCAAAGTCAGTCAGAACAAAGTTTTCAGATTCATAGTGCATATACTCCAGAGAAAGAAGCCAGTTTGATTTGTGATAGATTTTTTTCAGAAAATCAAAATATTTTGATTACAGGTTTTGGAATGGGATATCATATTGAAGCTCTTTCAAAAAAATATCCAGATAAAACACTGATTATTATAGAAAATGATATGGATTTATTCTTAAGCAGTTTATCTTATATTGACTTAAGAAAATTTGTAAATTTCTATTTTATAATCGCTTATCCTGATTACATGGTGATGGATATCGTTTCACAAATTTTGATTGATAAATCTAATACCAGAGAATTAGATATCTATGAGTTAAAACCATATCTCAGAATACATCAATCCTATTATCAATTTATCATGAAACACTTAAAAAATGAAAAAATATATGATTTAAGTCCTCAATGGTTTTATCCAAAATTTAAAAATGCAACAAATCCTGTAAAGATATTGTTTATTGATTCCTCTTATGTACTTACAAAAGAATGTTTGTTTGCAATTCAAGAAACTGGACATCAGGTTCATTACATTCATATCGATGATAAACAGACTGATTATGAAGTATTTGTGAGGAAACTAATGCTGGACATCAATCAGTTTAAACCTGATTTTATTCTAACGATAAATCACCTGGGTTTTGATAAAGAAGGCCGTTTAACAGACCTTTTAAGTGAAATGCATATCCCTTATGCTTCCTGGTTTGTGGATAGTCCCAATGTGATACTTTCTTGTTTTAAACAAAATATATCTGATTATTGCAGTATTTTTGTATGGGACAGGGATTATATAGATGACTTGATTAAAACTGGATACCCTTATGTAGATTATTTACCCCTGGCTACATCATCAGATATCTTTTATCCAAAATCTCTCAGTAAAATATACGATGTTTCTTTTGTAGGGTCGAGTATGGTTTATGCTACCCATAAAAATATGAAATCATTCATACATCGTCCTGATTTATTACACATTCTGGAAGACGTTTCAAATGAATTTATAAGGTTGAAGACACGTCATGTAGAACATGCCATAAAAAAGCTTACTTCTGGTCATACTGAGATTTTTTTTGAAGATAATGATCAGAAAGATGATTTTTATGCCGCTGTACTATGGAGATCGACCCAAAAATACAGATTATCAGGTCTCTTGGAATTAGAACCTTTTTCACCGGTGATAAGCGGTGATGAAAATTGGCAACGCCTGCTCCCTTTTAGTTTTAGAAAATTGCCTGAAAGATGGTATTATGAAGATTTAGCTGATTTTTATAATCAGAGTAAGATCAATTTTAATATGACGAGTCTTCAAATGAAGAATGCTGTAAATCAAAGGGTATTTGATGTGCCTGCATGTGGAGGATTTATTCTGACTGATTATAAAGAACAATTGAATGAGATTTACGATTTAAGTAATGATATTGCTTATTTCAAAGAAATAGGAGAAATTAAAGAATTAGTGAAATATTACCTTGCTAATTTGAACGTATGTGAAAAAATGGCAAGTAATGCAAGAAATAAAGTATTGAAAGCTCATACTTATGCTCATAGAATAAATGAAATGATCAATATTATGAAAAAAAGATATCAATAAAATAAATCAGGCAATTTACCTGACAGAAATGGAGAAACAATGAAGCATATCAAATGGTTAATGCTTGTACTCACACTAATAATACTAATAGGAGTTAAAATGCTGGATGCAGAAAAAACAAAATTTAAAGTCATTATGAAAACTAATATGGGTGACATTGAACTTGAACTTGATCGCGAAATTGCCCCAAAAACAGTTGATAATTTCATTGGGCTTGCAAATGGAACTAAAGAATGGAAGGATCCAAAAACTGGAGAAACCGTCAAAAAGGCTTTTTATAATGGATTAACTTTTCACAGGGTAATCAAGGATTTTATGATTCAGGGTGGTTGTCCCATTGGAAATGGAACCGGCGGACCCGGTTACTCTTTTGAAGATGAAACTTATAGTTACGGAGAACCCTTAATTGGCGCAATAGATTCTCCTGAAAATGCTTACAGAATTTATACAGATGTATTGATTCCCTATTTCAGAAAGAATCCTAATCCTGCGTCTATGGACTCAACATTAGTTTCTTTGGTTCAGGAATGTCAGGAACAAAAAAGTCCTGCTCCACTAATGAAAAATAATTACGAATTTTATTATGAAAAAACTCAAAGTAAACCTATCAATAAAATTACAGGCTTGTCTGCAAGTGTTGATTATGGTACAATATGTATGGCTAATTCTGGTCCTAATACAAATGGCTCTCAATTTTTTATTGTAACTAAAAAAGAAGGTTGTAATTGGTTGAATGGTAAACATACCGTTTTTGGAAAAGTAGTAAAAGGTATGGATATTGTACATAAAATTGAGGATGTAGATAAAGATGCAGGTGATAAACCTAAAAAACCAGTGATTATCGAACAAGTCATTGTAATGTAAATACTACATGTCTTTGACCTCATATTTTAATGCTGGTAACTTGCCCATCAGTAAGTTGCCAGCTTATTGATACAAAGGAAAAAAAATGAATAAAAAAATGCTGATTATTATAATGACTCTGACTTTCAGCATATTGTTCGCTCAATATGACGAAAAAAAGATTATGTTTAATCAGGCTCAGTCATTTGAAAATATGAATCAGCTGACGCGTGCGCAACAAATTTATAAAGATTTATTAAAAAAGTATCCTCAGGATCAGGAAGTTGTGCAGAAACTCTTTTATAATTATATTAGAGTATCTGATTTGCAGAATGCGAGTATCTTACTAGAAGATAAAAAGCCTATTTTAAATCAGACTTTTTATACTCAAAGTAAAATTCTTCTGTTATGCAAAGATAACCGTATCAGTGAAGCTATAAGTTTAGCAGATAGTTTTATAAGTGAAAATCCAAACTTAATAAATAACTATCAATCGATCGCTTCAACTTTTGAACAAAATAATCTATTTGAAATTGCAGCCAAATATTATAAACAAGCCAGGAAAATATCTCATAATGAGACTATCTTTGCACTGGAGTTATCTAATACTTACTATCAGCTTCAAGACTACCAGGCGACTATAAAAGAATCAGTTGTTTTGATTATTCAGAATAAAGCTTATGTATATTATGTTACATCAAGATTTAAGGAAATTGTTAATAGAGATTCTTTAATGATTGATGAAATTCAAAGAAACTGTGAGCATAATGATACTGAAGAGGTTAGAGAATTGTATGCTTTAAGCCTTGTCGAGTTAAAACAATACCAAAAAGCGTTATCAATATATGACAATCTCAACACAGAGAAATTTATCCGTTTTTGTGATGAGTTGTATGCAAATTCACTATTAGATTACGCGCTTCAAGGCTATGAAATGATTTTAAAAAAAGTGAATCAGCCAATCCTGATTGGTGATATGAAGTTAAAAATGGCAAAGGTATATCTGAGTAGGAAGGATATAAATAGTGCAAAAAATTATCTTAATCAGATAATCTCCATGAATGAACTCACTAATCAACAAAATCTTTATAAAACAAAAGTTCATAGAGAATCTCGAGAAATAATGGCAAGTGTCCTGATAATGGATAATGCTGATAAAGATAAAGTTTTATCTGCTTTCAACGATGCTGAAAAATACATCTTTAATCAAAATGATAAGAAGAATATTGCTTTTAAAAAAGTTCATTATCTCAGTATGAAGGAAGAATATACTGAAGCCGAAAAACTCCTTGATAATACATTAAAAGGAGAAGAATATGGCTCTGTTATCATCGCAAAAAGTCTCTATTTCAGATATGAATTGTATTTAATGAAGAATGATGTTAAAGTGGATTCTATGATGACCGAATATATCCTTTTTTCACCTGAAGATAATGCAATAAATGATATGCTCTTTCTTTCTTTATTCGTCAAAAATCTACCCAAGGAAAAACAGAATACTTTTTTAAAAGCATATCGGTATAAACAACTCTATCAGGACTCTCTTGCAACAAGTTTACTTCAAACAATTCTGGATGATTTTCAAAATGATGAACTTAAATTGTTACTCGCAGAATGGTATATTTCTGATTTGAAGTATGATAAAGCTTTAGTTCTCTATAATGGAAAATTTGATAATGAAGTATATCAGGAATTTGCAAAATTAGAAGCTGTAAAAATAGAAACAGAAAAAGAATTCAGACGTAATCAGATTACAGATTACCTGAAAAATACACCAAACAGTGTGTTTTCGCCTTTATTCAGACAACTATTAGTAAAAAAAATCATGTAATCGGGAGGTTGATATGATTAGTATAAAAAAGCTTAGCACGGATGATTTTAAGAAAATGCAGATTAATGAGTGGTCTGTATGGGAAAAAGAAGTTTCTGTATTTGACTGGTATTATGATTGTGTAGAAGAATGTTATATTCTGAATGGAGAAATTGAGATTACAGATGAAAACAATCAGGTTCATAAGTTGCATGAAAATGATTTTGTACGTTTTGATAAAGGACTAAAATGCAAATGGAAAATTATCAAACCTGTTAAAAAACATTACCGCTTTTTATAGGAGTTATCATGAGAACAAAAATAATCCTTCTTCTGTTACTTTTACTAAGCATGATGTCGTGTAAACTGACAAACAATACTCCAAGTAATAATTTACCAGATGATACTGGCAGTTTTGACATTGTATCAGGTGTTTCAGTAGTCAATTCAGCAACAGCACTGACTCTTGATTATCCATATCTTTTTGTATCTGATGGGAATGCCAGATTAACCTGTGTCGATGTGATGACTCCCTGGCACATCGAACGAATTTCATCTCTTAATTTCTTCAATAATTCTTCAGATCCAATACTTGATTTAGTCAGAGATTCCAGAAATATGATTTACGCAGGAATGGGGAATTCCGGTTTCTTTACTTTAAATACATCAAATCCTTATTCTCTGAATGTACAGAGTTTTAATACAGATATCAAATGTAAAAGCTTGAGTATAGACGAAAATAATGGTTATGGTAATCTGTTGGCAATTTCAGGAGACAGCTTCTGGAAAATTTATGAAATCATCGGTGCCGGTCAAATTCTACAACTGAGTTCTCAGGAATTTATGTCAGAAAAAAACTATAGAAAGATACATATTGATTATCCCTATATGTATTTAGGATCAAATTTCTCAGTTGATATCTATGATATTAGTAATCCCTTTTTACCACAACTGATCAAATCAGAAACATTATATTATTTTAAAGATTTCAAATTTGTTGGTGATAGAATGTTAGTTTTAACCAATAACCAGTTGATATTTTACGATGTATCTAATCCTTATTATGCAAATTTACTTACTCAATACACATTCAATATATCTCCAACTAGTTTTTTCTGTGAAAATGGAAATCTGCTGATTTCCTTTGATAATAAACAAATGCTTCATTATGTTATCTCTGATCAATATGCGCTTACTGAAATTTCATCCATTCAGTTTGACCATCTGGTTCAGGATATTGAATACTATGAAGGCTATTATTTTTTAGCTTGCAGAGATTATGGTGTTTTGTGTTTACAATTAGATGGTTACTAATAGATAAAGTCTTTTTTCTTAATAATACTTAGGAACTTTCTGAAGGATTGATGAGATGACTATCGCAGAAGCGGTTACTGCAGCGGTTTCAGCTCTGAGTATATGATTGCCAATTGTAAAGCTGTCAATTTTTTCTTTCATAAACAAGTCAAATTCATCTTGATGAAAGCCCCCTTCGGGTCCAATAAAAATACACAAAGAGCTTGGATAAAGTTTAAAAGATAGTTCAGAAAGGGAAGTTTCTGTTTCTTTTTCGGATGCGACAATACCTTTAAATCCAAAATTTTTTATCTGAAGAATTGTCTCATTAAGAGTTGAAACAGGGTGAACAATAGGTAAAAAGGCATTATCACATTGTTTAATGGCAGAGATGGCTGTTTTTATCATTTTATCCTGAATCGGATCATGATTCTTATTTTTTGAATCAGTTATTCTCCGTACACTGTAACGGGTTTCCATCGGGAAAAACTGTTTTACTCCCAACTCAGTCAGTTTTTCAATAATCCATAAGTCATTTTTATTTTTCAACAGAGAAAAAGCGACAGCAATTTCTGGTGTCCCTTTTTGGAATGAATCGATTTTACTAATATAAATGTCAGCATTTTTTTTTGTAATTTTTGATATTTTACCATAAGCCAGTTGTCCCATTCCGTTTGTAAGAATGATTTCGTCATTTACACGGTAACGGGACACATTGACTAAATGGTGAAACTCATCGCCATCTAACAACAAGTTATTATCAAGATCACTATCTGACCATATTACAGGCAAATAAAATGATGGCATTAAAATAAATCCTTAAATTTTTTCCAGAAGGTTTTATCTGGATTTAAATTTCGTTTTTCATCGAATTTCTTTAATTGTTCATACAATTTAATTTCTTCGGATGTTAGCGAGGTCGGTGTTACGACATCTACCTTAACGATGATATCGCCACGGTAATGTTCATTATTGACTTCAGGCAGACCTTTCCCTCTTAACTTGAATACTTTGCCTGTCTGAGTACCTGCCGGTATCTTGACTTTTAGCTTTTCATCAGCTAAGGTTGTTACCATAATTTCACCACCTAAAGCGGCTGTTGAGAAAGAAATCGGATACTCACAAATCAGATTGACTCCGTCTCTTACAAAGACATCATCTTCTTTTTCATGAATCATGACCAAAATGTCTCCATTGCTGCCATTTCTTTTGCCTTTATTACCTTCTCCTCTTAAGCGAATGTATTGACCTTCCTGAACACCTGCCGGAATTGTTACTTTTACATCTTTTGGTTTACTGATTCTGCCGTCACCATTACAATGTTTACATTTCTTTTCGATAACTTTTCCTTCACCATGACAGGAAGGGCATGTTACAACAGTTTGAACATTGCCAAAAAATGATTGTCTGACTTGACGAACCTGGCCTTGCCCGTTACACTGAGTACAGGTTTTTACCTTGCCATCTTCAGATCCGCTACCATTGCATGAAGTACAAGTATCTTTAGTCGAAATTTTTACGGTTTTAGATACTCCGTTATAAATCTCTTTCATTGTTAATGAAAGTTCAATTCTCAAATCTTCTCCACGATTAACCTGGTCCTGACGTGAACGTGATGAGCGTCTTCCGCCTCCAAAAAGATCTCCAAAAATGGATTCAAAACCTCCAAAAATGTCAGAAAAATCTCCTGTATGTGTGAAATTAGACCAGTCAAATCCACCAGCACCAAACTGGCTATCAACTCCTGCATGACCAAATTGGTCATATCTTGATTTCTTTTCAGGATCGCTGAGTACTTCGTATGCCTCTGCTGCCTCTTTAAACTTTTCTTCTGCTTCGGCATTTCCTGGATTTTTATCTGGATGGTACTTCATTGCCAGTTTTCTGTAGGCACTCTTTATTGTACTTTCATCAGCGTTTTTATCAACGCCGAGTATTTCATAATAATCTCTTTTAGACATATTCTTTCGCCTCTATTCTTCTTTTGGTTACACTGTAGGGTAAGCAACCTTGCTTGCAAACTATAACAATCAGGTTTTGCATAACCCTTTCAGTTACAAACAAATCCACAATTTACTCTTAAGATATAGAAAATTCGGCTTAACAAAATTGTCAAGCCGAATAGATCAATTTATGGATTATTTATCATCAACCACTTCGAATTCAGCATCTACAGGACCGTCATTTGTTGGTTTTGCTTGTTCCTGAGCATTATTTGCCTGATTCATAAAGTCTTCTGGATTGAATCCACCTGCACCACCTTGAGCACCTTGTTGTTCCTGCATGTTTTTATAGAGGATTTCACCCAGTTTTTGTGCACGTTTGGATAAAGTTTCAGCAGCTTCGTTGTATTCAGCTGCAGTCTGGCCTTTTTCCAGTTTTTCTTTAGCTTCTTTAATCGCAGCTTCAATCTCAGTTTTTTCTGAATCTGATAATTTGTCAGCATAATCAGCCATTGATTTTTCAGTTGAGAAGATCAATGTATCCAGTTTATTTTTTGCTTCGATCATTTCTTTTCTTTGT
>Ga0116156_10003808_pt1 | contig 13021 bp, 11 predicted proteins | sample AD_UKC045_MetaG_FD_89891 | JGI IMG/M metagenome (GOLD analysis project Ga0116156, IMG submission 89891) | Active sludge microbial communities of municipal wastewater-treating anaerobic digesters from USA - AD_UKC045_MetaG | ecosystem: Engineered > Bioreactor > Anaerobic > Digestate | place: USA... | reverse complement strand
TGCGGTTATGGCAATGCCACAAATCATTTCCTTCTGATTTACTCTAAACGAAACCAGCGGCGTGGGAACAGGCCTTGAGCTAATAAATGTCTTGATTCCAAATTGGCTCAAAATTTGACCTGCTCTCTTGGCAAATTCTATACCGATAAAACGAGTATCATAACCGACAAACGTCTCGGCGCCACCACGATTAGCAATGTAATTACCGATAGCTGTAGCGACTCTTTCCACAAAATCAAAAGTGAAAGAGTCAGCTATTTTTCCTCTCCATCCATCTGAAGTTGATCTCAGGTTTGTTACATATTCCATTTCAACCTCCCTTTCTATAAATCTGGCTAATTATTCCTTCCTTATTTTTTAACATTTCATAACGAAGAGGATTGCCGAAATCTATAAAGAATCTATTCCTCTCCATAATAAAAGCATCGACCATATTCGTAGCAACGAATAAAGGAAGCAATTCTCTTTCAAGTGATATTTCTCTGAGATTGATTCCATCCTGAACAGGAAAATGTTTAAGGATAAACTCTTTGTTCATAACATAACACCCCGTGCTACTCGCGTTGTTAGAATTTATCCTCTTATCACCTTTTCCTTCCTCAAATCCGATGACCAAACTACTCTGAACAGTTATCGCACCACGATTTTGAACCATGTCTTCGTTTTTTGTCAGAATAGTTGTAATTTGAGAATTCCTTGTCAAATGTCTCCTTACTATTCTGATCATATTGATATCACTGACTACAGTGTCACTATTACAAACGAAAATAGTTTTGTTGGTTGCTTGTGAAACTGCAAGGCGAATTGCACCACCTGTTCCTAATGGAAGTTTTCCACTAGCAATTTTTACGTTCTTTTTTCTCCAATTTTCTTGTCCAAAAATTGCCTCAATAGAGCGCGAGTTGTAATCTGCAGAAATAACAATTTCATCACAATAAATCCTTAGCCAATCAACCAAATAAACAAGAAATGGGGTGCCATTGAATTCCAAAATCGCTTTTGGAATTTCATTGCATATTTTTTCCATTCTTGTTCCCCAACCGCCAGCAAGAATTACACCCGTCACTTTCATGCCAAATCCTCCTTATAGTTTTAAGTTATTTGCAAAAAAACCTCTTTTTTTAGCCTTTTATTTACTTGTTAATGAACACTAAAAAATAACGTATTTATTAAAAAAAGTCAATCCTAAAATAGATTGACAAATATTCCACAAAATATTATGTTCTTATATTCTATAAAATTTATACTTGAGCCTCGACCGGTATTTCAATTATAAACCTGCTGCCTTTGCCAGCGCCGTCGGATTCGACCCAGGTGGCAAATTACGCTTTTATTTATTTAGCAATTCATTCAAGGGTCGCAACCTGTTTGAAATAGAAACCAGCTCTTTAAAATATTTTCTACTACGCCAATATACTTTATAAACATTAGCGGTCTTTTTTGTTTGCAATACTCTATATGTGTCATCAATAATTTCCAGAGCTGCACAGTTATCAATAGCTATTGCAACACCTCCCTTTTTCTTCATCATATCTTTCAGAGATTTTTTGCGACCAACTTCAACATCATAGTGCGGACAGTGCAATGCTGGAATCATATTTAATCCTTTCACACTAATCATGCTCGCCTCTTTATTTTTTCCAAAACGTTTGGAGTCAGAATTTCCATATTTAAACCAACAAATAGAACCTGCGGAAAGACCGGATAAAACTATTCCCTTTTCCATCGCCTTTTTTAATAAAATATCAATTCCAAATTTTCTCCAAATTTTCATCATTTTCAAAGTATTTCCGCCACCAACATAAATAATGTCAGTTTTCAATATTTTATTCTCAAGCTCTTTTTTTGTATATTTTTTTGAAATGATTTCAAGTGAATCAATTTTGCACCCCAATTTCTTGCCGAAATAATTTTTGACTATTTCCACATAGCCAACAGCATCTCCGCTAGCCGTAGGTATAAAAAGTAGCTTAGGGTTTTTCTTTTCTGAAAGCTTGGTGATTTCTTTATCTATTCCTAGCGTTTCTGCTTTAACACCAACCCGACCACCAATTTGTCCACCACCGATTGCTATAATTTTTCTCATATTTTTTTGAAATTTATAACCTCCACATAGATTATTATAGCACATAAAACAAAACAGGGTTTTATCCCTGCTTTTGCATATACATACATGATGCATGCTATTCAGCGCTGATTGGTATTTCAATTATAAACCTGCTGCCTTTGCCTTCGCCGTCGGATTCAACCCAGGTGGCGCCATGATGCGCGTCAGCGATGGCCTTACCCACAAAGAGGCCAAGGCCCGTTCCGCCGACATGAAGGCGCGACACGTCTTTGCCGCGCGAAAATTTCTTGAACAAAAATGGAATTTCTTCTTTGGGCACTCCGATTCCGGTGTCGGAAACAGTGATTCTGACCACCGAGCCATAAGGATTTTTTTCATTTTCTTTGACAAAACCGTCTTCATCAATCACCACTCCGCTCTCCCGGATTTCAGCTTTGATTGTCACTCCCCCTTTTTCCGTATATTTGAAAGCGTTGTCGATGAAATTGGAAACCAATTCCCTGATTTTCATAGCGTCCATTTTAATTTCCGGAATAGGATTTTCCGGAAGCTTGAGATCAAAATGGAATTTTTTAGATTTGGCAACCAGGCAAAACCCATCATAGAGTTCTTTCAAAACATCCTCCACTTTGGCCATTTCAAAAGTGAATGTGAGCCGGCCGGATTCGATGCGGGACACATTCAAAAGATCCTCGATTAAATTCACTAATCTTTCGCTGGAAACATAAATTTTTTCCAACGCTCCTTTGATTGAATCTTTGACCTCCCCGTATGACCCCTCCAGAAGCAAAGAAGCAAACCCTTTGACGGCTGTGACCGGAGTTCGGAGCTGATGGGAAGCAATCGAAATAAACTCGGTCTTGGCTTTGTCCAAAATCCTAAGCTTATCATTGGCAATCGCCAAACTATCCGCCATTTTTTGCAATTCTTCCTTGCGCTCAACCTCTTTCTGAATGGATCTTATGAGCACATAGCCGAAACCAAGAGACAAAGCCAATGTTATCCCCGTCAAAACCATGCTGGTTCCGTTCTGAGCAAAAAAGAATTGAGAACCGACAAGGATAACCAAGGCAACAACCAACGCCTGAGCACCAATTAATTTAATATTAAAAGCTTTATATTTGACAATCAGATATGCCAAAACACCCATGAAAAAAGTCATACCAAAAAGTCCATATTGCTCGATTTCAAAATCATCAAAAATAAGATTTGCAAAAATATTTGACCATGAAAAAGCAAAAATAAAAAATATTATACCAATAAAAAAATAAATAATTTGCTTTCTGAATATTTTATCTTTACTACTTATAATATTTTTTATAAAAAACCCACATAAAAGAACTGAGATAAAAATTTCTAAGCCATAAGAATAGTAAACAAGATTTCCCTGAACAGCTTCGCAGGTAACTAAATTAAATTCTTTTATGCCGCTCTTTTGAAATATGAAAATTAAAAACGGAACAATTAATATAAATAAAAATATCTTTAAAAAAATATTCGCATCTTTTTGTTTTACAAAAACATATGATAAATAAAAAGACCAAATAAAAATCATAGCTTCGATAATATAAGTTAATGACCAAAAAAACATTATAATTTGTGTATTATAGCTTATCCAAAGAATTAAATTACAAAAAATCCAAAAAGAAAAAGTTAACGAAAATAAAAAAAGCAATTTTCCTACTAAATTCCTGTTTTTTAATAAAACAAAAAGACCAATACCAAAAGCAATAATGGCTGCTGGAATATGAGAATAATAAAGAAGATTAGGAATATCTACATAACAACTTTCTGCATTTGTAACAAAGTTATATATCATAATTGTTTTTTAGATTTAATTTTTCCTTTCCCAAGGAGCTGGCTTAGATTGGTATGATTTATCAATATTTTTTGAAAGTTTCTTTTTTTTCTTTTTATTCTTTTCTATCTCATTTTGAATAAACCATTGAAAATAACCGTCGTATTTTTTTTGTAATTCTGGAATTTCCCAATCATCTTCTGTTATATATCCTCTACAATTTTTTGAACCACACTCGCATTTCATTCTAAAATAGCAATTGCTTTTTCCAGATTTATCCGGATACATAACCATTGCATAGTCAAAAGTTATTTCCTCTCCTTTTTTAATCTTCTTCATTGCAACCACAAAAATTTGTCCTCTAAAACCAGCATTGGGATTACAACTATGATTCATCCAGTGTTGTGGCAATAAATCTAAATCGGAAATTTTTGTTGGACCAATCAAAAAACGATCTGACAAATCTATAGGTTTATCGGCTAATGATCCTCTCAACTTATTATCATCCTCTATAGTTAAAATATAGCCACCAATTACGAAGAGCATCTCTTCCTTTTTAATATCCTTCTTGGCATAAACTCCCTTGCCATATTTTGCTGTATCACGAATTTCCAAACTCGGATTCATCCAGGAGAATGGCCTTCTCTTTTTTTTATTTTTCATAAATTATTTTAATTCTATTTTATTAAAATTTGTTGTTTTTTTGAAGATATTCCCACCTGACAATATAATACCACAAAATGTGAAATTATGAAAACCTGAGAATCGCATCTCCAAAAAACAAACGTGAAGATGACATCTGAAAAACACAAAAGGCGTTCCAGTGATAATCCACCAAAATGCCTTTGATTTTTTAAAGATAGTGCAAAAATCTGTAGTTTTGATATGATAAAATTAAGAAAATTGTTTGATATTAATAAATTTAAATTATTAAAATTTGAATTTGACAGGATGGTTCATTTGTTATAATGTAAAACGTCAGTCAGATATTTCTGGCTAGTACCTTACAAAACAAATAATAACCATATGCTCAGAAAGGAGAAAACGCTATGAGTAAAGATACAAGACAATTGAGCCACTCACAGAACTTCCTTCGAAACTTTAAATTAGTAACTAGACTGATAGCAGACAGTGATATTAATAGTAATGATGTTGTCTTTGAAATAGGCCCAGGTAAAGGAATTATCACGAGTCAATTAGCAAAAAAAGCAGCTAGGGTAATTGCAATTGAATATGATAAAAATTTAGCTGATAAACTCAAACAATCATTTGTTGATTATGGCAATGTTGAAATTATTTTTGGTGATTTTTTGAAAGTAAAATTACCGGAACAAAAGAACTATAAAATTTTTTCCAATATTCCCTTTAATCTAACAGCTGACATTCTAAACAAGTTAACCTTGGATGTAAATCCTCCACAAGAATCATATTTAATTGTTCAAGAAAATGCTGCCAGAAAATATGCAGGTGGCCCCTATGGTGAGGAAAGACTGCGTTCTCTTATATTAAAACCCCGGTTTGAACTGATTATCACTCATCAATTCAAAAACATTGATTTTTATCCGGTGCCAAGTGTTAATATTGTCATGCTCAAAATAAAAAAACGCAAACAGTGTTTATTAAATAGTAATGAGATGAATATATACATGGATTTTGTCGCTTATGCTTTCAGCCATCAAGGTAGAAATTTTAAAGAAAGGATGAGACGAATTTTCACTAATGAACAGTTTAGACGGCAAGCTTCTGAACAAAAATTTGATTTATCAGCTCGTCCAGGTGATTTGAATTTTGAACAATGGCTAGGATTGTTTAAATACTTTGTAAAAGGAGTATCTGGTGACAAAAAAGCTTTAATCCATGAGTCTTATTCGCGATTGATTCGTAAACAAAGCAAATTGGAAAAAATACACCGTACTCATAATATTAAAAAAGAAAGAATAAGGAGGTGAAACATATGTTGTTAGCAAATAATATCCACAAAAGTTATAGGGGTAAGGAAATACTCTGTGGCATATCATTACAAATCGATCAAAATCAAAAAGCTGCTTTAGTAGGCTCTAATGGAGCTGGAAAATCAACTTTTTTAAAAATTTTGGCTGGTTTTGAAAAACCTGACACAGGATCAATTCGGCTTAATGGAAGCAGGATTGGCTATTTGCCTCAGGAAATCAAAATTGATTCTAAAGAAACAGTCTTGGACTATCTTAAAAGGATAACCGGGATCGATAAAATAGAATCTAAAATGAATGATCTTGAGCGGGACCTAAATAATCCAGAAAATATAGTAAAATATGGTGAATTCCAAAGCCAATATCTCCAATTAGATGGTTACACATTTGAGTATCGTATGAAGGCTATTTTAAGAGGATTTGGTTTGAATTCCATATCCACAGCAAGACCACTAAATTCTTTAAGCGGGGGTCAAAAAAGTAAAGTAGCTTTAGCTGGTTTATTGCTTCAAAAATTTGATTTGCTTTTGCTTGACGAACCGACTAATAATCTTGATTTGCCAGCTATTATCTGGTTAGAAAATTTTTTACAAAACACCAGCGCTTCGTGCTTGATAGTATCTCATGATCGAAGATTTTTGGACAAATTAATTACAAAGGTATTTGAAATTGATTGGTTTAAACGAGATATCAATGAATATTCAGGTTCGTATAGTAATTACCTTAACTATCGGGAAGCAAAAATACACCGCGAACAAGAGCAGTACGAACTACAAGAGAAAGAAAAAAGAAGATTGGTGGCCAGCATACATCAAAAGAAACAGTGGGCTGAAAGGGGCTCAAAACAAACTACAACAGATAACGACAAATATATACGCGGTTATCGTCGTGATCATGCGGCAAAAATTGCTCAAAATGCAAAGTCAATTGAAAGACAGATTGAGAAAATGGACGTAATAGAAGTCACAAGACAGCGATCTAAGCTTATTATACCCTTACTAGCCAAGAATAGTGAAGCTAAACATGCAATCACTCTTGAAGATGTATGCGTTAAACATTCAAATGGTTTTCAGTTGGGACCTATTAATCTACAAATCAGTTATGGAACCCGGATAGGCATTCTCGGTCCTAACGGAAGCGGAAAATCAACCTTGCTAAAAGTTATTAGTAAAGAATATGAGCCAACTTTTGGTCGAGTATTTGTCGGATCTTCTCTTAATTTCGGTAACCTGATGCAAGCGCACGAAAATATGTCACGGGAAAAATCTATTTTTGACTTTTTCTGTGATAATTCAGTAACCGATAAAGAAAAGATTTATTTTACACTAAGTAAGTTCCAGTTTTTAGCCGAAGACGTCAAAAAGAAAATTGGTGACCTGAGTCCAGGTGAGCGAGCTAGAGTGTTATTGGCTTTGTTTTCTGCTTTATCGGTAAACGTTCTTTTGCTTGATGAACCTACAAATCACTTGGATTTTGAGGTAATTGAGGCATTGGAGCATACGCTGGCAGATTATACGGGAACAATTGTGTTTGTTTCGCATGATCGCTATTTTTTGCAGATGGTTAACCCGACTAATTTGTTCCTTATTAATGATGGAAATTTCAAACCAATTGTCAACTATGACAGTTATATTTCCTCATTGACTTCCGAAGTTAAAAAACTATTAACTTCTTTGCCATAAAAAAAGGACTGCCTGCGATTTGCCGGTAGTCCTATTTTATTTGAATTAGCTTTTTACAGTTAACTTGTTGTGACCTTTTTATTATACCAATACTCTCTAAAGGCATTAATGCCATACGGGTCACGACCATGTACGTCACGATTAAAGATGAAAGACCGAGCTTGGCATTCTCGTAAGCCATTTTGTCGAAAGTTGGAAAATGCTTTATGACTTCGCCACGTTTCCATAAAATTATCATCAAAAAGTGGTAATTCTTCTTCCCTATAATATCCTGCGGCTTTTAGGGATGGACACGTTACCATACGTCCAGTTACATCGATTACCATGCCGGATCTTGTCGCACGGCACTCATTACGAGGAGGCAAACCGAGTAACTCTGTAACGATTGCGGCATTTGATAGCCCGATTCTATACCCCTTGTCTCGTCGTAACCTAAGCAGATCAGCAACTGTTTCAAAAAAAATATTAGGATTTGGAATCAATTCTTTATGTTCTGGACGAAACGGTTTAAAAAGGTTGAAGTTGCACGGAATTTCTAGTTTCTCGCAATATTCGATAACATCTTTATAAATCGGTAGATTTACTGAATTTAGTGTGCAGGTGACTTCTACAGCAACGTTATAACTTAGAAGTTGTTTCAGAACTGCATCAACTTTGTCGAAAACACCATCGCCTCTGATATAGTTATGAATATTTTTTGTGCCATCAAGACTAACAATTATTACTAGTCGATTTATTTTGGCTAGTTTTTTAATCTTTTCTTCATCAATAAGTGTAGCGTTAGTAACTAGATTTATTGCCATATCTCGACTTTGACAGTATTCTAAAATATCCATTAATCCCTTGTGTTTTAATGGCTCTCCCCCAATAAGACTTACTTCACATACCTGATGATTGGCAAGTTGACCAATAATACTGATGGCTTTTTCGGTGAGCATATGTACACCATCATGGTGAGCTTGAAAACAGTGCCGGCAACATAGATTGCATGAAGTGGTAATTTCGAGTTCTATGCCGAGTGGTATTTCAAGCTGTTCTTGCTCAATTATATTGAATCCATCTGGGTGAATTTCGTCTTTTATCTGCGCTAGAAATTCGGCAACATCGTCTTTCGCTTGCAATAGTGGAATTTTATAGTCATTAGCAACTGTTTTTGCAATCCTTTCCGCATCTTTCTCTTGATTAAATAACATATCGAGAATTAAGGAACCGATTTCGTTTACACCAACTATTCGGCGTGAATCGATAAAATATACCAGATAGCGATTTTTTTCCTTTCTAATCTTTATTCTCATAATCATACTCCTTTCTGTTTTGCCTTTGAAAAAAATTAAGAGAGCGTGATCCAGTGAATCGCACTCCCTTATTTGTGTGTTTACGCATTAGCTAAACATTATTCATTTAGACTTGATGCTGGCTTTTTCTAGCATAGTAAGAGTTTTTTCGGCTTCTTTGTTAAGATGCCGCCCGGCTTGCATCCCGCCTGGCGAACCACCACAGCTAGTTAAACAGCAACCTGCTTCAACCGGTTCGGGAGAATATCCCGGACTAACAACTACTGGTTTTTCATACTTTTTCACGACCAAATTTACCTCCTTTAGTTTTATAATGAACAACCCGATTACCTTTAAAGCAATCGTAAACATTTTATCAACATTCTGCTTAATCTGTCAAGCAACACATATTAACATACCGCTTTCAAAGTAGTTTCGGATTTTACGATAAAGTCTGCAGCGCTTAATTTTTTTAGCTTATTATTGAACTTCTTTCTTAGTGAAATCTGTAAACATCGTCACTAAGATATTTTTGGTTTTTGGATTTATACTCCCTTTTTCAATAATTATTTTTAAAAAAATTACTTCTTTTTTTTATTTGCAAAATATCCATTCCAATGATGCGAATACATTTCATCTTCAATAGGAACAAGCGGGACAATCAACGGTTTTATATTAAATGTATCGACTATTTTCTTATAATTAGTCATGATTATGCTCTCGGTAAAGCTTTTTTCCTTGCCCTTGGCATGAAAATTTTCAAAAAGTATGCCATGGCACAAGAAAAGTAAAAGGAAATTTTCATAGTATTGAAAAGCGCTATTTCTTTTATTTCTTTTAGAAAACCAGCAAAAATCATCAAATGTGTCTATTTCAGAATCATAAATATTCAAAAGCCTGTGATGAAAATCAACCAAATTTTCTCCCCACAAAGTATCAATTTCGCAAAGTTTTTTGCCATCATTTTTTTCTATATCTATAAGTCTAACAACTCTTTTTTCAAACCTTGTTTTTTTCCCTTCTTCTTTGGCTTTCTCATAAAAAGATAATTTTGCAAGCGAAACTTTGTCTGAATTTTTTGTACAAAATTTGTCTTCCAGGCCTTCCAGGCCTACTGGTTTCAATTTCGCTGTTTTTGCCAAATCAAGAAAATAGAATAATTCCATATTGGGACTTATGATATGTCGCGACAAAACAGCCCTAGGTTCTTTTTTAAAGGGTTTTGGGATTTCTCCTCCTAAAAATTTTTCTACCTTGTCTCTCAGTTTCTTGTCCTTCCATCTTTTTTTTATCTCTTCTTTGGCCACGGAAAACGGAGTATAAATTTCCTTTATATCCAATTCGCATTCGGATTCTTTTGTGCTATCTTCCCTTTTTTTATTATTCATAATTTTACAAAGACGATCAACAAACATGGCCTTTTACCCTTATATTTCAATAAGCAAACCACGTTGTAGCGTCTTAATTATGCTCTAAAAATCACAAAAAAGCAAGGAAAAATCAATTTAAAAGGGATAACCTCAATAAACACTATCCCTTATTTGAAAAACATTTTAAAAACTTCGATTCGCCGATTATCCACTTTTGACCAACGTTAAAGTATACTCCTAAAAAGCATATTTGTCAAATATAATTCGCTGTTTTTGGCTTAAAAAAGCCACCCTAAAACAGAAAGGAGCATCGCTGCTTATTTATAATAATTTTCAATCTCGTTGGAAAGTTTGTAATACTCATTTTTTCTGCAAAAATGGCATTATTTTTTTGAAAACACTACCCTCTTTTTTATTAAAATAAATATCCGGGGATTTAAATTGAATATTTTTTATATAATTAAAAACAGATAGAATAGTATCTGAGCACATTTCTATATTTAAATTTTTAATATCATTTGCTTCTGAACTATGATAATAAAAGTCATTAATTTTTACTTCAATCAAGCAGCTGTCAATTCCTGAAAGCTTGAAATAATAATGATCACTTATATCCACAGAATCATCCATGCTTGATAAAATTAACTTATCTTCTATTTTTTTAAAAGCACTTTTGATTTGAGGAAAATAATCTTCTTCTACATAAACAGAAACATTATCGCCCATTCCTATGCCATCCACAGAAACAACGTAATTAATGCTCTTTTTTTCTTTGTCTGTTAATGTATCAACAAAAAATTTTGAGCCAAACATCGAATTTTCTTCTGCCCCAAAATAAACAACCCAAACATCAAATGGCAACTTAATTTTTTTTATTTCCTGGGATAATACCATAGTGGCAGCTATTCCGCTAGCATCATCCAAAATTCCCTTGGAATGAGGAACCGTATCAACATGAGCACATATAACTAATTTTAATTTTCCTTTTCTATTCGATAATTTATGAATTAAATTGATTGATTTTTTTATTAGAAACTTAGTTTTTATTCTTATTTCAACATTTTCTCCAAGATTTTTTTTAATAATATCAAGATATTCCGAACCAACAATTAACGAGGGCACAAGATAATTTGCTTCTCCATTGCAATAATAAAAAGGTTTTTTAAAGTTTTTTGATAAATTAATAAAAGCTGAGATATTTTTTTGCTTATCCCTAACACAAAAAACATCAAATTCATTATCCTTTTCATAATTATTTTCTCCAAAATATTCCAGTTTTCCTTTGATTTTAGAGCTGGGACTATAATAAATTGCCTGGCATTTTATATCCTCACCATTTATTAAAAACATTGATTTTTCCGATTCTTCCCAAGTTAAAATTTTGTATTTTTGAAAAATAATTTTTCCTCCAATTTTTTCTTTTATGTGTTTTTTAATATAATCAAAAGCTTCTGATTCACCTTTCGAACCAGCTAGTCTGCTCTTTTTTCCTATATCTTCAACTATTTTTATAAAATATTCTTTGTCGAAATCCATAAAACAATATTAACATTAAAACAAGTAATTTAAAAGAGGCGTATCGATATTACCGATAACGCCCCTTTTTACCCGATAAGATAAATCCCTACCATCATCACTGCTGTTGCAATGACTTTGGCAGGCAACCCTGCCAGCATATTTTCTTCATAAACCCTCTCCAGAGTTTTGCCTCTTTTGAAGATTTTGAGAAGAAAAATGCATATGCCAGTCAAGATAATAACCATTACCGGCATAAACGACTCCGCCACCCCAAAAAGCGCAATGGAGGGAGTTTTGGCAATGGCCAATTGCATCAAGAACAGGCCTATCAGTTCCAGTGCTTCGCTGGAAAAAAACAGGTACCAGTTCTCTTTGATTAGCCTGCCAATGTGTTTCGGATTTCGGCGGAAAATCAAAATGATGCTCCCAAACAAAACTTGCCCTAGGCACACGAACGGGAAGCTTTGTTCAAAGTCTATCTTCTGAATCTCGACGTACTTCATCAGCACTTCGGAAGCGGAATATAGAATAACCATCGGAATCAGGAAAAGCAGAAGCTTTCCCAAATTACATTTGAAAGAATCTTTCTGAAATGAAACAATGAAAGATCCCGCAAATACAACGATCATTCCGACGTAGGCCAGGGGCGCGAATTCCTCTCCCAAGAAAAACCAACCCATAACCACAACCACCGGCGAAGACAGATTCCATACCACTTGGATCAATGACATATCATTGTGATATAAAATTGCCGCAAAACAAAACAAGAATGCGGCAGAAATCAATGCTCCGCCGAGCATCGAGAGCAGCGCGCCCATTAGAGAAATTTCAACCACTTTCGTGAAAAAAATTCCCCCCATAATGACCACGCCGATGATTTTATACAGCGATGACACAATCGTGCCGTCCCATATATTCTCATACGTTTTGTTTTCTATAAAATAAGAATCCAAAACGTTAACCAGCCCCCAACAAATTAAGGAGGCAACCGCATAAAACAACCATTTTCCGAACATGCGACACCTCCTATTTAATTTTTTTTAGGTACTATTGGCCAGCATTGACCAATATTTAAGTATACACCTAAAATAAGCATTTGTCAACCCCGCACTAACTTTGCACAAGCGCGAAGCGCTAATTAGCAAAGCCAGTGCAAAGTTAGTGCGGGGTCAAGTACGTAAGCCTATTTTGGGCTAAAATAAAGCATTTTTCAAAAATTTTCCTCTCCCTTTCCTGCTCACATCTTCCAAAAAATATAGCAAGAACATAACTGATTTATAAATATATTTATATCTTTCTATATCTTGTCGCTCTTCCCATTCCTATTCTTTCAATCTTTTTAAGTTTAATCAGCCTGTTGAG
>Ga0116156_10003805_pt1 | contig 13029 bp, 10 predicted proteins | sample AD_UKC045_MetaG_FD_89891 | JGI IMG/M metagenome (GOLD analysis project Ga0116156, IMG submission 89891) | Active sludge microbial communities of municipal wastewater-treating anaerobic digesters from USA - AD_UKC045_MetaG | ecosystem: Engineered > Bioreactor > Anaerobic > Digestate | place: USA... | reverse complement strand
GGCAGCGGGTTGGGTCATCTGAAGGGCATGACGGAGTTGGAGGCGCTGGACCTGGGCGGCACTCCCCTCAGCGACGAGGGCTTGGCGCACCTTAAGGCGTTGCCGCGTCTGACGACCTTGAACGTGATGGCAACACCGCTGACCGACGCGGGCATGAAGACGTTGGGCGAACTGGCCGGATTGCGGACTTTGATTCTGCGCGACGCGAAAATCTCGGACGCCGGCCTGCCGCACTTGACGGCGCTCGCCAACCTGGGGCGTCTGGAACTCCGCGGTGTGCCGATCACCGATGCCTCCGTGCCGCACTTGACACGCTTTGCGCAGCTCAAGGAACTAGATGTTTCCCAGACGGGCATCTCTGCGGCCGGGCTTGCGGAACTGAAGAAGTCGCTTCCCCACGCGAAAATCGCCCATTGAAAACGGCCCGACGCACCAAAGGGGTCAGGCTTACAGAATTCAGTTTTGGCCGATGGTGAGTCCAAGAACACCTTAATCTTTCACCTAATCTTTCACCTAATCTTCCTCCGGCTCCGAGGCAGTAGGAAGTAGGAAGAGATTAAGAGAAAGATTAGGTGAAAGATTAGGTGAAAGATTAGGGGCGGCTACCGGTCGAACCAGCGTTTCAGCGAATGGACCGTTGCGGCGCGGCCGGCCAGGCCGATGGACGTGGTCAGCGGGATTTCCTTGGGGCAGACGGCCACGCAATTCTGGGCGTTGCCGCAATTCTGAATGCCGCCTTCGGCGATCAGGGCTTCCAGCCGCTCGGTGCCGGTGTGCCGCCCCGTAGGGTGCGTGTTGAACAGCACGACCTGGCTGACGGCAAAGGCGCCCATGAAGCATCGATCGAACTCGGCGTTCCGCCGCGCCTGGTACTCCTCTTCCGTCTCGCCCGTCCGCCGGGCCACGTCGATCTTGTTGTACTGCGGGCAGGCGTCCACACAGCAGCCGCAGGTCATGCACATCGACAACGGATAGCCGATCTCCTGCTCCTCGCGCGAAACCAGCGGGCCGCGTCCCATGTCGTAGTAGCCGTCGACGGGCAGCCAAGCGCGGATTTTCTGCAGGGTCCGAAACATCCGCGAGCGGTCCACGACCAGGTCGCGGACGACGGGGAACTTGGTCATCGGCGCCAGTTCGATGCCCTCCGGCCGGTCTTCCAGCAAGCGATCCACCAGCGCCGTGCAAGCCTGGCGGACCCGTCCGTTGATGAGCATCGTACAGGACCCGCAGACCTCTTCCAGGCAGTTGCACTCCCAGGCCACCGGGGCCACGGACCGGCCGTCGATCGTCTGGGCTTGGGCGGCGATTTTCTGTAACACGCTGACCACGTTCATTTCCCGTTCGTAGGGCACGCGGTGCGTTTCCCAGTAGCTCTGTTGGCCGGGGCCGTCCTGCCGCAGGATGCGAATGGTGATCGTGCCAGGCTGGCCGCTCGTGGGGTTCGATGTGCTGTCCATAGGAATCGGTTTGGGAAAAACGGGATCGTTCCAGGGAAGACCGGCCGAGGCCGGGACGATAAACGGCGTGTTGGGGCTGCAGACCGCGTCAGGCTTTGGCCTGTTGCTTGGCGGCCGCGCGTTCGTTCCAAACTTGTTCGATCTCGTCCGCGCCCGCCAGGCCGTACAATCGCGGACGGGGCGGGATCACCGACGTATCGACGTCCTCGTAGGTCAAGTCCGGTTGCTGGCTGCCGGGATTCCAGGTGGCGATCGTCGACTTGAGCCATTTCCGGTTGTTGGCCTCGAAGTCGTCGCACCACTTCTCGGCCTGCTGCCGCCGCTCGGCGGGTTCTGCGGCGGTCAAATGGGCCGGTTCGAACTCCGGCTTGAAGTGCGCCCCGCGGCATTCGTCCCGCTGCAGCGCTCCCAGCAGAATCGACTTGGCCACGGGAAACATGTCCAGCAGCGCGCGGACGAAGACCACGTTCTGGTTCGTCCAGTGGCCGGTATCGGAGAGCGAACAGCGTTTGGCACGCTCGTGCAGTTCGTTGACCGTAGCCAGCGCCTCCCGCAACTGGTCGTTGCGGCGGACGACCGTGGCCGCCTTGGTCATGACTTCGCCCAGTTGCTGATGGAGCAGGTACGGGTTTTCCCCGCCGCCGCTGCGCCGCTGCAACTGCTCGTCGGCCTGCTGGTGCTTCCGCTGGGCGCCGTCGAACAGCGCGGCCGGCAACTCGGCAGCCGCTTTCCCCTTCTCGTTCTCGAACAAAGTCTGGATGCCGGGCGCGGCAAACAGGCCGGAGAAGATGCAGCTGAGCAGCGAGTTGGCGCCCAAGCGGTTCGCCCCGTGGTATTGGTAGTCGCACTCGCCGATGGCATACAAGCGAGGAATGTTCGTGACTTGATTTTTCGGCGAGCCCGGCTGCAAACCGCCGGCGGCCGTGCGTTCGTAATCGACCCACAGACCGCCCATCGAGTAATGGACTGCCGGGAAGATCTTCATCGGTATCGTGCGCGGGTCGACCCCCTGGAATTTCTCGTAAATGTCCAGAATGCCTCCCAATTTGCGCGTCAGTTCGTCGGCGTCGATGTGCGTCAAGTCCAGGTACACGCACTGGCGGTCCTTCTCGACGCTCAGGCCCTCGTTGACGCAGATGTCGAAGATCTCGCGGGTGGCGATGTCGCGGGGCACGAGGTTGCCGTACTTCGGGTAGCGTTCCTCCAGGAAGTAGTACCGCTCCGATTCGGGGATGGTGCGCGGATCGCGGTGGTCCTGCGGCTGGCGGGGCACCCACACGCGGCCGCCCTCGCCGCGGGCCGACTCGCTCATCAGCCGCAGCTTGTCCGCGGCCGGGATCGCCGTCGGATGGACTTGGATGAATTCCGGGTTGCCGTATTTCGCGCCGGCCTGAAACGCCCGGCTGACGGCGCTGCCCGTGCAGGCCATCGAGTTGGTCGACTTGCCGAAAATCAGCCCGCAGCCGCCGCTGGCGATCGCGACCGCATCGGCCGGAAAGGCGCGAATCTCCATGCTCAGGAGGTCTTGTCCCACGACGCCGCGGCACACGCCCTGCTCGTCCAGGACCGGGCCCAGGAAGTCCCACGATTCGAACTTGCGGATGTGTCCCTCCGTCTCCCAGCGGCGGACCTGCTCGTCCAACACGTACAGCAATTGCTGGCCGGTCGTGGCGCCGGAGAATGCCGTGCGCTTGTACAGCGTGCCGCCGAAGCGCCGCCGATCCAGGTAGCCTTCCTGCGTCCGGTTGAAAGGGACGCCCAAGCGGTCCATGAGGTGGATGATCTTCGGCCCCCAGTCGGCCATCTCCTTGACGGGCGGCTGGTGTTGCAGGAAGTCGCCGCCGTAGACCGTGTCGTCGAAGTGCTTCCATTCGCTGTCGCCCGCCTGCCGCGTCAGGTCGTTGCAGGAGTTGATGCCGCCCTGAGCGCAGACGCTGTGCGAACGTTTGACCGGCCCCAGGCTCATCAGGTCCACGTCGATGCCCATTTCGGCCAATCTCATGGCGGCGGCCAGTCCGGCCAATCCCCCACCTACGACCATGACGCGTTTTTTTGCCATGTTGCGTGATCCTGCTCGACGGGTTCGTGAATGCGACGGTATTGGGGAACTTGCCTCACTCAGAAGAACCATCAGCCAAGACGGCAGGCTGAGCGCCGTCCCGCTGCGTGTTGCCTTCCGTTTCCGCTGTCCGCCTCTCCGGGTTCGGCCTGATCTCTTTGGAATTCACCATGGACTCGTACATGCGGTCTTCGGTCTCCTTCGCGGCCCGGATGTCCACGGTGTAGGTTCCGTACAGCACGCCCACCGCGAGGATGGCCAGCGCGACACCGAATCCGGCGCACAACTGCAAAGCCCGCCGTTGGGCACCGACCGAAGTCCACAAGCCCCACGTAATGCCCATCGTCCACAGGCCGTTGGCAAAATGGTACACACAGGACATGACGCCCACCGCGTACAAGGCCAGCACGACGGGGTTGCGCATGGCGATGCCCAACGTCAACGCGGCGTTAAAGGCCCGGAAGCGGGCTCCGTGCAACGGCTGCGAAACGTGCTCGGCCCAAAAGTCAAAATGGAACCAGCCGTGCATGTGGAACACGTGCCAGACAATGAACGCAAAGGCGATGATGCCGGTGGCCCGCTGCAACGTGTAGCGGATGTTCGCGGCAAATGGGTACATGCCCGTATTGGCTTGTCCGCTGCGAATGATCACCACGCCGATGATCCCGTGAAACAGAATGGGCAACAGAATGAACAACCATTCCACGATCGGCAGCAGGCTTTCCAGGCTGTGAATCTGGTACAGGTTCTTCTGGAACGTCGAAGGGGCGCTGAGCAGGCTGGCGTTGATCGTCAAGTGCATCAACAGGAACGCGCCGACCGGAAAGACACCGGTGACCGAGTGCAAACGCCGCAGGAAGAACTCGTGGCGGGCGAAGAGGGACTGGGCGGCCATCTGGTTCTCCGAATCTACGAAAAAACTCGTGTTGACCGTTTCGGCTTTGTCAGTAGTATAGATCGGTAATCTCCACTGGCAATTGGGCTGAGGTCAAGCATGCCGCTGGAAGTCCCTTCCCTGCTGATCACCGACGATGACCAGGACCTGCGGGAAACGCTTCGTGAGGCGCTGGAGCGGCGCGGTTTTCGCACGCTGGCGGCCGGCGACGGCGAGCAGGTGTTGGAAATCCTGCAAAGCGAGCAGGTCCACCTGTTACTGCTCGATATGTACATGCCGCGGCTGACCGGGCTGGAAACCATCCGCCGCGTCAAACAGGCATTCGCGGACTTGCCCTGCATTCTGATGACCGCCAATCTGGATGATCGCCTGGCCGAGGAGGCCCGGCGGGCTCGGGCTTTTCGGGTGTTTTCCAAGCCCATCCGCTTCTCCGATCCGACCGGCAGCGTGCAGTTGGCCTTGCAGCAGACGTACGGCTGGTCAGGCCGCCCCCTGCATACCTAGTTGGGGGCCTTTTCTTTCGGGCCGGCTGTCGTAGGATAAGCAGCCGTCGTGGCGCTGGGGTCAGACGTGCAGGATTCCGTTTTCGCGGCCCATCGTCCAACTGCTGGGGAAGAGTTCTCCCCGCAAACATGGAATCCTGTACGCCTGCCCCTGATCCGGCCGGTACCGATCTGCCCCCCACTTAGCCTCGCCCATTCAGGAGACCCCATGGCCCAGTTTCAGTTCACCCGCAAGACGGACCGCGGCGCCCAGCGCGCCGCGTGTTTGGCCGAGGCCATGGGCCTCGCCGCGATCAAGAACCAGACGTGGTTGTTCGTCAGTCCCCACGACGACGATGTGTGCATCGGCGCAGGACTGTTCATGCAGGCCGCCATGCGGGAGGGCGTGACCGTCCACGTGCTGATCGTCACCGATGGCTGCATGGGATACTGCCAATTGGAGGACCGCGACCGGATCGTGGAGATCCGCCGCCGGGAGGCATACCAATCGTACCAGGTGTTGGGGATTCCGCGAGAACGCGTCAATCACGTGGGCTATCCCGACGGTGGGTTGGCTCCGTTGATCGGCCGGCGCCGGGCGCGGGAGGGGGAGGACGACATCGCGGGCTACGTCGGACTCCAGAATGCCCTGACCTACCACTTGCGAAAGATTCGCCCGGCGCGAGTGTACGTTCCCACCCACACCGATCTGCACCCCGACCACCAGATCACGCACAACGAGTTGATGATCAGCGTGTTTCACGCCGCGGGCGCCATCTGGCCGGAGTTGGGAGAACCGCTCGCCGAGCCGCCCAGCGTGGGCGAACTGGCCGTGTACTGCGACTTCGGGGACCTGCCCAACCTGGAGGTCATCGGCAACGACGTGGCTTTTCAGACCAAGCTGGACAGCATCATCGCTTTCCAGTCACAGGTCCAGATCGACCGTCTGGTGGACAGCCTGCGGCGCGCCGGGCCCTACGAGTACGTTCGTGAAAGTGAATTCCGGCTGTTCACGCCCGACACGTACAAGCCGCTGTTCGCCTCCTACACGGGCGGCGAGGGCAACTAGCCGGGCGCCTGCCCCCCGGACTACCATGCCGCACCTCCGCATCGCTAACATCCGAGTCGACGTCAACGAGCCCGCAACCGAATTACCTCGCCGGGTGGCGAACAAGCTGGGGCTCCGCGAAGCGGACGTCGAGCGTTGGCGGATTCTGCGCAAGAGTCTGGACGCGCGATCGCGGTATGATCTGCGGTTTGTCTACACGATTCTGGTCGAGTTGCCGGACGGGGACTTGGTCCAGCGGCTGTTGTCCAGAAAGCCGGCCGATGTCGGGCTTTTCGTTCCACCTCAGTTCGAGGACCTCGAGCCCGGCCAAGACGCTTTGGAGCATCGGCCGGTCGTGATCGGTTCGGGGCCGGCGGGATTGCTCGCGGCATACTTCCTGGCGCTGAAGGGCTATCGGCCGCTGATCATCGAGCGGGGCCAGCCGGTCAAGAACCGCGTGCCGGCGATCCGCGCCTTCGACGCCGGAGGCGAACTCGATCCGGAAAACAACTATCTGTTCGGCGAGGGCGGGGCCGGCACGTTCAGCGACGGCAAGTTGACCTGCCGGTCGAGCGGGCCGGACGTCGATTGGGTGCTGGAGCGGTTCGTCGAGTGCGGCGGCAAGCCGTCGCTGGTCTACGAACAGCGCCCGCATCTGGGCAGCAACCGGCTGCCGCTGATCGTGCGCAACTTGCGCCGCCGCATCGAGTCGCTGGGCGGCCAGTACCGTTTCGGCTGCCGGCTGGAAGGGTTGGACATCGTTGACGGCCGCTTGCAAGGCCTGCACACGTCGAACGGTTACATCGCGGCCACGCAGGCGGTGCTCGGTATCGGTCACAGCGCACGCGACACGTACGGCATGCTGTTGGACGCCGGCATTCCACTGCGGCAAAAGGCATTCCAACTCGGTCTGCGCATCGAGCAGCCCCAGGACCAGATCAACCGGCACAAGTACGGCCGGCCGGAATATCTGCGACTGCTCGGGGCCGCCGACTATACGCTGACGGCTCACGGCCAGCGCGACGTGTATTCCTTCTGCATGTGTGCCGGCGGGACAACGATCCCCAGCGTTTCCGAGCCGGGCTGTCTGGCAACCAACGGCATGAGCACTTCGCGTCACGACGCGCCGTTTGCCAACAGCGGCATCATGGTGACGCTGCAGCCGCACGAGTTCGGCAGCGATCACGCGCTGGCCGGCGTGGAAGTGCAGCGCCGCTTCGAGCGGATCGCGTTCGAGTTGGCCGGCCGCGACTATTCCGCGCCCATCCAAACCGCCGCCGATTTCCTGGCCGACCGCACGCCGCCGAAAGGACAACGGTTGGAGAGTTCCTATGCGCGCGGCACGACAGCCCTGAATCTAAACGAGATCCTGCCGCCGGTGGTCGGAGCCGCGATCCGCTCCGGATTGCCGATCATGGACCGCAAATGGCACGGTGACTTCTTGCCGAACGCCAACCTGCTTGGCCCCGAGATGCGGGGCAGTTCGCCCGTGCGCATCGAGCGAGACGCGGCGTCGCGCCAATCGCCTGGGTGCCAGGGCCTGTACCCGGTGGGCGAGGGGGCCGGTTTTGCCGGCGGCATCATCAGCGCTGCGGTCGACGGACTGCTGAGCGCCAAACAGATCGTGCGGCAATTCGCACCGTGCGGACGATAACGCACTTGGCGCCATCGCATCCAGCACGGGAGCGGTCATCCGCCCAGCCCCTGGACTGCCTGCCACACGCGGCGAAAGAACTCGATCGCTTCGGGGCTGCGCTGCGCGCCGCTGATGACGAAACGGCCGAGCGCCCCGCCGCCCACGGCTAGGTACCCCACCGCCGCTCCGCCGATCGCCAGCACGCCCACGCGTCGTTCCAGGTCGGGTGAGCCGTGCGACATGACATGCATCCTTCCTTCGTCTCGAATCGCCTGTGGCGGAAACGGAGCTTCGCAGAAGCCCGGCCTTTTCGAAAAGCCGAGCTTTTCAGCACGGGGCCGCGCTCACAACTTGGGCGGTTCGCGCCGGGGAGGCTTGGGCGCAACATCCCTCGGCCCGATGTCGCGGCCACCGCCGCCCTCGCCGCCGTAGCCGCCGCCGACGCGAGGCGGCGTCAAGTCGGTGTGTTCCTCGGACCACGTCCAGCCCAGCGGCGTTTCGAGTTCGCGTTTGGCCAGCAGTTCCCAAGGCGTTCCGGGATGATCGTCGATCACGCGCTGCAGGTACTCCTTGGCTTTGGCCGCCGCCTCCGCCAAGCCACCTTCGGCCGAGATGCCGTCGGACGGCGACAGGACCCAGGTGTTGTTGCTAAGGCCCTTGAACGGCATTCCGCGTTGGGCCTCGGCCAACCGCGCGTGGTACGTCTGCACGCGGACCAACGACGCCATCACCTGCCCCATGGCCAGATCGTAGCTGGCTTGCCAGCGCGGGACGGCCTCCCGCGGCCGATCCGCCTCGCCCTCCTTGAGCATGTTGTACAAGTCCCGCAGCGCCGGTTCCGCCTTGGCGACGACTTTCTGTGCCTCGCCCAGCGTCTTGGCCAGCGCATCCTCGCTGCGGCGGACGAACCGCAACACCGGTTCGTCCAGCCTCTCGACCCACGACTTCTGGGCCGCCAGCAGCAGCGCCTTGCGGGCCCGATTGCTCTCCGCCTGCCTCAGGTACTCTTTGGCCGGGACGTAATCCGGCCGATAACGCCGCATGATCTGTGGATCGAAGAAGTACTTCAGGTGAGCGGTCAGCGCGGGCGTCTCGTCGCGGGTCACCTCGCGATGCACGTTGCGGCTGGGGTGCACGGAGAAATAAATGCCGCCGGTTTCGTAGCACATCCGCGTCAGGGCGAAAGGACCGAATCCCGAATCCATCGGGTCCGGACCCTCGCGTCCCGGATCACCAAAACCGAGCTTGATGCGTTCCGGGAACAACGTCTCGGGGCCTTGGTTGACCCGCCCCCACTGCGCCGCCTGATCGTAGTTTGGGTCGGGATCGATCCACTTGACGAAGGTCTCCTCCTGGCCGAACGGCGCCGGCACGCCGACCACGTACACGCGGATGCCGAGACCGCGGCAGGCCGAGATCGTGTCGTCCAGCCCCCCCAGATCGTCGCCGCGCTCGTCCGTAAACGCGATCAGCATCACGTTCCGCTCCGGCTCGTTTTTGGCCGGGTCGCGGATGCGGTACTGCTTGAAGCGTTCCGCCGCCCGGAACACCGCCGAGAAAACCATCTCGACGCCGGACTCGTCTTGGGGGATGGCCGCTACCCCCGCCTTGATCTCCTGCAGGTTGTCCGTCGGCTGCTTGGTCATCAGCTTGACCTCTTGCCCGAAGGCCATCACGCTCGTCAACAGCGGTTTGTCCTCGTGCTTGCTGAACGCCGGATTGCCCGCCGCTTCGATGACGCCCAATTCTTCGTAGATGCGGTCGAAACGTTCGTTGATCGCCGCCCGTTCGCGAGACAGGCTGGGCGATTGATCGAACAGCCACACGACGAGCGTCTTGCGCTCCTCCAACGAGCGCAGGATTTCCTCCGTGATGCGGTCGATCGCGCCCGTGGCTCCGCTGACGCCCTCGCCGGTGGCTCCCCGGACGGTCAAGTTCTTGTTGAAATTCAGCCCCGTCGCAAGGCTGATCTCGTTGGTCATGTCGATGTCCCCGGTAGGCTCCACGGGCAAATCCGTGAGGCTGGGGACCACCGACACGTCGGACACGATCTGCGCCATGGACATCGCCATCCCCGCGTCGCCGACGCTGTTGGCGCCCATTTCTTCCGCGACCAACGGGCTGGAGGCAAAATCGTCGGGCAGCATCAGCTTGGGTTCTTCGAACTCTTCCTTCAAGGGCGCCGCAATCGTCAGGGAAACGTTGGGATTCTCGAAGACAAAGGGCACCAGCCCCAAGATGATCAACAGCAGCATGTGGAACAGCAAGCTGGCGAAGAAGGCCGACGAGTCGCCATCGAACGGCGTTTCCTCCTCTCCCGTCTTTTCTTGCCACCAAGTCTGCAGGTTTTTGATGAGGTCCACGGGCATATCTCCTTGCAGTTTACCGAAGACGCACCATTTGCGCTATTCGAGCCTGCGCCTCATTCTATTGCATAAACGCAGAAATTGGGTCAATGTACTCTGTTTTCGTTGACGGCACGCGGCGACGGGCTTAGGATAAATCGTGAATTGGCTGAGGCTTGTGATTCGTTTCTCAGGGAACTTAGCGATGGTCAAAACCATGAATCCAGCAGACCAGAACCGTGCAAACCGTTGGAGTTTGTGTGTTTTCTCGGCCGGTACGGCCGTCGGATTTCTCCTAATGGGAGGGGTGTGCAACCGCGCTTTCGGCCAAGCTGCTCCGGCGGCCAAAGCGGCGGCGCAGCCAGCGACCAAGGCGGCCGCACAGCCAGCCGCCAAGCCGGACGCGACCAAACCCGCAACCACCGCCACACAGCCCGCCAAACCCGCCGTTGCGCCGGCAGCCCCCGCGAAGACCAGCGCCGGCAAGGATGGGAAGGAAAAGAAGAAAGAAGAGCCGCCGCCGGAGCCGGAGAGTTTTAATCTGCGAACCAAGGACGGCTGGAACATCTTCTGCACGTATTATGGGCCGAAGAAAGGCGTCCGCAGCGGCAAGCACGTGGTGCCCATCATCATGCTCCACGGATGGAAAGGGCAAGGCAGCGAATACGCCGATTTGGCGACGGTCTTGCAGTCCTGGGGCTTTGCCTCCATTGTCCCGGATCTACGCGGCCACGGCCGTAGCGTCAGCCGCAAGAAGCCCGACGGGGAGGATGAAGTCGTCCAGGTGGATGACCTGAAGCCGCAGGACATGGAGGGCATGGTGCTGGACGTCGAGGCGGTCAAAAAAGTGCTCGTAGAGAAGAATAACAACGCCGAGTTGAATATCGAGATGCTCACCGTCATCGGTGCGGACGTTGGCTCCATCGTCGCGGTGAATTGGGCAGCGTTGGACTGGAGTTGGCCCATGACGCCCGCCTACAAGCAGGGCCAGGACGTCAAGGCCCTGGTGCTGTTGACTCCCCAACAGACCTTCCGACGCATGAACTGCAGCAAGGCGCTGGCGACCCCGGCCGTCAGCCAACGGCTGTCCGTCTTGCTTGCGGTGGGCGCGGAACAGGCGACAGAGTACAAAGAAACCTCGCGCATCCATAGCCGCCTGGAACGTGTGCGCCCGCCCGTGGAGAAGGACCAAATCGCACAGAAACAGGATTTGTTTCTGATCGTCGCGCCGACGCCGCTGCAGGGTACCAAGCTGCTCGACCGCGCCCTGAAAGTCAACGGCGCCATTATGACCTTTCTCGACTGGCGTCTCCTGAGGAAGATGGAGGACTTCCCTTGGACGGAGCGGAAGAACCCGTTGGGAGGCAGCTGAGTGTCGATGGAACTCGGCGCAGGCCGAAACCCGTCTGCGCAGTTCCGGCACGGTCGATCGAGAGGACGGCAAGCCGCTCCTGCACACAGTGGTTCCGGCTTACTTCGACGGAGTTCCTCGGTACCAGGCGGGCAGGCAGGAAGGCTTCGTCGGATCTTGCGGTGTGGAGGCGGCAGGCGGACCGGCATGTGCGAGCAACGTAGCGTCAACCGGCGATCCCTATCGCGCCGTGGTGCGCGTCGCGCCAGTCTGGCTGCGCTGGGCTTGATCGGCGCATGCCTTCTGACCGCCGATCCCGCTGGCGGGCAAACATTCCGGTCACTCCACGGCCACCCGACGGCCGTGTACTCATTGGCCTTCTCGCCCGACGGCAGCGTGCTGGTGTCGGGCAGTGCCGATCGGACCATCCAGTTCCATCGCCTGGGGGCGCGGCACATGGTACACGAGGAGCTGGATCGCCGCCGGAGCCTGGTGGCCGCGTTGGACCACGAACGGTTCGCCGTCCGCCAGCAGGCGTTCGTGCAACTGGCCACGTTGGGCGACGAGATGGAACCGGAACTGCGCCAGGCGCTGGAGAGCCCCCGTTCGGCGGAGGTCCGCATTCGCCTGCTGCGGCTGCTGCAGGTGCTGGCCGTGCCGGCCGGGGTCGCGCACCAGGGAGATGTCCGCAGCGTCGCCTTCTCGCCGGACGGCAAGACGGTCGCGTCGGCTGGCCGCGACAGCCGCGTGATTCTGTGGAGCGTCTCGTCGGGCCGCCCGCTGCGCGTCTGGGAGGGGCATTCGGAGGGCGTGTGGAGCGTGGCATTCGAGCCGCGAGGGGCGATCGTGGCTTCGGGAGGCGGTGACCAGACGATCCGGCTGTGGTCCGTCGCTTCCGGCGAACTGCTGGCCATGCTTCACGGCCACGCCAGCACCGTCCACCAGTTGGCGTTCTCGCCCGACGGCAAGACGCTGGCTTCGGCCGGCAGCTTCGACAAGACCTGTCGCTTGTGGGACGTCGAGACGGGACAGCTGCGCGCCGTCCTGGACCGGCACACCGACGCCGTCTTGTGCGTTGCGTTTTCGCCCGACGGTCGCCGCCTGGCATCCAGCGGCTACGACGGCGCAGTCCAGGTCTGGACGGTGGACGGCCCGCAATTCGAAACGGAATGGAAGCCGGGTCGGGACGTCGTGCGCAGCGTCACCTTCTCGCCGGATGGAAAGCGGATTGCCTGTGCCGGGGACGACCAGTTGATCCGGCTCTGGGACCTGGCCAAAGGGACGCCCGCGGCAGTGCTGAAAGCCCACACCGCCCCCGTCCACACCGCGGCCTTCGCGCCAGACGGAACCCGCCTGGCCAGCGCCGACCGCGCCGGCTCGGTCCTGCTGTGGGACCTTCCCCCGCCCAGTACCGGCCCCGGATCGGCAACACCGTAACCCGGCCACCTGAACAAGACCGCGCAGGCGAGTCTCTCCGAGACTCGCTTCCGGTCTCAGAGGTGCGGCGACGCTTGGGGGGACGTCCGCCTTGCTCGTTGAGCTTTCACCCGTTTCATGGCCAAGGTCTTCTGGCCTCTCTGCCGTGTTGACGGACGTCACGCCTCGTGGTAGTCTCTGAGGAATGGTATACGCTCTCTTCCCTCGACTGCCCTTAGTGATTGCGGAGTCAGGACGACCTTGACGCAAGCTGCACCCACCCCATTGGCCACTCGTTTTGAAGACCTTGGCCTCTCGCAAGTCATGCTGGATTCCTTGC
>Ga0116156_10003802_pt1 | contig 13036 bp, 9 predicted proteins | sample AD_UKC045_MetaG_FD_89891 | JGI IMG/M metagenome (GOLD analysis project Ga0116156, IMG submission 89891) | Active sludge microbial communities of municipal wastewater-treating anaerobic digesters from USA - AD_UKC045_MetaG | ecosystem: Engineered > Bioreactor > Anaerobic > Digestate | place: USA... | reverse complement strand
GTTTGCCGGGTTAATGGTCCGGTCATTCCGCTGAGTGAGCTAATTTGATGAGTTTGTGGTCTTTCAGGTACAGAAACTCTTTTATATTCCTGCATATATCGCTTTCTGTTCTGTCTGAATTTGAGAAATAATCTGAACAGTCCCAGTAAAATCAATACCAGGAAAAAAACGAAGATAAATGTTACTATTATACTAACTGACACTTTGAATCCCTTGGTTAAAGTTAAATGCTGAGTTAATTAACTCGTCCGATAATACTCCCGTGCAAATTGATTGAGAGAAACTGTAGAATTAATAACCTCCAACCTTTTTGGTCTTTGATAATGCACGGTATTTGTCCCTGATGGAGAAGCTATCTCTACAGTTTGAGAGGTTGCAACAGCTGGTCTGGGTGTAACTGTAGAAAAGCCCGGTTCTGAAACTATTTGCCTGGCAGAAACAACTTTGGGAGCAGATACAGGAGAGAATTTTGTTTCGCCATCGAAACCATCATCCGAGTTGTATGTTTTCCGTTTCTTTGAAACAAAATAACTCAGGATGAGAAAAGTCACTAATAAAAAAAGTACAAATCCGGTAAATACAACCGATATATAAGCCAGGGACATTATTATTTTCTCATATTTTAATTAATAATTAAAATGTAATTAATTTGAGTCCGGCGGCATTTCTGCCGCCGGTTGGCTCAAACAAAGTTTTATTTCATCAACATCATTTTCTTTGTTACAGAGTTTGAAGGTGTGGATATTCTGTAGAAGTAAACACCACTCTGCAAGCCGGTTGCGTCGAATCTTACCTGATGAGTTCCTGCCGACATTACTTCATCTACGAGAGTAGCGACTGTTTCACCAAGTACGTTAAATACTGCCAGTTTAACCTGTTCACTGTTTTTCAGTGAGAACTGAATTACCGTTGAAGGGTTGAACGGATTAGGATAGTTCTGCGAGAGTGAAAACTCCTGCGGAACATTCTGATTGTCCTTCGTGGTTGTAGGTGCGGATACATTCTTGTAGAGTTTTCCGTCGGATGTTCCGAGATAAAGGACTGAGCTTCCTTCGGTTGCCGTTGGATTGATGAAGATTGAGCTTACGCCTAATCCCGACATACCCATGGATGACCATTGAACAGCACCTGCCGGCAGATAAAATACTCCGCCTGCCCATGAGTTGACGAATACGTTATTTCCGCCATCCACACTTATGTTGTATATGTACATATTATTCAAGCCGGTGTTGAACTGTGTAAAGGTTGAACCACCGTTTGCGGATACGAAGATACCGTTTCCGTATGTACCGGCATAGATAACGTTATTTGCATCAACTGCTATTGACCAGATAAACGGATAACCGACAATTAGATTACTCCAGCTTGCGCCGCCATTTTCTGATTTGAAGATACCGTTTCCAAATGAGCCCGCATAAATGTCCCCAGCCGCACTAACGGTTACTGAACCAATTGACATATTGGTTATTCCGTTATTAACTTCATTCCAGGTATTCCCGCCATCAACTGATTTGTGGATACCGAATCCCCAGATAGCTGCATAGAGATTTCCTGAAGCATCAATTGCAAGCGAGCGGACATCCTGATTGAAGAGGGCTGTGGGAGTCCAGGAAACACCGTTATTTGTTGTTTTGGTAACACCCGAAGAGGTAGCAACATAGATTGCTCCGTTATGTGTTACTATTGACCAGATTGATGAATGTCCTGCACCACTGTTAATGTTTGTCCAGGTATTTCCGTTGTTTGCGGAGAGATAAACTTTACCCTGGAAGGTTCCGGTTAAGATACCGCCTGCGTAGTTTGTGATTGCGCTGACAATTTCTCCGGGGACAAATGTGCCAACCTGAGTCCAGCTTGCGTTTGCAACCGGAGCTAAAGGAGTATTGATTGTTATAGTTGCTACTGAGTAATCATCCTCTGTAGAAACGCCGTTGTTCGGGTTTGAATCCGGATCGGACTGATCAACACCTGTTACTTCTGCAACGTTGTGGATGGTAGGATCACCGGGGATGTTTCCATTGAAGAGCACATGGTTAAACTGTCCTATTCCGTGAAGTGATTTAGCAATCATCTGACCGCTGTGCAGACCAACTGCAAAGTTGACATCTGCGAACGGAGCTAGAACTGTCCCCTTAACCTCGATACCACTGATATGAATATTAGTAGCCTGATAGAAGTTATAGAGAACGTTGGAGATTGCCGTACCGTTAACATCAAGTCCGCCGAACCAGGTTGCGCTTGTGCCTGAAATGTTAACAAGCACTCCTGCACCGTTAGGTACGGTAATTACCATGGAGTTAGCGGCTGTCATTGTTGCACCGCTTACATTGAATACGTTCAGGAACGGATCATTACCGGTCATTGTAATTGTTCCCCACTCGAATGTGGTTGTTCCGTTTGCAGGATAGGTTGAAAGATTCGTTGAGAGTCCTTCAAGATATGCCTTTGCTGCCGGGAAGTCAATTACTGTCTCCTTGCGGATAGTTCCGTCGGGTATTGAAACCGAGTTCTTTGGCAGGTTTGTCCAGTTTCCGTAAACTACGTTACCTGAGAAGACAGAACCGTTACCAAAAGTAAGGTCCCTTCCGACAACAAGCACGTCAACTGTTCCGTGTGAATTCGGATATTTATCCGCAACGCTGTATCCGTTAAGGTTACAGTCTCTTCCGACTGCCATCTTTCCTTCCGTATCTGAGGAAGGCTGATAGAGGTCTTCGAGAATGAATACGTTCCAGCCGGTAGCCGGTCCTAAATCGACTGTTGTATTAATTAATTCGCTGTAGTCTGTTTTTACCGTTAAAGTCAGAGTTGCGCTTGCGCCTGAGGCAAGGGTACCAACTGACCAGAGACCTGTAATGTCATCATAACCACCCTGCGATGCAGCTGAGGTGATGAAGTCAAGTCCTGCGGGTATTACGTCTCTGACTTCCACATTGGTAGCAGTTGCAGGACCGTCGTTGGTTACCACAATAGTGTAAGTAATTATTTCATTATCATCAGGATTGCTCTTCGAAGCGGTTTTCTGGATCTTAAGATCTGCTTCGTAGCTATAGAACATTCCTGCATCAACATCAATTTTCTGTTCGCCCTGAGTTATCGTTAAGCATTCAGTTTTTCCGTTTGACGGATCAGCATCGGAATCAATTGCTTCGTTTGAACCCTGATTATGAAGTGTGAAGTAGTAGTCCGAAGGAAGTGTGAATTTAACATAATAACTGCCGGGGACCACACTTTCAAATTCATATTGTCCGTTAACATTTGTAGTTGCTGAGGTTACAAAAGTGTTGGAACAGGTATAGAGTTCAACCAGTACACCTGAGAGTCCGGGTTCGCCAAGGTCCTGAATGCCGTTTTTGTTGAGGTCGTTCCATACCAGGTCACCGATTTTAGAAGGTATTGGGTACATACCTGCGTCAATAGTGGTTATTCCCTGCCCCGGATTCAGAGTAAAGCAGGCTGATTTGCCGTTCAGAGGATTTGCATCGGAGTCAACTTCATCATCAGTTCCGACTTTTGCAGGGCTGAATGTATGGTCATCTGCAAGCACGAACTGAACATAATAATCACCGGCGGCGATGTTGTTGAATGTATAAATTCCGAATGCGTTGGTTGTTACCTGCGTAACGAAATTGTTATCGCAGTCATAAAGTTTTACTATAACGTTAGGAAGTCCGGCTTCTCCGGCATCCTGAATACCGTTCTGATTGTCGTCAGACCAGACTTTATCGCCGATGTAACCGAATCCAAGCACACCTGCGTCAACACTTGTGTTTACCTGTCCGCCTGCCAGATAGAATTGCGGGGTTTTTCCGGTAACCGGATCAGGATCCGAGTTAGCACCACCGCTAACGCCCTGATTATCGGCATTCTGGGTTGTAAAGTCATATTCGCCCGGAATTACGAACTCAACAGAGTAGTCACCTGCAACAATGCCTTTGAAAATGTAAGCACCGTTAGCATCTGTAGTTGTTGTGGCAACAACGTCACCGTTCGAGTTAAGTAGTTTAACTGTAATATCCTCAACACCGGGTTCTCCGGCATCCTGAATACCATTGCTGTTTCCATCCATCCATACGAAGTCGCCAATCTTTCCGTGAAGAGGAGTAATTGCGGTTAGGTTGATGGTCATTCCAACAGCCGTTGCGGTCCCGGTATTAATAACATTAACTGTGCCGGGGGTTAATGAAGCGAAGTCTTTTATAGTGGCAGAGAAAGTAACTTCATAAGAGCCGCCAACCGGAAGTGCGCTCATGTCGTCCAAAATTCTTCCCCCTTCATCAAGCGGGAAAGGAGTGCCGGATACATCGTCGGGTATTGGGGAAGTAACACCGGCTGAGTTCTTAAATGTAGTTGAATTCGGAATATAAATCAGGTTAACCGGGAAATTGTCCGTAAGCCTGATATCAGGAACGGGAGCTCTGCTTACGTTATAGATAGGAATAGTGTAAAGGATGTCATCGCCGGGGCTGATGAATCCGTCACCATCGTTGTCGTTTAATAAAGTACCGTTCTTGCCTGCATCAAAAACAGGAAGAGGGGGAACGCCTGTACCCATATCCAAACCAGGTGCTCCCTGAGTGGCAGTTGTTGGATCCTGTCCCCAGGCTGCAGCGAGTTTTACTCCGCTGGTTAGAGTGTACACAAGCAATCCGGTCTGATTTCCGGATGGATTATAAATTCTTGCTCTTTCAAGTTCTCTTAATGAGAGAGCAACATTATACTTACTTCCGAATGGATCGGTTAAGGGACCTGTTGTAGGATTAGCATCATAGTCCACATAAACGCTTACTGCATTATCTCCATTGCCGACGGGGGTAACCCAAACGGGGTTTCCGTTTTCGTTAGGATTAGTGCCGGACGTTGGGTCTCTTCCAAGTCCCAGACCTGTAAGTGTTTGAGATGTAAGAGAGCGTTCCGGAACAAGTGTATAGCCCCAGTCCCATGATCTGTTTTGTCCTAAATTGGTTGAACTGTTATTAGCATCAGTTGCAGAAAGTGCATAGAAAGGAGACCCGTCTTCAGTGAAGAACCTTCCTCCGTATCCTTCAGTCATAACCTTTTTTGCGTAACCGCCTGCAGGAACAGAGATATTAGAGGTTGAGAGTGTATTTCCGCCACTGCCTGACCTTGTTGTGAATTTTACTGTTATTCCGGAGGTTCCGGGATTGTAAAGCCATACAACAGTTGCCGAAGAACTGACAGTTGAAACAGGCTGATAGTAATTGTCTGTCCAGAGTTCGGTTGGGAATAATCTGTACCAGTTTGTTTCGTATTCTTCTCCTCTGTCGCCGGTGAAGAGCTCAACCTGAACCGGTTTTGAAGCGAGGATCCTGGCTCCGACATTAACCCCGCCATCCACTAAATAAGCCTCACCCTCGGCAAGATTAACAGTAGTTTCAAATGTTCCGTTAGCGTCCTTATCAATCTGAACTGAAGCAGCTTCCCTGCCGGCCATAATTGAAAGGCCTGTGTAATTGAATATCCTGTATGACTGTGAAACCGGAATATTCTCACCTACGGGGACAAGATACTCAGTGCCGAAGTTATCTGTATCGAATAACTCATTAGCACCTGCAAGGAGTGTATTGGGTCCGGTTGACCAGCCGGAACGTGCAACCGAGATTGTCTTGGTTGCTGCAATTTTATCACGTCCGTCGAAGTCAATTCCTAGGAGATTTGTGGTAGTTACAGGGTTGTTAAGGAGAATTACAGTACCTGCATTTATAAGATCGGTGGGAACTCCCGGAGGGGCACCGTTTGCAGTATTGCCGTCTCCCCAGATCTGAGTACCACCAAGATTAGATGGACTGTAGATATTATGAGGATTGGAAATATCAGAATCATATCCGTTTTCCCATTGGTCAAAATAGATAATTGTATGGTTAGCAATAGCCGAAATAGAGATATAGGACTGTATTGGGTTTGAGGGATATGTCCCCTGACCTGCAGTTATTGTACGCATATAAGTCAATATCTGGTTTTCGGGGAATGGGAGATAAAAGTATTGAACAGGAACAGGGTTTGGTGTCTGTGCCAGCAGCATCTGAGGCGGAAAACCGCCAAGTAAAATGTAGCCCGCTATGAGTAGGAACAGGAAGCGTCCAATTCTGGGTTGCATTTTTGTCATATTTTTTCCTAAGATTTATTAATTTTTTATTAAAGAACACACGTTGAATAGAGGTATTTTTTGAATGCTTTTAACATTAATCAAGAAAATGTTATGGTAATCACAACTTTTAAAAGCAATAATTGTACCAACGAGAAAGGGCTGAATTCTGTAAATTTTTAAGGGGATAAATACGTGCCCTAATAATAATTGTCTCATTTTGAAACAAATTAATCTCATAGTCTCATTTTGAGACATGTGGTATTTTTTACCACATCACTTGCGGAAGAGGATGGATTCGATGCTGTCGAAGGAGAGGAAGTACTTGTCCATCAGGCGGAATTTGGACTCGAGGGCGCTATATTGCCTGCGGAGTTGTTTATCGCAGTATTTATTATAGATGAGTTCTTATATCATTAATTAATTGGGAAATTGGTCGGACATAATCTTTTAATCCGACGTGTTTACTTGCATTCTTAAGTCGCCTACTGCTATCAGGTAAATAAAAAATATGTCTGTGAATACCCAGAGAAGTTAACTTATCATCTGATAAATCTTCATCAAATGTAACGATGTGATAAATGTATTTGATTTTATACTTACTGAGGATAGTTGCTTCGGCGGATGATACTTGTTTCCATCGTTCCCGAATAGTTCTTTTACAAGAGATGCCAATAAGCCACCCATCTTTTGTCTTGATCCAATTATCAACTTCTATATCAGCTTGAAAATGATTCGGAACTTCAGATCTTTTAATATTATAATATTCTAAAATAAAGTCAGTAACGCTTTCCAAACTGCTTCCGGCTCGTTTTTTCCTTTTCTGGGCTGCCCTTCTTTCGAATTCTTGCGTAAAAGCAGTTAATACAATATCTTTGTCCGATTCTCTCACTGAGTTGTCTTTTGACAACAAAACTCTCAGTGTGGCAAAAGCTCTGACTATTTCAGTTCGCTCTGCAGTCAAACAACCTTTCACACCTAAATCGTCCCAAAAAGAAATTACCGTTGCTAATCCTTTTTCCCCTTGAATATCAAGATATGATTTTGCAATGTTCAGAGTGTATTCTTTGTCAGTACTCGGAATGTTAGCAATCGCCCTTTGCAGCGGAATCATAATATTTTCACAGGTCAGGATAAATATTTCCATGTCTTCTCTTGACATAATTTCCTTGTCTAACTCAGCTAAAAGCAACTGGACACGGAGATTTCTTGCACTAGTTTTACTGTAACGATTTTCAATAATATTACGTAAAGTCTGCTTTTGTAAACTCAACGTATCTTTCCCTTTACTCTCTTTTTCAACAAGCCTTAAACTGCTTGCTAACGTGGATAACAGTTTGGGTTCTTTTCCAATGGCAACATATTTGTCATTATTTATTAAGATTCTGGAGAACCAATAAACATTGTTCCATCTGTTTTGAATTTCCTTTAGTATCTACGTTGTTTTCATACTTCAACTATTTTTTGTTCGAAATTCAACTTCCCCTGCATTTGATAATTCTTTATTCGTTTTTCAGCGAGCTCTGTGTACTCTGGTGATAGTTCTATTCCAAGATAATTCCTATTATTCATTAAAGCTGCAATTGCGGTTGTTCCAGAACCTATAAAGGGATCAAATATAATTTGAGCATAAGTTGAGGATATTATCCTACTAATTAGTGCTACCGGAAATGGCGCGGGATGGGCATTATTCATTTCTTGCTTAAACTCCCAAACATCTCCAAATGCATTTGATTTGGGAATTAGCTTAAAATTTGGTTTAGCAATCAGATAAATAACTTCATAAGTCGGTAAAAAATAACCAGGATTAAAATTAATTCCTCCTTTACGCTTCCAGATGATTATCTGACGAACGGGAAAACCGGATACTATATCTTGTCTGTCTTGCAGTAAACCGTCTTGTACCCTCCATTTATGGTTGTAAAATATCGCTCCATTTTCCGGAATAAGCCTTAACATTTCTGTTAAACATTCTCTCTGCCATTTAACATACTCTTCATGAGGCATACAATCATTGTGATGACTATACCCGTTTACTAATTCAGCATTTTTCCATTTACCGCCTCTTCCATCTTTCATTCCGTTACCGGTAGAATTCTTTAAATTATATGGTGGGGATGTCACAACAAGATCAACACATCCATCAGGCAGTTTATTCATTACATCCAGACAGTCGCCCAGAATTATTTTATTTAATTCAGGTTTCATTTTATATAAACAAAAAGTATTTCTAAAATCAGAGTGTAATTTAGCTAAAAAATACTATATAATCAGTTTCTTTGCAGAAATATGCAGCAAATACATTCGAAAGGTAAAAAATTTAATGTACAGTAAAAATACAAAATTTGTTCTTATTATAGCTAGTCAATCCCTTACCGCCTGAACAAAATCCCCTCGATTGTGTCGTAAGAGAGGAAGTATTTTTCGGAAAGGATGAATTTGGCATCCATGGCATTGTGAAATTTGCGGAGGTTTTGGTACTCCCCTTTTATCTTAAGGTTGCGGAGACGCGTTTCGTTGAGGAGATGCCGCTCCTTCAGATGCTGAGTTACGGGATGCTGAAGGAGTTTGTATAAATCCAAATCGGGATCGGAGTCAGAGAATATGTCCGGATCGTCAGATAACATAGTTTACCTCCTTTGGAATTTCAGCCACTTTCCAGACTTTGCGCGGGGTTCCGTTTATGCGTTTCGATTCCCGCACGAAGTTGTGTTTGCCCAGCGCCCTGCTTATGTTACTGATGGTTGACTGACGTAAAGCATGGTTGGGGGTATCGGAGAAAAGGATTTCGCTTATTTCAGTGGTGGATAAGTATTTTGCGTTCATGTCGGTTGCCTCAGCAGGTTTGAAGTGCTTAATCAGTTTTTCTTCTTCCGCTGTGGTGGTTTCGAAAAGCTGATTGTTCTCGGTTATCTGAAGTGATTCCTCATAGTTAAAATAGCTCTTCTCCCCTTTTTTATAGAGGTGATAAAGCTGGGCGAAGACTTTATCCATATCAATATTGTGTCTGAAATCGGTTTTGACTGCGTGGACGACAAGGAAGCGCCTGGTGCCGGTGCTGTCGTCAAGGAATTCAAGCGGATTGAGTGAGCCTGCAAAGCTGGAGCGTTTTATGTATGTCATCTCAATTCTGCCGTAAGGGGGGCGGATTTTGGTGTATGACTCGGTAATTAAGGATTTGAGGGCAAAGAGTTTCTTTCCTTTGTAGGCAATCATTTCGTCAAGATTTACTATAAAGTTGCGGTAAATAATCAGGCGGGAGTCTTTATTTTCGGGATCAAGTTCGCCAAGGTAGTAGTAGTCTTTCAGGCTCTTCGGCACCAGACGCGAAATCCATGTGGTTTTGCCGATTCCCTGAGTCCCCTGCAGTATCAGTACCGTCTGGTTTACGCTTGCGGGATTAAGTGCGCAGGAGACGGAGCCAAGGAGCCAGGTCGTTAGGTATTTTTTCCAGAGTTCCTCTTTTCCCTCCTCCACGGTTACAGTTTCGGCGAGCTGCGAAAGATAATCCGTGCCGTCCCACTCCGGCAGGGTGGTAAAGTAGTCGTAAAGCGGGTCAATTATTTTGGAGACTGAGTTGATAATTATTTTGAGATCCTGGTTCTGTATTTTAATATCCTCCTTACCCCTGAGGCGAAAAAGGATTTTGTCATATTCGGTTTCGCTTAGTTCCGTAAAGGTGTCATCGTTTCTTTTCTTAAACCAGGTGCGCTCCGAGAGTGTGTCCCTTCTGAATTCGTAAAATGAAATCAGGTATTCGGCTGCTAAGGTTATATGGTTAAATACAATCTTTTGTTGTTTGTGATTCCATCCGTAGCGATGAGCAATAAAGAAGAGGGTGCCGAGAGAAATCTGTCCGTTGAAACTCTGGGCAAAGCTGTTGAAGTCTTTCTTCAGTTTTGCCTCGGTATCCCTTGGATAGCGGGGATTGTTTTTGCAGATATCGAGGAAAACCTTCTTTCCCTTATCACCAAAGGGGGCCAGGGAAAGACCGATGCGCATATAGTCGGAATAGTTATTTATTTTACCTTTAAGAAATGTTGCTATTTCGGCTAATGTGTTTTCTTCCTTCTGGGAGAGTTTTTTAGTGCCCCTCTTTTTTCCGGGTGTGGAATGGGGTTCAGTTTCAGCTGCAGAATCCGGAGGGGGCTGTTCCGGTTTGAAAATAAGATTCAAAAGACGAATAAGAATTCCTTCGCGTACTTCTGCCGGAGGGCGCAGGGGCATTTCTCCCTCGCGGAGGTTGAGGAAGCTATAACTGCCCCCGGATGGATGAGCGCTGAAGGGAAGGAGTGTGTAGCAGTTTGAGTGGCGGTACTCAATATGGTCACACTCCCCTTCTTTTATGGGATTGAGGGTATAAAAAGCTTTTTTACCCCCCAAGAGTCTGAAGAATGTTTCACCGGGGTCTGCAAAAAACCAGATATGGTAACCGTTCCCGCTGCCGCTTTTCACTACCCACTCGTAATGCTGAGGGAGTCCGAGAATTCTTAGTGTCTCGGTTATGATGGCTGTGCCGGATGCTTTGTCAAAATCAAGGCAGCGGAGGTTATTGAAACCGGAGAGTGCGGCGATGCCGTTATGACGCTGCCATTGCCACGTCTGAATTATTTCCGGAGTTGTTTCTGTTTGCTGCCACTCCTTCCAGTTGCCGGCTACTTTGTCGGAAACGGGGATAATGTTAAAGTTATATTTGGTTTTGTATTCAAGCGCAATATTTTTAAGATTGTTCATTTCTTTACCTTTTCAATAAATCTGATGCACAATTATAATTAATAAAAAGAAGGTTGCCGTTAGTCAAAGAGGTGTTTTAGTAAGGAATAATATTAGTATTTTCCGGGGGAAAGTTTGTGCTTTGAGAAAAAGTTTGCCCGATAGTTTGTGGTTTGAGCAAAAGTCAGTGGAAAGGTTTGTTAATTGGGGAAAAAGTTAGTGAAAAGGTTTGTAATAAGGGGGATTTCAGGAAGATGGGCTTAGTTAATTTTTTTATTGCCGTTGCTGCCGGAGAGTGTGGTTTTTATTTCGTCAACAAGTATATCAAGAAACGGAATGTTCTTACACCCCTTCTGGTACTGCGCATTTGCCGAGGAAGTGTTTATCGGGAAACCTTTGCGGTCAAGAAAACAATCCTCCAGTGTTATCCAGATTCGCTTTGTCGGCTTGATAATCTTTTTATCTGCAAAGGTGTGGATAAGGTAGTAAAGGTCTGCGTTGCTTTTTGTCCATTGTATCTTTACTCTGGGGGAGGTGGTGATGGGTTTATCGAAAAAATTGAGGAAGTTAGTGGAGAAGCCATCCAGAGAGACTGAAATTAATCCCCTGTTGTGAAGCGAGGAATGGATGACTGAGGCGGAGGAGCCATCATCCATAAGAGAGAAGTATTTCAGTCCCGTGTTTGCAAGGGGTTCTGCCGGGGGATTCAGGAGACGAGTGAAGTTATCCCCGGATGGAAGACAGAATTCAGGAAAAGCCGGCGAATCGGAACCGAAAGCATTTATATTGGCAGGGATATGAAGTGATTTCAGCTGATCGGCTGTGCGGTAAAGATTGGATTCGTATATTTTGAACTCTGACCAGATTTTATTATCACCGAGGGACATAAGATGCGAGTATGTATCAGGATCGGTGGGGTCAATGCGGGAGGTATTCATTTTTGTTTTGTGCATCTGAGGCGAAGGCTTTCCCCCGGCAAGACATTTATTGTACAAAAGATTGACAATCTCATAACGCAGCCGATAGACTGCGGCAAGCTGATGAGTAAAGGGCTTTTCGAGCAAATCTGAAATGATATTTTTCAGACTGCTAAGGTTACCGCTCCCTTCATCCGGCTTCCGGACTGATTTTGAATCTGTACGGTTCTCTCCGGTAGTACGCCTGGTTTTTTTTCCCATCTGTTAAGTTTTGTTATATTAAAAGGAATTTGAAATATGTTATCTCATTGTAAACCCTGCCTGAATTTATATATATGTTTAACAATACTAAAGGAATTATTCACTTACTTCACCGGCGTCAGAGTCAGGCATCTGATTCTCCGGCAAATCCTGATTTTCATTTTCCTGAGTTTCGGTATCAGGTTCACTTTGTGAACTGATATTCTTCTTTTTTTCAACAGCTTTTAACTTTGTGGGATAGAATTCCCTCAAGCCAAAATAAGTAACGTTCCCTTTTTTTAGAGTAACGATTAAATTGCTGTTTTTAGCCAGAGTGATGGCAAGACTCCGGAGCTGATTATCCTTCCAGTCGGTTGGGAATTCAAAGCCCCCCTCAGTCAGCTTAGCCTCAATTTCTTTTGCGGTCATCGCAAAGCCTTTCATCTGGAGGATTTTCCGTACGGAGGCTGCAAAAGGCTGACCAAAAAATTCATCGGGGCGAATAGTATGGGTGAAGAAGGCTGGGGTGCTTTCCTCATCTGTGAATTTTGGGGCTGCCTTCATCGCTATGCAGACCTGATTAACGGCTTTTTTAAGCTGCGATAATTCGGTTTGCTTAGCTTCAATCTGCTTAAGTAAAGGGGCTATTACCTGCTCTATATCAATCATATAAATTTCCTTCCTGTAATAATTTTTTTTTATGATGACTAAAATAATACTTTAGGAAACACTTTCCAAATTTTTTTTACAGATTATTTTTCTTTTGTTTTTTGCGCTGTTTCGCACTATTTCTGCTTTCTAATCTGTGTTACATTTGCAATACATATAATTTAATATAATTTTATATAATATTACTTAATTTATTATAATTTTTTTATATGCCATTTTTATGTACATAATTACGGCATTTAATTTGCATATGTTATTAAGGGGGGAACATTGCCGGTTTTGTGCGGATTTTTCACGGATCTGAGTGTAGTAGGGTGTAGTAGCGTAGTAGGGTAGTAGCCCGAAATATATATAAATATATTATTATTATTATTATTAATATATATTTATG
>Ga0116156_10003799_pt1 | contig 13046 bp, 17 predicted proteins | sample AD_UKC045_MetaG_FD_89891 | JGI IMG/M metagenome (GOLD analysis project Ga0116156, IMG submission 89891) | Active sludge microbial communities of municipal wastewater-treating anaerobic digesters from USA - AD_UKC045_MetaG | ecosystem: Engineered > Bioreactor > Anaerobic > Digestate | place: USA... | reverse complement strand
CACTACATCCGCATCCTGCTCAATCGCCCCGGATTCCCTTAAATCCGAAAGCTGCGGGCGGTGGTCGGTGCGCGACTCTACCGCGCGCGATAACTGGCTTATAGCCACAATAGGGACCTTAAGCTCTCTCGCCAATGCCTTCAAAGAACGCGAGATCTCGGAAATTTCCTGCTGCCTGCTCTCTACGGAACTCGATCCGCGCATTAACTGCATATAATCTAATATTATGAATTTTATATCCTGCTGGGATTTGAGCCTGCGCGCCTTTGCGCGCAATTCCATAACCGAGATACCGGGAGTATCATCTATGAAAATAGGCGCCTCCGATAATTTTCCTGCGGCGGCGGTAAGTTTTGGCCAATCGGAAGTAGCTAGATAACCCGTGCGCACCTTCTGCGCGTCAACCTTGGCGTGCGAGCAAAGCATCCTCTGGGCAAGCTGTTCCTTGGACATTTCAAGGCTGAATACCGCGGTAGGTATTTTCTCAACTATGCCCGCGTGCTCCACCATGCCTAAAGCAAAGGCGCTCTTACCCATGGAAGGCCTCCCGGCCACTACAATCAAATCCGAATCCTGCAGGCCGGCTGTTTTAATATCAAAGTCTATATAACCGGTAGGTATGCCAGTAACATGGGCCTTTTTACGATACAAGGTATCAATCGTTTCGATGCTGTCCGAGACAATATCCTTGATATGCTCGTAAGAACCCTGGGCCTTGCGTTCGCTTATCTCAAAAATAAGGCGTTCGGCATTATCTACAACTTCATCTATATTTCCTTCGCTCTCATAACAAAGCGAAATAATCTTCGTTCCGTTACTGATAAGATTTCTTAAAATATTCTTCTCTTTTACTATGCTTACATAATGGCCTATATTCGCGGCGCTGGGCACTGCATTGGCTAACGCGGTAAGGTAACTTGCGCCTCCCACGGCGTCGATTATCCCCTCTTTCTTTAACGCATCCGTCAAAGTTATCAGATCTACCGCCTTGTTTGCCGCATAAAGGTCGCAGATAGCCTGAAAGATCCTCTGGTGGGATTCTTTATAAAAAGACCTGTTCTCTAATTTCTCTACCGCCGTTGAGATTGCCTCTTCATCTAAAAGCATGGAGCCTAAGACGGCCATCTCGGCGTCCAGGTTCTGGGGAGGAATTTTATCTATAGCAGATTCACCGGGCATTTATTTTTTTACGACCCAAATTTTTATTTTTCCTTCTACTTCCGGGTGAAGCCTAAAAGGCACTTCAAAAATCCCCAAGGATTTAATGGGATTATCCAGAGCTATGCAGCCCTTATCCAGCTCAATCCCCTCGTTTTTTAATGCGTTGCAAATATCCAGAGGCATAATGCTGCCATACAGGCTCTCATCCGGCTGGACAAGCACGGAAATGGTAAGCGAAAAAGCATCTAGCCGTTTTTTTAAGGCGAGGGCATCTTCTTTATTCTTTTCCTGCTCTAACGATATTTTTTGTTTTCTTTTCTCTAGATCCTTAAGATTTGCGCGGGTAGCTTCGATTGCCAAATTTTTAGGAAAAAGAAAATTTCTTGCGAAACCGTCCTTAACCTTAATTACAGCCCCAAGCCTACCTACCTTGTCTACGTCTTTAGTCAATATCACTTCCATAAAACCTCCTTAAGGGCTATAAGATGATTTAGCGCGTATAGGGCAAAAGCGAAACAAACCTTGCCTTTGTGATCGCTTCGGCAACAAGCCTCTGGTGTTTCGCGCAATTCCCCGAGTAACGCCGCGAAACAATCTTGCCTCTTTCAGTAATAAAGGCCTCTAGCCTCTTGCTATCCTTGTAATCAAGGGATTTTACCTTATCCACGCACAAACGACAAAACTTCTTCCTCGCGATAAGCCCCGAAGACCTTTTCTTATCCTTTAACTTGCCTTTTGAAAATGTTTTTACTTTAACTTTCATTTGAGTCAGCCTCACTTTCGCCTAGCCATGTTGATTCCGTCAATGGTTCACCTGATAGTTCTTCCGTGGGTTCTGCCTCCTGCGCCTGGGATTTCGGCTGGCCGGGGGCTCCCATGAACTGCACCCTTTCGGCCCTTACTTCGATTACGCTACGCTTAGCGCCAGAATTATCCTCCCAGGAGCGCGACTGGAGCCTTCCCTCGACAAATACGCTGCTTCCTTTATGAAGGTACTGATTACATGTTTCAGCCTGTTTATTCCAGACTACGGCGGTTATAAAACAGACTTCTTCCTTTAATTCCTGGTTTTTATCACGGTATCTGCGGTTAACTGCCATCCTTAAATTTGCTACTGCCGCACCAGAAGGGGTATAGCGTAATTCCGGGTCCTTGGTAAGATTTCCCAATAACAACACTTTATTATAACTGGCCATGATGCTCTCCTTATTACTGCCTTGTAAAAAGAACCCTTAAAATATTCTCATTCAGCTTATAGGCATGCCTGATATCTTTTATCGCTAAAGAGTCCAAGGAAAAACTCATCAAATAATAAACTCCCTCCGTACATTTTCTTATCGGGAAAAACAGCTTTCTCCTTTCCGCCCAGAGCGCGCCCTGGGTTACCGAACCCCCGTGTTTAGTTACCACGTCGTTTATCTGTTGGAAAAGGGATTTTCTCTCCTCCTCCGACAAATCTGGTTTAACAATAAACATTGCCTCGTAATTATTCATACCTTACGCTCCTTTTATTTCTTTACGGTTAAAAATATTCATTGCCTTCTCTATGCCCTCTTCCTCCCAAACCCCTAAGCATTTTATCGCATTATCGATTATCCCCGGGATAAGGCCTTTTTCCCTGCGATTAAACTTGGCCAGTACAAAATCGCTTTGCGAAGATGTCTCTCGGGGCCTACCTATCCCGATACGCAGGCGGTTGAAACTATCCGCTCTAAAAGAATCGATTATAGATTTTACTCCCCGGTGCCCGGCGGATGACCCTTTAGAACAAACTTTTATCCTCCCAAAATCCAGGTCAAGGTCATCATGGATAACCAGCAAATCCCCGGGCTCAACCTCGTAACGCTTAACGATTGGCCTTAAGGCCTCTGCGGAAAGGTTCATAAAGGTCAGCGGTAATACCAGTAAAACGCCTGTCCTGCCGTTTTTGTATTTCCCGGTCAAGGCCTTTATCCCTTTTTCCTTTTTTAGGACTACCCCTTTAACACGCGCAAAACTTTTTATTACTTCAAAACCTATATTGTGCCTTGAACCGGCATATAAAATTCCGGGATTGCCCAGACCAGCGATAATCTTCACTTATTTTATTTCTTCTCTTCTTTCTCTTTAGGTTCTTCACCTTCAGCAGGGACTTCTTTCTTTTCCTTGATTACCTCGGGCTCCTTTTTCTCTTCCCCTTCAATTCCTTCAGCAGGGACTTCTTCTTTCATCGGAGCGGCAACAGACAAGATTATCGAACCGGGGTCATTTAGTATCTTAACCCCCTGCGGAGGAACTAAATCCTTAATGTGTATGGCTTCTCCTAATTTCAAAGCAGACACATCTATTTCTATGTCTTTGGGTATATTTGTCGGAAGACAAGATACCTCTACTTCCCAAAGAATGTGTTCCAAGGAACCGCCCTCCATCTTCACCCCCACGGGCTCTCCCTTGGCAACTATCGGAATATTGATCTTTATCTCTTCGGTCAAAGAGACCTGGTTGAAATCAACATGGACTATTTCTCCGTGCACCGGGTCATACTGTATTTCTTTTATGATACATGGGCGGCCTTTTTGTTTTTTATCGTCCTTTATATTAACATAGATAATGACGCCTTCTATCCTATGCTGATGGACAAGATGAACCAACTGGTGGTGAGATAATTTTAAGGATAGGGCAGGCTTGCCTTCCGAATAAAGCACCGCCGGAACAAATCCTGAATCCCGCAAGGATTTTACCTTACCCCTGCCGACCTCTTCCCTTAATTGCGCATCTAAAGTCAATTCTTCCATTATTTTCTCCGTTTTTTTATTTATTTGTAAAACGATCCTTCCTGTTTAACCAAACAGGCAGCTGATTGATTCCTCGTTATGTATTCTTTTTATGGCCTCGCATAAAAGACCCGCAATGGTCAGAACCTTGATACGCGGATGCTCTTTCTCCTTTTTTAACGGTATGCTATCCGTAATAACCAGTTCTTTTAAGCTTTTGCATTTCTCTAGCCTTTCTATGGCATCGGCGGACAATACGCCGTGAGCGATAGCGGCATAAATGCTTTTCGCCCCGGCTTTATTTAACGCCTCAACTCCCTCGAAAAGCGAGCTCCCGGTAGCGATAAGGTCATCTACGATAATCGCGTTTCTCCCCTTTACCTCTCCAAGGATATGCATTGCCTCGGTCTTTTCAGGAGATTCCCGCCTTTTGTCGATAATAGCCAGCGGAACGCCCAGTCTTTTAGCATAGGCGCGTGCGGTCTTAATCCCTCCCACGTCAGGAGACACGACAACCAAGTCTTTAATATTAAACGTATTAAAATAATCAATGAAGACACCTACTGAAAAAAGGTGGTCTACCGGTATATCGAAAAAACCCTGTATCTGCCCGGCATGAAGATCCATGGTCAAAACCCTGCTTGCCCCGGCGGTAGTCAAAAGGTTCGCGACTAATTAGCCGTAATCGGAACGCGCGGCTGGTCTTTTCTATCCTGCCTGGCATAACCAAAGTAAGGAACAACAGCGGTAATGCGCGCGGAAGAAGCCCTCCTTAAAGCATCCATCATAATCAAAAGCTCCATCAGGTTCTCGTTTGTAGGAGGACAGGTCGGCTGAATTATAAAAACATCCTTGCCGCGCACATTATCATTTATTTTTACCCTTACTTCCCCTTCGCTGAACCTGGACACAAAAGCGTCGGAAAGCTTGATCTTAAGACAGTCACATATGTCGTTTGCCAGTTTTAAATGAGCGTTTCCGCTGAATATTACCAGCTTATTCATATGTTCATCCCCTCTTTCTTAATATCCTTGCCGGAACTCCTACAACGGTACTTTTTCCTGGCACGTCTTTTACCACAACCGCCCCCGCGCCGGTCTTAGCCCCGCGCCCTATATTTACCGGAGCGACCATAATCGTATCCGAACCTATCAAAACGTGGTCATTTATAAGCGTTTTATGCTTGTTAACGCCGTCGAAGTTGGCGGTGACTGAACCTGCGCCTATATTCACAAATTTGCCTATCCTGGTGTCTGCGATATAACAGAAGTGTTTGGCAAAAGTATTCTTGCCAATTTTTGCGCGGGTAACCTCTAAAAAATTCCCCAGAGTTACATCATCCGAGATATTAGCGCCTTCCCTTAATCTGGCAAAAGGGCCAATAGAGCAATTTTTACCAATTTTAACATTACTTTCAATAACTGTAAAGGGATAAATAACCGTATCCCGGCCTATTTTTGTGCCGTAGCCTATAAAGGTGGTCTTGGGGTCTATGATAGAGACTCCGCTTGACATCAATGATTCGTTTATCCTCAACTGCATTATACTATTAGCCTTGGAGAGTTCCGCACGCGAGTTTATCCCCAGCACCTCGTCTTTTTCTTTTATTTTCAAGGCCTCAACAAGCTTATTATTTGAATAGAGTATTTTGATCGCGTCGGTAAGGTAATATTCTTTCTTTCTATTATTCGGGGTTATTTTTCTTAAAGCAAACTCCAGACTCTCCTTCTTAAAGCACATAATACCGGTATTTACTTCTTTAATCTCTTTTTCGAAGTCGCCGGCGGAGTTTTCTTCAACTATGGAAGAAACACTGAAAAACTCATCCCTTAATACCCTTCCGTAACCGACCGGCTTATCGAGATGCGCAGTCAAAAGCGTAACATCGGCATCATTATCACAATGGAATTTTATAAGTCTCTGCGCTGTTTTCTTAAAGAGCAGCGGGGTATCTCCGTAAAGTATAAGCACTGTACCCTTAAAACCCTTTAACCCCTTAAGACCCGTCTTTACGGCATCGGCCGTGCCCAAAAGCCTCTCCTGGACCTCAACCTTTAGCTCATACGGAATTTCTTTTTTTACCAGATCATGCCCGTGCCCTAATACGACTACGGCCTTCACCGGGTTAAGCGAACGCACCAGGTCCAGAACGTAAGAAAGCATCGGCCTCTGGCATACCTTATGCAGAACCTTGGGGATAGCGGACTTCATCCTTTTCCCCTTGCCTGCTGCTAAAATTATGATCGCGAGATCTCTATGCATATTTTCTTATTGCCCGGTGAGGATTCGAACCTCAACAGTCAGACCCAAATTCTGATGTGCTACCATTACACTACCGGGCAAAATAATCATGATATAGAATTTGAACCAGACTGCCCCTTACTTTTTTCCTTTTCATAAGCCTCAAGGACTTTCTTCTGCAGATATTCCCTAAAGCCTTGAGTAACCGGATGAGCAATATCCTTATGTTCTGACTGGGTTAAACTACCTTCCTCAAAAGAGGCGGTTTTTAAACTTTCTCCCAATGGAAAAGCGCAATTACTGCAATATTTGCTGCGTAATTCGTTTTTAAAGCGGCATTTCGGGCACGGCTGTTTAACCTTTCTCGATGGCATTGCAATAAACAACCCTTCCGAGCCTTCAATTACCTTTATGTTTCTTACTACAAACGAATTATCAAACGTGACCGCCGCGTAAGCCTTAAGCTTCTTATCTGAAAGATCCTTAACGACTATTCTTACTTCCGTTATTTCCATTATCTTATCGGAGTATCATGCGCTGCTAACAGCTAAGGCAAGCCAGCCTTTTCCCAGTTTTTTTACCGCCTTAACTGCATTTAATGCCTCTTTGCGGCCGGAGACAATGGAAAAAACCGAACAGCCGCTTCCGGACATCAGGGTATTCTTAAGGCCCAGTCCTATTAACGCATCCTTAACTATCCTGACTTGAGGATAAACCTTAAAGGTAACTGACTCCAGGCTATTGAACAAAGGCCGACCTTTAGACAGGCCATTTTTAGCCAATACTGAAGTTAATATTTTAACATTACAGGAAGACCTTGTCAACTTCGAAAAACTGCTAAATTTACCGTAAATTAGGGGTGTCAAAACGCGCACACGTGGTATTACCAGAATATGCCAGAGCTTAATCTTATTCAAATTACTCAAGATACTGATTTTATCTCCTCTGCCCTTTCCCAAGGCAAAAGTAGTATCATAAATAAAAAATGCGACATCGCTGCCTATCCTGGCAGCAATCCTAACCAGCCTGCTTCTGGGCAAATTCAATCCCCAAAGCCTGTTCAACCCTAAAAGCACGACTGCGGCATTGCTTGAACCTCCCCCCAGTCCGGCGCCCAACGGTATGCGTTTAGTTATCTTTATACTAACCCCTTTTTTGCAGCCCGTTTCCTCTTTTAAAAGCCTGGCCGCCTTAAAACAAAGATTCTCTTCCCCCGCCGGAACGTCCCTATTATCGCAGATAATCGCGATGCCCCCGTCTTTTCTTAATTTCAAGACAAGAGAATCAAAAAGGTTAATCCTCTCAAAAACCGTTTCTACGTTATGATAATTATCCGGCCGCTTGTTCAGTACTTTAAGGAAAAGATTTACTTTAGCGAAGGATTTAAGGTTCAATTTACCTACAATTCTTTAAGCACAGCACTGCGGATTTTTCTATATCTGAACTGGCAAGATTATATTCCTTTAAGAGGTCCTGGGGATCGCCTGACTGTCCAAACCTGTTTCTTATCCCTATGCGCATAACCCTAGTAGGATAATTCTCCGCAACAACCTCATCTACAGCCGAGGCAAGCCCTCCGGCAATAGCATGCTCTTCGCAGACGACTATCCCGCGGGTTTCTCTGGCAGCCTTAAGTATTATTTCTTCGTCCAAAGGCCTTAAAGTGTGCATGTTTATCAGCCTAGCCTTTACGCCTTTACCCAACAATATCTCAACCGCTTTTAAGGCCTCGGAGACCATAATGCCGCAGGCGATAATCGTAATATCATCGCCCTGCGTCAATGTCTGAGCCTTGCCTAGTTCAAAAATTCCTTTGTTCATAAGGGTAGGTACCTTCGGCCTTCCGAGCCGAATATAAAAAGGGCCCTTTGTCTGCGCAGCTGCTTTTACCGCTTCGGCAGTTTGCTCCCCGTCGCAAGGCACAATTATCTTTATATTGGGGATCGCCCGCATAAGCGCTAAGTCTTCGAGCGCTTGATGGCTCGCTCCGTCGGGGCCGACACTTATGCCCGCATGAGTTGCTACGATTTTTACGTTAGCGTTATTATAACATACCGAATTACGCACCTGATCCCAAGCCCTACCCGAAGCAAAAATAGCAAAAGTAGAGAGAAAAACCGTCTTTCCCGAAACAGCCAGTCCGGCGGCAGTAGCCATCATATTCTGTTCCGCTACCCCAAAATTAAAAAACCTCTCCGGGAATTCCTTGGCGAATAAACCCGTACGCGTAGAACTCGAAAGGTCAGCGTCTAAAACAACGATATCCTTATCCGCCTTGCCTAATTCAACTAAGGTCTTACCGTAAACATCTCTCTGGTATAATTGTTCCATAATCCCTGCCTACTCCAGTTCCTTTAAGGCTTTCCTTGTCTCCTCCGCAGTAGGGGCCCTGCCGTGAAATTCAACCGTGTTCTCCATAAAAGAAACCCCCTTGCCCTTAACCGTGTGCGCAATTATTATAGAAGGCTTTTCCTTTATCTTGCAGGCCTTTTTATAAGCCTTGAGTATTTCTTCCATATTATGCCCGTCAATCTCGATAGTATGCCAGCCAAAAGCCTGCCATTTCGATACCAAAGGCTCTAAATTCATTATATCGCGAGTAGCCCCATCGATCTGGAAACCATTATAGTCTAATATCGCGCAAAGATTATCACATTTGTAGTGCGCAGCTGCCATTGCCGCCTCCCAGATATTCCCTTCCTGTATTTCTCCGTCGCCCATAAGCACGTAAACACGATAATCCTTCTTATCGATCTTAGCAGCCAGGCTCATTCCTAAGGCGACAGAAAGCCCCTGGCCTAAAGACCCGGAAGCCGATTCTATGCCCGGAGTACGGCTGTCAGGATGCCCTTGCAACATAGAGCCAAACTGCCTCAAGGTCATAAGTTTATCTTTAGAGAAGTAGCCCGACTCTGCTAAAAGAGCATACCAAAGAGGACAGCAGTGCCCCTTAGACATATGAAACCTATCCCTGTCTGGCCACTTAGGATTCTTAGGATCATGCCTTAATACGGCGAAAAATAAAGCGGTAATCAGGTCGGTGGAAGAAAGACTTCCTCCCGGATGGCCTGACCCCGCCCGGGATATCATCTCTATAATCAGCCGGCGCATTTCCTTTGCCTTTGCCTCCAGCATCGCTATTTCCTCTTTTCTATTCATTTATTTTAACACCCTCTATCTTCTTTCTAACGGTTTCCTGGCCGGGGTCAAGCTTTAAGGATTCTTTCCAATTAATGACTGCCTGCTGCTTATTGCCGGCCTTCAAGAACAAATCTCCCAGGTGGTCAAAAATAACCGGGTCGGGAAAAACTTCTATTGCCCTCTCTAAAAGCTTCTGCGAATCCTTCAGCCTTCCTCTCTTATAATACAACCACCCCAGGCTGTCTAAATAAGCCCCGTTATTGGGCTCGAGTTTAATGGCCTTTTTAATCAGCCTTTCCGCTTCTCTTAGGTTCCTATTATTCTCTACAAGAGTATACCCTAAATGATTAAGCGCCTGGGCATAATCGGGTTTTAATTCCAGAGATTTTCTGATTGCTTTTTCGCAAAGAACGTATTCTTTTAGTTCCCCGTATGCAACCCCGAGCAAAAAATGGGCCTGCGGGTCATTAGGGGCTAGTTCGCAAAGAAACTTGTAGATGTCTTTTGCCTTTAAGGCATCTTTCCGGGCCAGATAGAATTCGCCCAGACTTTTATATATTTCGATATTCTTAGGGTTAATCCTCGAGGCATTCTTAAGCGCTATCTCATATTCCCTGGCAGCCGAAGAAATCTCTCCCTGCAGTAAATTCAGGAGAACAAGCAAAAGATGCGGCTCGACCGATTCAGGATCAAACTGGGCAGAAAGCTGTAATTCCTCTCTCGATTCCCTGATTTTGTTCTTCTTTAAAAGTGTTACGGCGAAATTAAGGTGGATTAAGGAATTATCTTTTTCAATCCTTATTGCCTCTTTATATTCCTTAACCGCCCTGTCTAATTGCCCACTCCCGTCGTAATAAAGGGCCATTATATAGTGGGCTAAGGAACCATACCTGTTCTCTGAGGCAAAAAGGTTAACCTGGCCGAAAACAAGTAAGATGTTTACGGCCAAGATAAGCCACAACGGCCTGTTAAACACTCGACCTTATCCCCAAGCTCTCTTCTTCAGATGGCGAAGCTTCCGACGCATCTTCTTTCTTTTATGCGTCTTAATCTTCTGTTTCTTTCTTTTCTTTCCGCAAGGCATATCAGCTGCTCCTTTTAATAAATAACCTTATTCAACGGATATTCAATTATTCCCTGCGCGCCGGCCCTCTTTAACCCCGGGATAATAGAGCGCACTATCCTCTCATCGATTACCGTCTCAATGGCGTACCACCCGTCATCGGATAAACCGGATATCGTGGGTTTTTTGAGCGCGGGGAGTATGGACAGAACCTTCTTAAGATTGCTTTTTTGCACATTCATCTTCAAACCGACTTTTTCTTCCGCGGCAATCGCACCTTGCAAAAGGAGAGCGATCTCTTCCATCTTTGTCTTCTTCCAGGAGTTTTTGTAAGAACCCTTATTGGCAATAAACTGGGTAGTGGATTCGCAAAGAGTAGCTATCTCCACAAGCTTGTTTGCCTTTAAAGAGCTTCCTGTCTCGGTTAATTCTACTATAGCATCGACCAAGCCCGCGCTTACTTTTACCTCGGTTGCGCCCCAGCTAAATTCCACGTCGACATTAACCCTGTTCTTCTTAAAATAATTCCTGGCCACGTTAACAAGCTCCGTAGCGATTCGCTTCCCCTCTAAATCTTTGATCGATTTTATGCCCGAGTCCTGGGGCACGGCAAGGACCCAACGGACCTTATTTAAGCTCTGCTTAGCATAAGCTAAATCGGTAACCCGCAGGACATCCGCATTATTTTCCAACACCCAGTCATTGCCCGTAATACCGCAGTCCAAGGCGCCGTCCTGCACATAGCGCGCCATCTCCTGCGCGCGAAGAAGCACTAACTTTATTTCAGGGTCGTTTATGGAAGGAAAATAGGAACGCTCACTGGAAAGGCTTACGCTAAACCCCGCTTTGCGCAACATGCGAAAAGTAGATTCCTGCAGACTGCCTTTAGGCAGACCCAATTTCAAAAAATTATTTTTCTCCATCGATTAATCTCTTGGTCTCCATTTTTATCTTCTGGCGGGAATAAGTTCTCTTACTTTCCTTAATCCGTGTAGAAGGGTTGATTACCCAGCTTCTCCTCACCTTTAAAGGCTTCTTGCGCACGGTGAATTATTATACAAAACCAAAGTCTTTTTGTAAAGCAAAATAAGTTTGCGGGATGGCGCATAAAAGAATATAGTTTGAATTTTTAAAGGCTTAGACTATAATTATTAATTAAAAAGGAGTAGAGCTCATGCTTAAAATGTTACGCAACAAGAAAACCGCAAAAAAGATCTGGATAGCCTTAGGCATAATAATACTTCCTGCCTTTATCTTCTGGGGTTTTAGCGGAGCGATCAGCGACAGGAAAAACCAAGCGACATTAGGCGTTATTGCCGGAAAGAAAATCTCGGCAGAAGAATTCCAAAACTCACTTCGGGCAGTGAAGAATAGGGCACTGATACAATACGGAGATAAATTGCCTGAAATTGAAAAGGACCTTGACTTAGAAGCGCAGGCCCTACAGAGAATAATACTACTCTGGGAAGCAAGAAAGATGAAGATAAAAGCTTCGGATCAAGAAGTCATAAACCTAATCCGCGCCTACCCGTTCTTCGAACACAATGGCGTCTTTAACGAACGGCTTTACAATGAAATACTAAAACGTTTCTTTAAAACCCCACCCAGAGAGTTTGAGGAAGAAGTACGCCAGGGCATAATAATATCCAAACTCTACCGCAAAATTACGCAAGAAGTTACTTTAAGCGAAGAGGAATTAAAAAACGGTTATCTTGAGGAAAAAAGCGCGCAGGATAAGAAATTCAGGTTTAACGAAAAGAAATTCCACGCAGAGAAAGAAGAATTCCGGGCAAGATTACTAAGAGACAAGAAACAGGAAGCCTTTCTCGAATATATTGCCAAAATTTTAAAATAGGCTAAAAGGTCTTAACCTATTTTAATCGAGTTAACCGGGCAGGAATCCGCTACTTCCTGAATATTGCAGCTTGTGCAAACTTGTGACTTGACGTGGGCAACGCCATCCCCCTGTATCTCGAATACCTCGGGACAGGATTGCTCGCATAAACCACAACCTACGCAAGTCGAAGCATCTACCGTTATCTTAGACATAAGTTCTCCTGTATTATCTCTCTAATAAATTCTCGAATATTTCTTCGTGATCCACTTCTTCCGACAGGATATGCGTGATCACCTGATAAATAACATGCTCTTTACCGAAGGTTTTCTTGGCGAGTTTGCTGTAAACCTGAATCGCCTCGGCCTCGGCCTCCGAAACAATACGTATAATACGGTTAATATCCGCCGTGTTCTTCGGAGGAATAAGATAAGGCGCGTTAGCGTTCTTCTCTAACTCCATCGGGTTTGCTATAGGGACGTCTCCCAGCTTAGTGATCAAATCCGCTAATTCCTGGGCGTGTTCTAATTCATCCTTGGCTAACTTCTCGAGCATCTGTTTTATCCCGCCGTAAGTACGTCCGGAAACCGTCTGAGCCATATACCAATAAAGGTAAAATGCTAACCATTCGTCTGCGTAAGCCTTGTTTAAATCTTTAACCAATTCCTTTAAGCTTAATTCCGTTATTGCCCTTGCCTGTTTCCCCATACCCACCTCCTTGTTTTCTCTACTTAAGATGACGGCTCAACCCTTAAACCATATTTCTTAACGTTATTATCCGCTATCTCCTGAATCTTCTTGATTTCCTCAACACTCTTCAGGAGATGCTTAAACCTGCCCTGTGTCTTTAAGT
>Ga0116156_10003798_pt1 | contig 13046 bp, 7 predicted proteins | sample AD_UKC045_MetaG_FD_89891 | JGI IMG/M metagenome (GOLD analysis project Ga0116156, IMG submission 89891) | Active sludge microbial communities of municipal wastewater-treating anaerobic digesters from USA - AD_UKC045_MetaG | ecosystem: Engineered > Bioreactor > Anaerobic > Digestate | place: USA... | reverse complement strand
TTTTTTCACTCTACTTTTGACTTATCTCGGCTCTGCAAAATTTCATGACCTTCTATTCCATCCAATGACCGCTTGCTATTGAGGAGCCATATATGTGCCATTGTGGCCGCCGGCGAAGGCGCCAAAGCCGCCCTCGATTGTATTCGTTGGTTGGAAAGACAGGAATAATGAATCATATTGCATACCAAAAATTATCGTTGGAAGATCAGCAAGTAACAAAATTGATTGCAGAAATAAAAAGTATCAAAGCAAATAACAAATTAATTTCCGATGCCGACCTAATGCAAATTTTATCTACTCGTGCCGACATAGATCAGATTAATCTAGCTTTGGCATTATCACAACATCATTTGTCATAAAAAAAGTTAGCTCAATCGGTTGAATTTCATTTCTCGTTTATCTAACGTCGTTAAGCATTAAACTAAATAAAAATTGTTTATTTATCGCATAGTAGTGAGTTTGCAAAACAAACCGCTCTTTTTGAATCTTAAAAAGCTTGCAAAAATATTCAAAAATTAGTACAATAATAAGATTTATTTACAAAAAATAAAAATAGAAAGACAATATCAATCCAATGTCTATATCCGCTCTCAAAGAATCTGATCCAAATACTCGAAAAATTCAAGAAATTTTTGAGGATTTTGATATTTACCAAAAAAATATTGTCGAACAAATTCGAAAAGAAAATAATCATATCAGCAACAACACTAGCGATGATTCAGTTTTTAATGCACGATTAGGTCCTCTTGAGGCTAAAAAGTACGGTTTTGTTGACGAATTGCTAACAAATCGAATATTGAATAAAGATAACTCTGAGTATTCCAAAGGACCTGACTATCAAACAATACATGATGCTGAATATATCATTAATAACCACAAAAACTCTTTATTGGAGGGTATATATGAAAAATACGATCAATATGCGGAACATTTAGTTAAAAATTCAAATTATTTAAAAAATTTATCCCAACCATATAATCACAAAAGGTCAAAAGAATTTTTTGACAGCGAGAAACTATACACATCTAAATGTATTGAGAAATATCATCAATATAAAAATTTAATCGGATACAAAGGAGATAAATATTTTCGAAAGGAGGCGTTGTCTCGAATCGAAAAAGGAGCTTCATATCCTATCTTGACTATTAATGGTATGAACTTAATTGACGCGAATGATGCTGGATTAATAAGTATTGAAAAAGATAATGGTCACAGCGTAATAAAATTTGAAGAAGAAAATCTCTTCACTGATCGTAGAAATCTTTTTTTAGAAGATGTGCATAAATTACGCCTGGCGTACTCGGCTGGAATTATTAAAAATCGAAAAGAATATTTATCAATGGTCAAAAATAGTTATATTGAGCATAAAGAAAAGAAAAACAAACAGGAGAAATTAGACAAACTGCAGGAAATATTTGAACAGTCACCGGACAAAACAATAAAAAAAGAAACAGGCTCACATTATATAGAAAAAAAATTTCCGCAGATTAAAAATGAATTCGAAAAGATTGAAATTAAGGAAAAAATCAAAAATATTGTTGAAATATCCATAGAGAAAATTGACTTATCGGCAACGTTGAATCTTGATAGAGAATCTAATCCCGAGCAACAGAAAACAATAGAATTAAAGATGTCCGAGAAACAAAATGATGTAGTTAAGCTGGAAAATGAACAAAAAAATATTGAAAAAAGTATTAATAAATTGCACGAAGAACTTGCCAAAACCGAATCAATGACTCAAGATGAATTACATATTTTGAATCAACCAATTTCTGAAGATATCAAAGATATTTGGCAACAAACAATTAGGACCAAACAGTTTAATTTTAATCTAATTTATAAGAGGTTATTTAATAAACAGAAAATTTATAATCAAGAAATTGAACAAATTCATGATAGTCAAAGTTCGTTATCTGATCAAATAGAAGTACACAAAAATATTTTTGAAAAAAATCGGATAAAACTAAATGAACTAAAAAAGTCTATCGATGACGACAAAATGTTTATATTATCCGAGGTGATTATTGATTTAAAGAACAGTATAACTCAAAACATTGTCGATAAGGAAAGTGAAGGCAATATTTCTCCTTATGAAAAAACAGGAATTGAATTATATGTGATTGATGAATTATCAAACAATTACAAAAAACAACAAAACAAACTAAATGAGATAAATATCTTAAGCAATTGTAAGAAAACCTTGCAAAGTAAAATGAAATCTTTTATTTCTCCTGATCAATATGAAAAAATTGGTAGTCTTTTCGAAATAGGCAAAACAATTGGGGAGTATTGTCTGGATGAGAGAAAAAAATTAACAAATATTAAGAAACTAGAGAAATTTTTTGAAACTTTCGATTATCAAGATTATTATTTATTATCAACTACAATAAAAGATATTAATAGCCGTAACTTTCTAGCAAAAATATCTGATTTATATTCCATAATCTCACATAATAAAAGCGCTGATATGGCTTATATGTCAAAAAATATTATTAGTGGAATAAAAGAGACGATAGATAATTCGGACAACAAAGCAAAAAAAATTACGTTTATGTCATTTGAAAAATCAGAACTTAATGAAGAAGATACTCGGTATTTCATAGAAAAGATGGTGCCACGTTTTATAAATTCCAGAAATTTTCAAAAAGCCGAATCAGATATGATTTTAAACATTCGGCAACAAATATCAACAGACAAAATTGCCGATCTAGACAAAGCTATCATAGAAAACTTGCAATCACGTTTTGATGATAAAGAGGATTTAGCATATAATTTCTATAATAATACGGATCATCCGACAGAAGGATATAAGCTAAGTCTTCTGAATAAAATTTTAGATAAAGCTAAAATAGAAAAATATTTTGAAATTCCTGATGCCAATTTAACTTTGGAGGAAATAAATAAATCATTAGAGCTATTTGCAGATAGTGAAAATATTTCACCAGACAATTTAAACAACCTTTTTTCAAAATTTAATTTGATTGCCACCCATATTACTCCTGGGAGTGAAGATATTATTAAATCAGGAGGGTTTATAGCAACAAGTGTACGAAATGTATGCAATAATAGACATTTTACTGATAAAACTCAATTACATGCATCTTTTGGATTTCATAATACACTTAATTCCGTATATGGTAATCTGAATAATTCATCATCAAAAAAATTAGTACACGAAAGAAATAGTGGAAGACCAACATTTACATCTGAATCATACCCTAGTACTTTTTTGGTCAGTAGCCCTTTGTCGTGGATGACCGAAAAAAACAAAGCTATTTATGAAGATTTATCCAATTGGGATGGGAAAAAAATCAATGACGTTCCTATTAGAGGTGCTAGCACTTTTGATAATTCAGGAAAAAGAAATGTCCCGGAAGAACATATTTTTAAAATAGATAAAATGGTTTTATTTGCTCCAAGTGGACTCAAAATTGACGAAAGTACTGGTGCAATATCAAACCAATTCACCGAAACAGAATGGAAACAAAATATGATACTTGGAAAAGACAATTTATGGCGAGATAAACACGGTATTATTCATGAAAAACCTGATAAATTCGCGATCACAAGTGAAGAGTATTTTCAAAACATAGCAGAAAAATCATCAAACAAACCTAAATATATTCATTTTTATAAAAAACCCGAAGATTTGGAAAATATAAATCTATTGAATCACTTACTGGACTGGAAAAAGCAAAAAAATATTTCCAATATTCCCAATTATAAAAATTTTAACTTATTAATGTCAGTTCTTCGGAAAAAAGAATTATATCTTCGTGACAAGGCTACAATTTCGCCCAGTTCGGTAAAAGATGTCGAGGTAGAATATTCCAAACATAATTCACATATGCAAGAGGGTTGGGGAAATTATTACCAATACGAATATAAAAAAGAAGAAAAGTTGACACTTAATCAAAAAATCAATGATTCAATTAATAACAGCATTTCTCTTACTACTTTCCGAAATTACCAAGAAATTTATGATCAAAATGTACACGGTGGCAATACTCCGGGTGGCCATTACAAAATAAATGAAGTTCTTTATGATAAAGAATATTATTTAAAATTTGCCAATAGTCCAGACGAAGAGTCAAGATTATGGAACGAACAACTAACTGATAATATCTATCGAAAATTGGGCATCGATGTTCCAGAAACAGAAATTGTTAATTTTCAAGATGCAAAAGGCGATATTAAATTAGCTCGTGCTTCACATTGGATTGAACGATCAAATACGGTTGATCAAACAAAGTTCAACCAAGGGTTTTTGGCTGATTGTCTACTTGCAAACTGGGATGCAAATCTCAACAAAATTGAAGGTAAAGATGGTAAAGTGTATCGAATTGACAACGGGGGATCATTATTATTTCGAGCTCGAGGAGAAAGAAAAAAATTATCGCGCGATTTCGATTCAACAAATGATCAAGAAAATTATGGAATATTATGGGAAGATCGAGTTCCTGAAATTGATTCCATGCGTAATCGCGGAATATATAACGGATTAACTAGAGTTGATATCGAATCTCAAATATCTAATATTGAACAAAATCTTACAAATGATGATATTGAAAGATTAACGTACACAGTAAAAATGGAACTGAATGATCGTAAATTATTACAGGACATAATATGCAAAAGACGTAATTATCTTATCAACAACAAACAACAAATCTTAGCCAAATTTCCGGAATAATTTATAATAAAATCATGCTTACATTTTTCAATTGGTATTATCGTGATCAAACCAAAAACATCTACCAGGTGTTTGTTGGTTTGTGGTCGTTGATTGCCAGTTATTTTGATATTCAGATGATGATCAAACATCTGGGGGAACCTTTGTATCAAGATTATAGCTATTCGGGTCGCGCCATTGGTTTTCTCATTCGTTTGGGAAGAATTATTCTTGGCGTTTTCCTGCAAATAATTTTGGCTATAATTTTAGGAATATTGTTGCTTCTTTGGGTATTATTACCTCTGATTATATCAGTCAAAATTATCTATATTAGCGCCACGATGTGGTAATATTTTCTATTTATTATGATCGATTTCTCTCAAATTTCATTTCAGGAAAAAAACAACCGATACGGCGGTCAGCTCGGCAGTGATTTTTTTTATTGGGGTCTGCCGATCCGTCCATCAGAAATCCAGTCTGTCGGTACCAAAAAAACAATCTTTATTATTAAGCGAATTCTTTTTTGGACTAATATTTTTCTATTAGCCGCTATCCTTGTTTTTTCTCTGATCACCAATTTGTCATCACCTGATGGCAATCTTTTGGCTATTTTTACCGACAGCGCTCCATTGTCATTGTGCTGGTGGCTATCGGCCGGTGCTTTTCTTGTCATTTCCTTTGCCAATTATTATCAAACTCCGCATCCCAAACCAAAAGTATATAGCAGTCAACCCGGGCTGGAAAGCATTACCCACGATATCGATGTTAGCGTCAGTTTTCATCCGGAGATTATTAATGCTGTCAACCAAAGCTACTTACAGGCTGCCCAAGCCGAGTCTCCTATCCACCTTTGGTTGTTATTCAAAAATTTGTTGAACTGCGATTATTTCTTGTGGCTAATAATCAAAATGGAAATCAATCCGCGTGATTTTATCAATTTTATCACTCGCTTATCGAATGAGATTACCCAGGAACATAATCAATATGATCTCGATCCGCGTGTCATCGAACAGGTGTTGATCAAATCATATTTGTTGGCGGCCGACAATCACTCTGCTCAAGTTGGTTTTAATCATATCTTCCGTGCCATTTTGGAAACCGAACCGAAGATAATGATTATCTTCACCGAACAAAAAATTAATTATGAAGAAATTATAAATATTTACAATTGGCAGGCCATGATTAATGCTCAAATCGAGCAGCGCCAAGAATATTTGCGTCTCTCTCGTTTCAAACCGTCCGGTCACATGAATCGGGCGTGGACAGCCGTCCCAACACCGATTTTGGATCATTTCGGTCAAGATCTGACTGCTTTGGCCAAAGCCAATTATCTCGAACAGCTAATCGGACGTCACAAAGAAATCGACCGCACCATTGATATTTTGGAAATGGCTTCCAAAAACAATGTTCTATATATTGGCGATGCCGGCGTGGGCAAATCAACTCTGGTAAATGGCTTAGCATATCGAATGGTAGCTGAGAATGTTCCCGATCGCCTCAAAGACAAACGCCTTATTTCGCTTAACATCTCGCAAATTTTTGCCAATGGGGGAGCGGGGGAACGTTATTTTCTTGGGGCTCTCAACGAAATTGTCGCTTCTCGAAATATTATTCTTTTTATTGACGATTTGCATTTGCTGGCCGGCGTCAAAACTGCTTCCGGCGGCGCCATGGATGTTTTGAGTATTTTAACTGAAATGCTTGGTAAGTACAATTTACAATTTATTGCCGCTACCACCATCGAAGGCAATTCCAAATTCATCAGCAGTTATGACCAATTGAATTCCATGCTCTCCACGATCGAAATTGACGAAATGAATATCGACGAAGCTATTGAAGTCATCAAAGCCACTTCCTATCGTGTCGAAAACACTCAAAATGTCATTTTGACCTATCCGGCCGTCAAATCATCAGTCGAATTAACCGCCGACTTCATTGCCGACAAAAAATTACCCGGCAAAGCTTTGGATATTCTCAACGAAGCGGCCGTAGTTGTCAAAAAAAATAATCGTTCTGTCGTTGCCAAAGCCGATATCGTTAGCTTGATGCAGGAAAAGACCAAAATTCCTTTGGAACAAGTTACCGGTGAAGAGTCTGCTAAATTGCTGCAATTGGAAAGTAAATTGCACGAGCGAGTTATTGGCCAAGATTATGCGGTCAAGCAAGTGGCCGATGCCATCAAACGAGCGCGTGCCGGTCTTAAGGACAAAAATAAACCAATCGCCACTTTTCTATTTGTTGGGCCGACCGGTGTTGGTAAAACAGAATTGACCAAAGCCTTGGCTTTCGAATATTTTGGTGATGCAGAAAATATGATTCGCTTGGATATGAGTGAATATCAAGAAAAAAGTGATATCAAAAAAATTATTGGCGCCCCGCCAGGTAGTAGTGAATTTGAAGAAAGAGGTTATTTGACCGAAGCCGTCAAACGCAATCCGTTTACGGTGGTTTTGCTGGACGAATTGGAAAAAGCCCATCCGGATATATTAAACTTATTTTTGCAGGTATTGGATGAAGGCAAGATCAAAGACAGCTTAGGACGCACCGTGAAATTCAATAACACCATTATCATTGCCACTTCCAACGCCGGCGCGGTTTTAATTCAGGACTGCATCAAACAAAACATGCCATATCAACAAATCGAAAGTTTGCTTACCGAAGAACTCAAGAAATATTATCGCCCGGAGTTTCTCAATCGTTTTGACAGTGTCATCGTTTTTAAACCGCTCACTGTAGTCGAAATCAAACAGATCGCTGCCATTATGATCGACAAAATCAACAAAACTTTGGCTGATAAAAAAATTACTATCACTGTTGCTGATGCCGCTTTAGACCAATTCATTGGTGAGGGATATAATGCCGAATTTGGCGCTCGCGCTCTTTATCGCACTCTGCAAGATAAAGTTAAAAATTTGATTGCTGAAAAAATGTTATCCGGCGAGTTGCAAGAAGGTATGAATATGGAAATTATCGGCGAAGGTGCTGTTCGAATTTATTAATTTAACCAATCTTCCATGTCCAACGATTTTGAAAAAATTGCCCAAGCCAAAGAGAAACTAAATTCTCATTCACCAGTCGAAGAAGACGTTCAAGATGTATTGCTGCAAGAGCATCCGGATGTCAATCTTGATTTTGATCCGGAACAATTGGATGTTGATAAAATTGATACCATATCCGATCGCCAAATCGATCAAATTTTGCAAGACGGTTTTCAGACCGATGATTTGGATAAAATTTTTCCTTCGATTGATAAACATGTCTCCCAGCGCTACCAATCGCGTTTGGATGCAATCAAAAAGAATTTGGGTACTAGTTTGTCCAAATGTCCGGATTTGTCCAAAGCCCGTGACTTGATTCAACAATCTCTAGCTAAAAAATCAACTGTTTGGTTGGAAGAACAAAATCGTCAAATCAATGAAAAATATGAACAGATCAAACAAGCTAAAGCATCTGATTCTCCGGTCAAAATGGCGCTTGTAACCGGTTTAAAACTCTCTCCGTTTGCCGGACCTCTCTCTGATATATCCGAAGGTGTTGTCGGTCAAGATCTGTATGGTCAAAAACTTACTCGTGGCCAGCAAGCTTACAAAATTATCGAAGGCAGTATTTTTTTGGCCATCGATGCCACCGGTTACGGCGCCATTGCTACCGAAGGTGTCAAAGCTGGTAAATTGATTACTCGTTCCGCCGCGCTCATGCGCCAATTGAAAGTTTCGCCGCGTCTTTACAAATCGATTTATTCCGCCGGTCTTTTTATTAAACGCAACCAACACATCGCTCGCTTGGCTGACACCATGTTGAGTACGGTTCTTGTTGCCAAACAATCACGCCAGGCCCAAGGTTTGGAAGACTTAAAGCCTCTGCTCGGTGTGGTTGATTCTGATCATACGTCGATTGAGATTGCCAATGAGATTCCCGGTCTGCAAAAGCACATTCAAGCATTTGAACAAAAACACAATTTAGCCATCAATCAATTATCCAAAAAAGATCATGGTGATAAAATTTCCGCTCTAATCAAACAAATCGAAGGTGGAGAGATCGGATGAAAAAATTTCAACGTTGTCGAGAAAATTTTGTTTGCGACCATTGCGGTCGCCCCGTCCAAGGTAACGGTTACACCAATCATTGCCCTTATTGTCTGTATAGCAAACATGTGGACGTCAATCCCGGCGACCGCGCCGCCGCTTGCGGCGGCCTAATGTCCCCGGTTTGGGTAGAAAAGAAAAACGACCGCTATATTATCACTCATCAGTGTTTGCAATGCGGTCATCAGAAAAAAAATAAAACTTCACTTGCTGACAACTTCGAAGTATTAATTTTGATTAATACAAGTACAAACCTACTCCATCCTCGTTCTGAATTGTAATGCCTCTGCTACGTGGTTTTGATTTATCTCTTCACAATCATCCAAATCAGCGATTGTTCGTGCCACCTTTAGCAACCGATGATAACTTCTGGCCGACAAATTCATTTGATTGACAGCTTGTTTTATGATTTTTTCCGCCTTCTCGTCCAACCGACAAAACATATCGACTTGTTTGGCGGACATTTCAGCATTGGTTATCATTGATGTATCGATCAATCTTTTATTTTGGATTTGCCGTGCTTTTTCTACTCTTTCTCTGATTTTTTCCGATTTCTCTGTGCCTTCACTGGATGTTAGTTTATCGTAATTCAATCTTGGCACTTCAATGTGTAAATCTATCCGATCCAGTAATGGCCCGGATATCTTTTTTTGATAATTTTGTATCTTCAACGACGAGCAAGTACACTCTTTGTCCGGATCCGTCGCATATCCGCACGGACAAGGATTCATGGCTGCCACCAAAATAATCGCCGCCGGAAATTGCAGGCTACCCGCCACTCGACTAACTGTAATTATCCCGTCTTCCAATGGCTGTCGCAACGCTTCCAAAGCAAATCGACTAAACTCGGGAAATTCATCCAAAAACAACACACCCCGATGAGAGAGGCTAATTTCACCGGGGCGTGGTATTTTTCCTCCACCTACCAAAGCGGCTGAGCTGGACGTATGATGCGGTTTGCGAAAAGGTCTTTGCATCATCAATGGAGTGTCCGGTGGCAACATACCGGCCACACTATAGATGCGAGTAATTTCCAACATTTCTTGTTTGGACATTTGGGGCAATATACTTGGCAAAGTCCTGGCCAACATCGTTTTCCCACTCCCGGGCGGTCCGGTAAAAATAATATTGTGGCTGCCGGCCGCCGCAATTTCCAATGCTCTTTTTGCCAGACTCTGACCTTTTATGTCTGCCATATCGAACAAACATTGATTGGCGGTAGTGTTTGTGGTCATCGACATCTGTTTTCCATCAATATATTTTCCTCCGGTCAAATGTTGTATCAATTCCGTCAATGTGTTTACCGGATATACTTCTAATTCGTCAATCAACCTGGCCTCGTTGGCATTGCTGGTTGGAACAAAAATTTTTTTAAATTTATTCTCTCTAGCCATTATTGCCAAAGAAAGCACACCACTGACTGCTCTTACTTTGCCGCCCAATGACAATTCACCCACAAAAATGCTGTCATTAATTTTTGCTTTAATTTGCTTATCTGCCAACAACAAGCCAATGGCAATTGGCAGATCGTAACCTGAGCCTTCTTTTCTGATGTTCGCCGGTGCTAAATTAACTGTTATCCGCCGATCCGGCAAGTTGTAACCGGCGTTCAAAATCGCTGCTTTGATTCGGTCTTCTGATTCCTCCACTTCTTTGGCCGGCAGACCGACCATAAAAAATTTGGGCACTCCTTGTCCGGCATCTACTTCCACTTCAATCAGTTTGCCATCCAGACCAACTACCGATCCGGTATGTATTTTCGCCAGCATATTTTACCTCCTTTTGTTTTTTCTTTTCTCAAAATTATCAATTTGTCTGTTAAATTTTCCTTAAGTAAAAATTATTCCCCCAAATTAATAAATGTTTAATGTAGTATTAAAATTTTAATCATTACAATTTATTTATCATAAAAAAACCAAAACGAAATCAATATGAAAAATACCACAAAAAATTGTAAAGCAACCTATCGTTGCGTTTGTTGTCAAAAAGAAGGTTTGATAATCGATGGGTATTTTTGTTTTCAAGGCGGTTACTGTCCAAATTGTTATCGAATAATTTGGAAGCAAAATGACAATAGCGCCGCCAACAACAAGAAAACAAATACTAAATAGACCGCATGTGCCATTGGCTTATTATTTTGTGACGTGTTATTAAAATACGCCACCAAATTGTGTTTAGTTATTACAAGTGGTATTATGAACCTGAAGAAAACTTATTAAAATATTTTTTATTCATGAAAAAAAATCTTTTAACGCTGTTTGTTTCTTTTCTTTTTTTGCTAAATTTTTCCCATCTATCAGTTACTAATGCTTCATATCAAGAAAAGTACAACTATGAGATTTATCAACAGTCCGATGATGCCACCGTCAACGCCGGCAGTTCGGTGATATTATGGACCAAATTGCGTAACGTTGGCAGTTATGATTGGAACTCTGATGGCAATTTTCCTCTTCATCTTGGTACCGCTTCCCCTCGCGATCGCTCCAGTGGTTTTATGAGTGCCGACAAATGGCTTTCTCCCAACCGCATCAGTTTGACGGAAAGAAATAACGATATTTATACTTTTGCTTTTACGGCCGATATCCCTTACAGCCAAGCCGCCGGTACCTATCGTGAGTGTTTTTATCCGGTTTTAGAAAACTTGACCTGGGTTGAAAAAACACCTATTTGTTGGAATATTCACGTTCAAAATGATAACTACCAATACATTGCCACTCCGTTGGAAAATAATTTTTCATTTGACATGAAATCCGGCGAGGAAAAACAAGTCGAATTCGCGGTTCGTAATGATGGCAGTACCACTTGGTATAAATATGGCTCATACCCCATCCATTTGGGTACGACCTATCCATCTGATCGTGCCAGTGATTTTTATTCTTCTTCCTGGCTCAGTTACAATCGCCCCGCTTCTTTAAATGAGGACACGGTTGTGCCCGGCGCCACCGGCCACTTTACTTTCACTATTCAAGCTCCTTCCAACCCTCAATATGCTGATTATTATGAATATTTCGCGCCGGTCGCTGAATTTCGCACCTGGTTTTACAACTATGGATACGGCAGCAACGTTCTTAATTTTTATGTTCATATTACTGATTTTGACAATAATGATGATGACAACAATGGCACTTTCAGTCAAAAATATTCTGACATTTCCGTTGATAAAGATTTTATCGAAAATGATGACGATGACACCGCTGAGATCAAAGTAACTTTGCGTGACAAAAATGACGACCCGATCAAAAATGTTTGGTTTGATCTAATTAGCAAAGAAATCGACCCGGACGACCCGGATGATTGGGAAATAAATACTTACACTATCAAGACAGATTCCAGTGGTAAAGCGACGTATGATTTCAGTACTTATCATGACGCGGATTTTGAATTTACTTTCAAATATGACGGCACGGAATATAATACTCCGGTCAAATTTTCCGCCTACGACCCGGACGACGAATCCAAAGATTTCAGTGATCAATATTCATCGATCACTATCAACAAAGACTATATCGAAGATGATGGCGACGATGAAGCCAAGATTGACGTTGAAATTCGTGATCATGATGACGACCCTATCAAAAATAAATCATTCAAATTGGTTGTCCGCGAAAGAGAATATGATGAAGACAACTGGGATGAATACACCTACAGTTTGTCCACCAATTCTTCCGGCCGTGCCACTAAATACTTTACCACTGACAATAAATCTGACTTTGAGTTCAGTTTTGAATTGAATGGCGATCGTTTTCGACACTGGGAAGATTTGCGATCATATGAAGATGATGAAGACAACGACTATGATCCGGACAATTCATCAATCCGCATCAATCGCACCAGTATCAAAGGCAACGGCAGTGATTACGGTTTGATTGAAGTGAATGTTCGCGACCAAGCTGACGAACCGATGGAATATCAAAAAATCATTCTCACCGGCGAACGATGCAATCTATCCGGATATAGTTGTCATGATTTGGATGAAATAAAATTGACCACCGACAATTCCGGTTATGCTGAGTACAAAATAAAATATGATGGCGAAGCTGAATTTGAAATGACTTATGAAGTTGATGGGGAGGATAGTGATCAATATATTAACTTCGAATTTTATGACGATGGTAGCGATTCCGATGAAGACTTTGATTTGACTGCTACCAGCAAGAGCAACGGTATCAAACTTTCTTGGGACGAATTCGATGATGACGAAGTGGACAGCTACAAAATTCTCAAAACTGCTTCTGACTCTACTCCTGCTTATCCTGACAACTCATACAAATCCATTTCCGATGCCGGTA
>Ga0116156_10003793_pt1 | contig 13061 bp, 7 predicted proteins | sample AD_UKC045_MetaG_FD_89891 | JGI IMG/M metagenome (GOLD analysis project Ga0116156, IMG submission 89891) | Active sludge microbial communities of municipal wastewater-treating anaerobic digesters from USA - AD_UKC045_MetaG | ecosystem: Engineered > Bioreactor > Anaerobic > Digestate | place: USA... | reverse complement strand
CGGCGCACGCCAGTGGGAACAGCAGCGCGATCGCGAAGGACGAGCAAGTCAGATTCGCGTTCCTCATGAGCAAACCTTTCTTTCTTGCCAGTTCTTGTATCCTGCCGATTGGAACCCAACGGGCGAGTCAACGCAAGCCTCGGAGAATCTGTTATCATGGGGCGATAAGGAAACCGGTGGTACGTCGGCTACGCCGTCAAGAACCATCGGACCGCCGAACTGGCCGTCCTTCCTCGGGAGCAACTGCGGTGATTGTCAATCGAATCCTCAGAGCACTACTGGCCGTGGGGCCGGGGATCTTTGCCATCGGCTACACGGTGGGCACGGGCAGCGTGACCTCGATGGCCAAGGCGGGGAGCCAGTTCGGGATGCAGTTGCTCTGGGTGCTGGCCCTGAGTTGCCTGTTCTCGTGGGTCATGATGGAGGCGGCCGGACGGTTCGCGCTGGCGACCGGCGACACGGCGGTCCACGGTTGCCGGAGGCATCTGCCGGGCGGGAAATGGCTGGCGATCCTGATGGTGATCGGCGTGGTCACCGGGCAATGGTGTTGTCTGTCGGGGCTGGTGGGGCTTTCGTCCGCGGCCCTCTACGAAGGTCTGCGCCTGTTCATTCCGTCGCTCGCGGGCAACGCCTACTGGCCGGTCCTGGCGATTGCCGTGACGATCATGGGCCTGATGTACGCCATGCTCTGGCATGGCGGTTATTCGTTTTTTGAGAAGGTGTTGATCTTCTTCGTCATGATCCTGGGGATCTCGTTCATCGTTTCCATGTTCGTCGTGCTGCCGCCGCTGGGGCAAGTGGCGCGCGGTTTGGTGCCCACGATCCCCGCGGTCCCCGGCGCGCACCTGATGGTGGCTGCGTTCGTGGGGACGACGATGGCCGCGCCGACCTTTGTGGTTCGCCCGTTGCTGCTGAAGGCGAAGGGCTGGACGCGCGACAACCTGCGGCAGCAGTCGGTGGATGCGCTGACCGGGGCGGCGCTGATGTTTGTGGTCAGCGGGGCGGTCATGGCCTGCGCGGCCGGTGCGCTGTTCAGCCGGGGACTGGAAATCAACCAGGTGCTCGACATGGTGCACACCCTGACGCCGGTGGCGGGGCGATATGCGGTGGCGTTGTTTCTGGTGGGAACCCTGAGTGCCGGGCTGTCGTCGGTGTTTCCGATCTGCATGGTCGCGCCGCTGTTGATCAGCGACTATCGCCGAGGCGAGTTTGACAGCCGCTCGACGCTGTTCCGCGTCCTGTGCGGAGTCGCGTGCGTGCTGGGCTTGGCGGTGCCGGTCTTTGGCGCCAACCCGATTGCCGCGCAGATTGCCACGCAGGTGTCGCAGGTTTTCGTGCTCCCGCTGGTGATCGGCGTTCTTTTCGCGCTGGTCAACCACCAGGGGCGCATGGGCCCGCACCGGGCCGGGTGGTTTCTCAACGCGGGCATGATTACGGCCTTCGCTTTTTCGCTGGTGATGTCGTTCGTCGCCGTGAAAGGCCTGACGGCATTTTTCCGGTGACCCGATGGCGTGACGCTGGACTGGCTCGGGCTGACGGCCTGGACAACCACAACAGAAAGACTTTGAATGTCACCGGAGAGATTTGATGAACGAGCCTATTTTTCGTCGGCCTGAACCTGGGTGTCTGTTTCGGCACCTGCTGGCATGGTCGCTCGTCGCCGTCTTCCAATTCTGCAGCGCTGACGTTCGCGGTGAAGCCGATCCGCCTGGTGCGCTGCGTGCCGGTCTGTCCGGCGAAGTGGTGTCGGGCTATGTGCCGCTGTTGCAGCGGGCTCTGGGCGCCGGCCGCCTGTGGATCGCCGGTTATTCCAACGAAGTGGACGGCTATCTGCCCGACGCCGTGATCGTAGCGGAAGGCGGCTACGAGGCCCGCGGACTGGTCGCCGACATCGGCTTCCACTCAGCAGACGCGGAGCAAACGCTCGTCAAAGCCGTCCTTGACCTGCAGGAGAATACGCCGTCTCCTTTTGCTCTGTGGGACGAAGGCGTGCCGTTTCCCACTCGCGAAAGCCTGGCCTTTCCCGGCGGCGCGACCGACGTGATGGTCCATCGCGCTGGAGCGGACGGCTACAACTTCCTGCACGACTCGGCGATCGTTCAGCACCAAGGGAACCTTTACGCCGCCTGGTACAACTGCCCGCAGGGCGAGATGGTGGGCGAATCGTTGATTCGCGGCAGACGATCGCAGGACGGAGGCCGCACCTGGTCCGGCGTGGAGACAATTGCCAGCGACGTCAGGAAACAAGGGATCATGTACGTCCCCGTAGCCTTCCTGTCGCATGGCGGCACGCTCTATGCTTTCGTCACGAACATGAAAGGCGGGCCGGACCTGGTCCATGACTGCGAGGTCTTTGTCTTGGACGAAGAGGTCAACGCGTGGATCAGCCGCGGATTCGTCGCCGGTCCGTTCCTCCCCAACTGCGCTCCGCAGCGTCTGACGGACGGCAATTTCATCATGGCCGGGCGCATGGCGGACCAACCCGGCCAGAAGCCGACGATCCCCGCCGTCGCCATCAGCCGCGGAGCAGACTTCGCGCGGCATTGGACTCTGGTGCGATTGTTGCCGGCGGGAAAGCTCGCCGAGGGCCACGGTATCCCGTGCCCGGAGACCACGGTGCTGGTCGAGGGCCGGGAACTGACGGCCCTGGTGCGGCGCGAGAATGCCAACTCGCTGGTCTTCTTCAGTCACGACCACGGCCGGACCTGGTCGGACCCGTGCGAACACAACTTCCCGATGGCGCCGTCCAAAATCTATGCCGGCCTGCTCAGCACGGGTCAGCGCTATCTGTTGTGCAACCTTCCGACCAGCCGCCGCCGCGACCTGCTGGTGATCGCAGTCAGCCGTCCCGGCGAAAAGACGTTCGTCAAAATGTGGAAAGTCCGCGACGGCTACGCCCCAGACCTGAAGGCCGGGCCGGAGTGGTCCTACCCATGCGCGGTTGAAGCGGATGGCAGACTTTACGTCGTCTACACCTCGGAGAAGCATCACTGCGCGATGACCGTAATCCCGGTCGAGTCGCTCGTCGCTCAGGCTTCTCCGTCGGGCAACGGCACATCCAGACTGTGATCAACCAAGGAGATGCGAAATGAACAGGAACATTCTCACTCGTCGAAAGTGGCTGGCCGCAACGGCTACTGCGTTTGCGGGAGCCGTTTGTACGTCGCCCGTATCAGCCCAATTGCCGCCGTCGAAAGAAGGCACGGTGAGGGATCGGTTGTGGCTGTTTGGCAGCCCGGCCGGCAGCACCGCGCCGCACACGGGCCGCCGGACGGTGATGAGCCCTGCGGAAGGGGCATTGTACATGGGAATTCCCAACGTCTACATGAACCAGGCCAATGCAGGCCCGGAAGCGAAACTCGGCCGGTTCGAACCGCCCTTCGAACCCTACGCGATCGCTTTGCGGCCCTTCAAGCGGGTGCTCTGGGGACTGGTCGGATCGGGCGGCTTCACGACCGCCGAGGAACGCAAGGAAGGTTTGGACTTGATCCTCAAAACGCCCAACTTCGTCGGGGCGCATCTGGACGACTTCTTCACTTCCAAGGCAACCGGCCAGCAGGCCGTGCTGACGCTGGATGAATTGCGGGAGATTCGCCGGACTCTGAAAGCCGCCGGCCGTCCGCTGGAGATCTATTCCACTTACTACACGACCCTGCTGAAACTGCCACTCGACGATTACCTGAAGCTGCTTGACGGCGTCACCTTCTGGACGTGGAAACCCGAGGACCTGGTTCATCTGGAGTCGAACGTGGCTCTGGTCAAGCAAGCCGCCCCGCACCTGAAGCTGATCTTGGGCTGTTATCTTGTGGACTTCACTCGGAAAACATCCATCCCGATCCCTGCCATGCAGCGGCAGTGCGAGTACGGACTGGAAGCCCTCAAACAGAAACGCATCGAGGGCATGATGTTCCTCAGCAACGGCGTGATGGACGTGGGGTTCGAGGCGGTCGATTGGACGCGGGAGTGGATCCGGAAGGTGGGAGACACACCGCTCTGATATCGATCAACGGGCGATCAGCCCGACGGATCTGGAGGCAGACCTACTCTGGGGTTGTTGTCACGTCAACGCTGATCGGACGGTTTTCCTATTTCGCGGCCGCGAGCTGTTCTACGCCTTTACTGCCCGTCATCCCACCGGGGGCGGACAATTTCTTCTTGGACGGAGCCAAGGGTGGGGGCGCGGTCGTGGGCAAGCCGGAAGCAGCCTCGCGACCCCCTGCCGCGTCCTCCGCCTGGAGCTTCTTTCGCAGCTGGTCGTGAGGGTCCAGGGATCGTCAAGTCCGCTGGTCGGCTGCCGGGCCCGTCATCCTGTGTCCGGAGGATGCTCGCCAATCGTGGAGAGAACATATCGCAGATTGACCAGTTCGCGACGGTTCAAGTGCAGCGCACGCTCGGTGGCGCGGCCTGTCGCTGTGCGGCCGACAATCAGCAGACCGTCCTCACTCCAGCGGAAGTGCCGCTTCCACTCCTGCGTGCGCGGATTGAACAGCGGAACCTCGCGGCCGGTTTGCGGATCGCGGTCGTACGTCTTGTCGGATTTGTGGCTATTGCACGCCGGACAGGACCACGCCAGTTCGGCCAACGAGTCACCCGCCCCGAGCGACCGCGGCAGAACATGCTCACAGGCGAACGGGGCGCACGCGAACGCATCCGGGTGCCGGCAGTACTCACAACGCCGGCCTGCGCGCTCCCGGACCCGTCGCCGCACGCTTCGCGGAATCGCTCTACGCGCCATGCACGTCGCCTTCCCAGCCGATCTCCTGCATCACGGTCTGGAGCGACTGGCCTCGTCGGCGTGCCAATTCTGCCAGCGCCTGAACGCGATGCACGTTCACCCGCTCGGCCCGTTGTGCCAGCTCTCGGTATTCAGCCTGTTCCGGGGCGGTCAGGCAACCTTGTTCGCTCTTGGCAATCAACGCCCGCAGCCGGGCGTCATCCGCAGCCTTTAGGCGGCGCCGAGCCGCCTGGATCAGCAGCCGATCGTCGGCGGCCTCCTGTTGCCAATCGGCAAAGCGGAAGGCGAAATCATCCAACTCGTCCGGCGGCAACTGGCTCACTGCGTCGAGGAGCGTATCCACGGATGAATGAGACATAGATTCTTCCTCCAGAAATCTCGGCTTTCTTCTATTGTACCGTTTCCAGCGTCGTTGGCTTCTCGGGCGGTGCGTCCTTCGCCGTCCCAGGAGCCAATTCGCGACCAACGGCCGCGTCCTCCGCCTGGAGCTTCTCGATGCGCTGCTGGACTTCCTCCCAGCGTTCCAGCAGTCGCGTGAACCAGTCGCCCTCCGGCGGCGCCGGCCCGGGCGGCAGGGCGCCGATGTACTCCCGCCGCAGGCGATCAACAACACGGGTGGACGGGACGCCTCTCGCCTGCCTTGCTGCCAGATATTATAACGGACGCCACGACGGAAAGAAACGTTGCCACGACATGCCCCATCGACGGTCCCGCCGAACGAGATCGGTATGGGCGTGAGACGCGAGCCGCTGAACCCAAGTGAACGGAGGTTGACATGACGCGATCCAGACGATACCAGCGTGCGATCAGCGCGTCCTTCCTGGGACTCCTTGTGACGGCAGTCGCTTCGCCGCTGCCGGCAGCTGAGGCCCCGCCGGCGATGTTCCCGTTTGTGATTTCCTACGACGGGCCCGACAATGCGTCAAGCGTCGCCCACCTGCTCGATGCGCCGGCCGGCAAGCACGGCTTCGTGCGAGTGCAAGACGGTCATTTCGTCACCGACGCGGGCCCCATCCGTTTCCACGCGACCAATCTTACCGGCCCCGCGAACTTTCCGGCGCACGAGGCGGCGGACAAGCTGGCGACGCGTCTGGCGCGATTCGGCATCAATTGCGTACGGCTGCACTTCATGGATACGTGGTACGTGAACTTCATGCCGGAACCGACGCAGGCCATTCTGGCCGACGACACGCTGACCCAGCGGAACCTCGATCCCAACCAGTTGGAAAAACTCGACTACATGATCGCGGCGTTCAAGAAACGAGGCCTCTACGTGAACGTCAACCTGCACGTCGGACGGACGCTGGACGAGCGTGACGGCTTCGAGAACGCGAAACAGCTGCCCTGGGCGAACAAGGGAGTCGGCCAGTTTGTGCCGCGGATGATCGAGTTGCAGAAGGAGTACGCACAGAAGCTGCTGACGCACGTCAATCCCTACACCGGCCACGCCTACACCGACGAGCCGTGTGTGGCGATGATCGAAATCAGCAACGAAGATTCGTTGACGCGCCATTACTATGACGGAACTTTCGACCGCTTGCCGGAACCCTACGCGACGGAACTCCGCCGTCAGTGGAACGTCTGGCTGCACGCCACGTATCCCGACGCAACGGCCCTGCAGAACGCATGGAAATGGAAGCGAGAGCCGCTGCATGACGAACAGATCGCTGACGGCACGTTCGAATCGCCTGTCGCGTTCGACGGGCAGACGTGGAAGTTTGAAAAAGGTGCGGGGGCGGGCGATGCCCGGACGGAAGGCGGTGTGCTGAGGATCGAGGTGACGCAAGATGGCGGTGAGTTTTACGCCAAGGTGATCCGCAAACTGGCCGTGAAAAAGGGGCAGCTCTATACGCTGTCGTTCCGGATTCGCCGCACGGAAGGGACCGAGCCGTGGCAGCTCAGTGTGGCGGCCGCCACGACGCAGGACGGCTGGCGCTCGCTCGGCTTGCAGGACCTCGTGAGCGTCGGGAATTCCTGGAAGACGGTGACCCGCGTCTTTGAGGCGACCGAGGACGCGCCCCAGGCGCATCTGCAGCTGACGCGGTTCAAGGTCGGACGGTACGAACTGGACGACCTTTCGGTCCAGTGCGGCGCGGAGATTTCGTGTGACCCGGTGCAGGGCTTCGCCGAGCATGCCGTGCCGGCGGTCAAGATCGGCGAGGGCATCTATCCGGCTCCAGCGCGGCGGGATTTCGTCCGCTTCCTGTTCGACACCGAAACCAGCTATTGGACGGGCATGGCGGACTACGTGAAACGGGAACTGCAGGCCAAACAGCCGATTTCCGGAACGCAACTCGGCTACAGCCCCGCGGATATTCAGGCCCGGCTGGACTATGTCGACAACCATGCCTACTGGCGGCATCCGAGCGGCGGCTGGATCTCGCTCACGGCCAAGGAACCGTGGGCGATCGGGAACGATGCCATGGTCAACTCGCTGGGGAACGTCCTGCATCTGGCCGGCGCGCGAGTCTGGAACAAGCCCTACACGATCAGCGAATACAATCACCCTTATCCCAACCAGTACGGAGCGGAGGGCCAGCCGATGCTGGCGGTGTACGGCCGGTTGCAGGGCTGGGACGGCATCTTCCAGTACAGCTACAACCACTACGTCGACGATTTCGAGCCGCAGGCGAATCCGTGGTGCTTCTTCGATCTGCTGGCGCGGACGGACGTGCTGGCGCACTTCCCGGCGTGTGCGGCGATCTTCCTCCGCGGCGATGTACGGGAAGCGAAACAGTCGCTGGTCGCGTCAATCGGCCTGGCGGCGTGCCGTGAGAAACTGATCGCCAGCCGCTCGAACGCCTGCGGAATCGGCTCCCTGGGGCATGATCCGCGGCTGGTGACGATGCACCAGACGGCGGTGGCGTTTATCGCCGCCGACGACGGAGAGTCATCGGTCGGCTCGGAGAGCCAACCTACGAACACGACGGGATTGGTCGGCTCGCAGAGCCAACCTACGGGGAGAGAGCCGGCCGAGGCGGAGAAGCTTCCGGCGGATCAGAAGGTGTTCGTGAGTGACACCGGGGAGATCACCTGGAATACCGAGAAGCCGGACGCCGCGTATCTCGCCGTGAACACGCCGAATACGAAGCTGTTCACGGGTTTTCCCGAGGGACGAACCATTGACCTGGGCGGGGTGAAACTGGTGATCGGCAACACTCGGCTCAACTGGGCAACTATCTCCCTGGTCTCGCGGCTGGCGACGGGTTTCGGTGAAAAAGACGAGCCGGCGAGCATCCTGTTGGCGGCCACCGGCGATTCGGGCAATGCGGGCCGCGTCGTCAAGCAACTGGACGGCAAGCGGATCACGCTCACCGACCGCGGCGGCCCGCCGGTGTTGGCCGAGGGGATTTCGGCCGTGCTGACCTTGCCCGCGGGTCCGGCCAAGGTCCACTGCTATGCGCTCGATCCGCGCGGCGACCGCAAGAACGAGGTCCCGATCGAAAAGGTTGATGGCGGCGTGAAGATCACGATCGGACCGAAATACCAGACCGTGTGGTATGAAATCGAGGTGCGGTAGGGCCGTTCGAGAAATAACTGTCCGATTCCTCCGTGGCGTAAGCTTCCAGCTTGCGGTAGACTGCGGCATCGCAAGCTGGAAGCTTACGCCACTTGTGGTGTGCGCCGCGGTCTTGGTACGGTAGCATTTCAGATGCTGTAGCAGCTGGAAAGACTGGAAAGGGAGCGAGCATGATTCAACTCAATTTGCTGTGGGGCGGACTGCTGGCCGCGATGATGGGGGCGAGTCCCGCGACGCTGGACGAAAACTTCCGCGACGTGCCGGTGGTCGACCGGCCGTGGTGCTACTGGTGGTGGATCAACGGGTACGTCGACAAGGAGACCATCACCCAAGACCTGGAGGCGATGCGGCGCGCGGGCTTCGGCGGGCTGCTGATGTTCGACGCCCGCGGCTACTGGGACGACAAGGGGCACGTCGTCCTGCCCAAGCCCAAAATCGAGTTCATGAGTCCGGAGTGGCGCGAACTGCTGGCGTTCGGGATCCAGGAGGCCGCCCGCGTGGGCCTACAGGTCAGCGTCAACCTCAGCAGTTGCGCGGGGGCGCTCAAAGGGCCGTGGGAGGTGGGCGGCGACGCGCCCAAGCGGTTGATTTGCCAAACCACGGCCCTGCCGGGAGGAACGCGTTTTGCCGCGGCCCTGATCAGGCCCGACCGGAAACACTTCTGGGACATCGCCGCCTTCGCCGTCCGGTATGGCGGTCCGCCGCTGGCAGGCAACGCGGAGTGGGTCAATGCTGGCGACGGCGTGTACTCGATGAGGGCGGCTTCCGGCAAACGAGTCGATGCGCAGGCCGCCGTCGAACACCGCACGGCCGTGGAGATCGTCGAACTGACGGATAAGGTCGACGCGCAGGGCCGTCTCGCCTGGGACGTGCCGACGGGCCAGTGGGCGCTGGTGCGTTTCGGCTTTACGACCATCGACGGCCACGAGTACGACGTGGACGTGCTCGACGCGCAGGCGGTGGAGGGGCACTTCAACCGCATGGGCAAGGCGATCCTGGCCGATGCCGGCCCGCTGGCAGGCCGGACACTGACGCACTTCTACAGCGTGAGCTGGGAGGGCGCGGTGCCGACGTGGACCGGCGGATTCGAGCGGGAGTTCGCCAAGTACCGCGGCTACGCCGTCCGGCCGTGGCTGCCCGTTCTGGCGGGCTTCGTGGTCAAGAGTGAAGAGGCGTCGCGGGCGTTCCTGAGCGACTACCGTCGAGCGCGCAACGACTGTTTCCGCGAGAACTTCTACGGCACCATGCTGGCACTTGCGCACCAGCACGGGCTGAAGTGGCATGCCGAGTCGGGCGGGCCGTGGGTCCGGACGCCGGAGGTCTTCGGCGAGGCCGACCAGCTGGCCTTCCTCGCCCGCACGGACATGCCGCAGGGCGAGTTCTGGTACACGGCCAGCGCCGATCGGCGCGGCCGCCAGATGAGCCGGCCGCAGGCCAACACCGCGCATATCTACGGCAAACGGCTGGCGGCCGCCGAGGCCTTTACGCACATGGTGCGCCACTGGTCGGCTTCTCCCGCCGTGCTGAAACGCGCGGGCGACGAGAGCTTCGTCGACGGAGTCAACCAGTTCGTGTGGCACACCTTCACCTGCTCGCCGAAGGAGTTCGGCGTGCCCGGCATCGAGTATTTCGCGGGCACGCACATCAACCGCCACGTCACGTGGTTCGAGCAGGCCGCGCCGTTCATCACGTATCTCGCCCGCTGCCAATACCTGCTGCGGCAGGGGCATTACGTGGCGGACGTGTGCGCGTACGTGGGTGGCACACCCTATCAGCACTGGGGCCGCTACACCACGAAATGGAACGAACGCGCCACGCTCGAGTTGCCGCCAGGGCACGGCTACGACGTGATCAACACCGAGGCCCTGCTGCAGCGCGCGTCGGCTCGGGACGGCGCGGTCGTGCTGCCCGACGGCATGACCTACCGTGTGCTGGCCGTGGATCTGGCTGAGCCGCAGGCGCCGTTGGCGGCGCTGCGCAAGATCGCAGAACTCCAGCAGGCCGGGGTGCCGGTCGTGTTCGGGGAACGCAAGCCGCTGGGCACGCCAGGACTCGCGGGGGGCAACGACGAGGTGTCGCGGCTGGGCGAAGAATTGTGGAAGGACTCGCCGTCGCTGGCTGCGATCCTGAACGAAAAACAACTGCCGGCCGATTTCGAAGGACCGTTCGAGTACACGCACCGGCGCGACGGGGCGACCGATATCTACTTCGTCGCCGGTACGGGCAAGGGCGAGTGTACGTTCCGCGTCCGCGGCCGGCAGCCCGAATTGTGGGATCCGGTCAGCGGCCAGATCGATGCGGACGTCGCGTGCCAGACGACATCTGACGGCCGGACGCGCGTGACGCTCGATTTGCCGCAAGACGGCTCGGTGTTCGTGGTGTTCCGAAGCCAACTCGCGGAGCGTTCCGGCCGGAAAGTCGAACCGGGCGCACCGGTCCAAGTGTTGAGCGTGGACGGGCCGTGGGAGGTGCAGTTCCAGGCGGGGCGGGGCGCGCCGGAGAAGGCAGTCTTCCCGACGCTGGTCGATTGGACGAAGCACGCCGATAGCGGCGTCAAGTACTTCTCCGGCACGGCGACCTACCGCAGGACCGTCGAGGTCACGGCGGAGCAGGCGGCTCGCAAGGCAGTGCTGCAGTTGGGCGAAGTGTTCGCGTTGGCGCGGGTGCGGCTGAACGGCAAGGATCTCGGCGTCGTGTGGACCGCCCCGTGGCAGGCGGAACTGACCGGCGCGCTGCAATCGGGCGCGAACCAGCTGGAGATCGAGGTCACGAACCCGTGGGCAAACCGCCTGATCGGCGACGCCGGCCTGCCGCCCGAGCAACGCATCACCAAGAGTAACCTCCAGTACGAAAAAGGCCCGCGGACCCTCAAAGCCTTCCAAGGCTACGCTTCCGAGGACCCGCTCCAGCCCTCCGGCCTGCTGGGCCCCGTCCGCCTGGAGTTGTACTGAGCGGCGAGCCGAAAAGGGGTCAGGACTCATTTCTGAAAAAGAGTCCTGACCCCTTTTCCCTTCCCCAGACGAAGCAACATTCACTACCGGCGCCGATTGAGGATCAGCGAGGACAAGACATGAAGCCGCAAGGGAAGTTGTTGGCCGCGATTGCGATTGGTTTGGTTGCCTCGTTCTGCCAGGCCGAGGTTAACGTCGTGGAGACGACGGTGAGTCTGCCGACCTATCCGCCGGGGCCGTGCGACAAGAACCCCGTCTTCTACACCGGCCGCGTGTATCAGGGCGCCCAGGGACGCGTCTATCCCTATCCGCTGCAGGATGTGCTGCACGACGAGAAGGTGGACCGAAAGTACACGGCTCTGCTGCTGGAGAACGAGTACCTGAAGATGTCGCTCCTGCCGGAGGTGGGCGGCCGGCTGTTCAGTTTCACGGACAAAGACACGGGGTTTGAGATCTTCTACCGCCAGTCGGTCATCAAGCCGGCGCTGATCGGCATGTTGGGCGCGTGGACGTCCGGCGGCGTGGAATGGAATTTTCCTCACCATCACCGGGCCACGTCGTTCCTGCCGGTCGACTATACGCTGACCGCAAACGCGGACGGGAGCAAGACGGTGTGGATCGGCGAGACGGAACTGCGCCAGCGGATGAAATGGTCGATCGGCCTGACCATGCGGCCGGGCCGTTCGTACCTGGAGGCCGACTGCCGGTTCATGAACCGGCAGTCCTACATCGAATCGATGCTGTACTGGGCCAACGTCTCGGTGCATTGCGGGCCGGACTACCAGGTCCTGTTTCCGCCTTCCGTCCGCGTGGGCGCGGATCACCACAAGACCTACTTCACACCCTTTCCCATGGGCCGGCCGGCGGTGGCGATTGACGAGATCGCGGACTTGAGTTGGTGGAAGAACTTCACGACCGATCACCGCTCCATCTTCGCGGTCGATCCGGACAACGATTTTCTCGCCGGGTACGATCACGGCCGGCAGATGGGCACGGCGCACGTGGCGAACCATCACATCGTGTGCGGCAAGAAGTTCTTTTTGTGGGGCAACAACCCGGGCGGCTTCGTGTGGGACAAAGTCCTGACCGATCACGACGGGCCGTACCTGGAACTGATGGTCGGCGCTTACTCCGACAACCAGCCGGACTACAGCTGGATCGCGCCCCACGAAACGCGCACCTGCAAGCAATACTGGTACCCGATCAAGAAGATCGGCGGCGTGAAGTGCGCGACGCTCGACGCGGCCATCAACCTCCAGCGCCGTGCGCCCGACAAGGTGCTGCTGGGATTCAACACGACCGCCCAGGTCCGGCGGGCCAAAGTCCTGCTGAACTACGGCCCGAAGAGCTTCTCGGAAATCATCGACATCGACCCGAACACGCCGTATGTCAAGGAAATTCCCATCGACGCGGGCGTCGAGGATCACCAGATCACCGGCATCCTGCTCGCGCCGGACGGGCGCGAACTGGTCCGCTACACGCCGGTGGTTGTCGAGGACCAGCCGCTGCCGGAGCCGGCGGAAAACCCGAAACCGCCCGCCGAGTACAAGACCGTCGAGGAACTCTATCTTGTCGGTTTGCGGCTGGAGCAGTTCCACAACGGGATCGTCGATCCGCTGCCGTATTATGAAGAAGCCCTGCGGCGCGATCCGTCGGATTTGCGGGTCAACACGGTCCTGGGCATCCGGTTGGCCAAGCAGGCGAAACTCGCAGACGCGGAGCAGCACCTGCGCCGGGCCGTCGCACGCACCACGCGCAACCATACGCGTGCCAAGGACGTCGAACCGCATTACTACCTGGGGGTTGTCCTGGAACAACAGGTAGTAATGCGGTTCGACGTCCTTGGCACGCGTAT
>Ga0116156_10003790_pt1 | contig 13065 bp, 21 predicted proteins | sample AD_UKC045_MetaG_FD_89891 | JGI IMG/M metagenome (GOLD analysis project Ga0116156, IMG submission 89891) | Active sludge microbial communities of municipal wastewater-treating anaerobic digesters from USA - AD_UKC045_MetaG | ecosystem: Engineered > Bioreactor > Anaerobic > Digestate | place: USA... | reverse complement strand
GTTTTGAAACAGCAAACAAACTATTGGGCTTGGCAAAACTATGAAACTTACCTAAAACAGTTCTATTGGAAAGCTCATCATCTTTGGACAAGAGGGTATTTCTGTTCAACAGTTGGCAATGTTTCAGCAGATACAGTTCACGAATATCTTGAAAGACAAGGGAGGAATGAACAATGTTAAAAGCTTACGAGTTTAGAATCTTTCCAACAAAAGAACAAGAACAGTTCCTTCTTAAAACTAATGGTCTTTGTAGGTTGTATTGGAATACAGCTTTGGCAAGAAAACAAGAATCTTGGGATAATAATGAAAAGTGGAATATCGGAACAGCTAAAAAGGTATTTGAAGAATGTAAACCTGAAGCTATTGAATGGTGTAATGAGGTAGATAGTTCTGCTTTAGCATCAGAGTGGAATGATATAACTTCAGCTTTCAATAACTTCTTCAAATCTTGTAAAGGACAGAGAAAACTTAGAGTGAATGCTCCAAAGTTCAAGTCAAGGAAATATTCGCAAGTTTCTATAACTTGGACTTCAATGGCAAAGCCTAAAATCCTAAAGAACGGATATTTATTCTTGACAAGAAAACTTGGTCCAGTAAAAGGAACTTTTCACAGATGGGCAGAAGGTGATTTCAAACACGCAACAATCAAGCAAACTCCAACAGGAAAGTGGTTTGTAAAGATTTGCGTAGAAAAGAAAGATGAACTAAAAAATCAAAATGGGAAATCAGTTGGTATAGATTGGAACTGTAGAGATGAGGATTTCATCGTAATGTCGAATGGCACGAAAGTCAAGTGCCCTAGATTCTTACAAAGGTCTTCTAAACAGTTGAGTCACCAACAGAAAATAATGTCGAAAAGATTCGTAAAAGGTCTTGAGACACAAAGTTCCAACTACTACAAACAGAAACAAAAAGTTGCAAAGTTGCACGAGAAAGTTTCCAATCAAAGAAAAGATTGGTTACATAAACTTTCAAGACAAATATGTAACGAGTATGAAACTATAGTAGTTGAAGACATCAACTTACAAACAATGTCTAAAATGAATCACGGAAAAGTAGTAGGTGACCAAGGTTTTGGTATGCTTAGACAGATGATTGCTTACAAAGGTAACCTTGTAAAAGTCAATCCAAAGAACACTTCAAAAACTTGCCATTGTTGTGGATATATAAATCCAAAAGTAAAGATTGGTGTAAATAAATGGAAATGTCCAAACTGTGGTGCAGAGCACGACAGAGACATAAATGCAGCTCTAAATATTCTACATAAGTGGAATATGACTGGTCAGAGCATAGTAGGCAGGGAACGAGCCGAAATTACAAATGCGTGTGGAGCACCAAGCAGTGCTGTGAAGCACGAAGTTTCTAATCCGTCTAATGAGTCATTCGGCTCGTAGTAAGATTAGAAGATGCTCAGTCTTTAGCTGAGCATCCGTTCACTAGACAATATTAAATATGATGAAGCTTTTCAATTTTTGAAAGATTCAATAAAGAACGAAGTTAGAAATTTGATTTTTAGAATATGAGAACTATATATTAACAGGAGAACAAAATGAAACAGCAAGATGAATTGGAACTTGAATATCTTCGTTTCTTCTATGATCACGTAAATTTGGGTGAAAATGAAGATGATATTAAGTGCTTTATTAACAGTCAGTGTAGAGCTTTTGGAGTGTATATTCCAATAAAATATGATGTATATGGAGAAGAATAAATGAATTTTCAAAAAGCAACCTATGAACAACTTTTGGATTTGAAGCTTGGTTCACCTATCATTGTAAACGTTAGAGACAGTGTCTGTGATATTGCAATGTATATGGGATTTAATAAAGAAAAAGGAACTGTAGTCGCAATTGATTGTTTTATGAAAAAAAATAATGATGATTACATTCCAAACGTGTGCGAATATAGTGAATATTTTATTATACCCAATGATAAAGAAGTCGTTCTCAGACTTCTTCAAAAGAAAATGTAAAGGAAATAAAAATGAAAATTTACAGTGAACCATTTAAGAAGTGGATTAAAGTACTTGAAACTTATGCGTCTGAAAAGGGTGATCCGATTCGCGAATCAATTTATTTGAATTTCAAAGATAATTATTGCTACTTTGCATCACGTGAAGGTATTGGCAAGCTTAAGTTTTATTTTGAAAAAGAACTTGATGATGAAGACATTCCAAACTTCTTTATAAACACATCAAAGTTTTTGAATATTATCTCACAGTACGACGAGATTAATCTAAACAGTGACTTTGTATTTTCAAATGGAAAAGACAAATATAAGATTTCAATTATCACAGACGAAGAATTTGATGACTCACTAATTAATGCAGATTTTGGTGGAGAAGAAATTGAATTCACAAAAGATCAGGTTAATCAAATTGTGACTGCTTCAGCTTATACAAACAAAGATGAGCAAAACATTGATTATAGAAACATCTTTATCAAAGATAAGTTTATTTGCGCATTGACAACGCCCACGCCACTGTATGAAGCAAAATTCGATTCTGATGTAGAGGCTATTGTTTCACTCAACGTTTCAAAAACGCTAGGAGTCATTGGAATTATTTCTGAAGGATGCTTTTTAGTTGTAAAAGAAGGCGTTGCAAACAAGAAGATTCTTTCGCGAGATAAAGAACTTGAACTTATTGTTTCTGGAAGTTCATCGGCTGAGTTCCCTCCAAACAGAACAGACAAGTTTATTGAAAGTTATAATTATGGAACGTTTGTAAAAGTGGAGACTGTGAAGTTTGCAAAAACTCTGCAATCGCTTAGACCATATTATAATGAAGTTATTAATACTAAGATTTCAATTACATTCGGTGATGATATGCTTATCAAAGTATCTGACACTCAAAATGAAATTGAAAAGCATGTTGAAATACAAGAATGTGATCCTTCATTAGTTGGAAAAACAATTTATATTTCAGCGCAGCGATTGGAGATGATCCTTGGAACTTTACGAGGAGCGTTGCTAATTATGGAAGTTCCAGAAGATGAAAATAAACCAATTATCAATTTCTATAACGATGAATCGCAACATATTTTAACAACAAGATTTAAGAGTTAGACAAATAGGGCTTCGGCCCTTGTGCATTTAAAAAAGTAATAATATAAGGAAAACAAAAATGCTAGTAGAACAGGAGAAATTTAATAGAAAAGATTTTCTCGAGTTGTTTCAAAAACGATTTTATTCGTTTTGTGAAAAATCACCGTTATTTATAAAATTTACTTTGTTGGAAGATCGTGTTCTTGTATACGATTTTTCACGAGACCCTCAAAATAAACCTTTTGAATATATATTTGATTTTTCAATTTCAGAAAAAGAGAATATTAAGTTTATTAAAGATAAGTTGATTAATGAAAACTATCCAGTCATTGAGATTTTTACAGAAACTGAAAGAAGTCTTGATGCTATGGAAATTCAAGAACTTATGGTTCGCGAAAGACTTTCGTTTAGTGAAGCGTCTAGAAAAAAACACATAACGACAAAAGATGAAAAATATAGGGTTGAAAAAATTCTTAATCTTGAAAACAAGGCAATTATTCGTGATCTTCAAACAAACGAAGCCTGGATTTATGAAGTAAAAATTCCAGTTGTCATATTTGTTCGAGAACTTTTTATCAACGAAGAGAACGCTGCAAATATTTTTATAAACAAATGTAAGAAGTATAAGAAAGTAATAGATAAGAGAGAGGCATAGTTAACTATTATACTAGGAGATATCAATGAAAATTTTAGAAGAAAAATATCCTTATTATAAAGTAGCCCAAAAAAAAGGAACCTTGATCAATATTTTGTTTGTTTACAATGTTGAAAGCGTTGCGGATAATGTTGTAAAAATTTTAACAAAAAGCCATCCCAACGATGTTAATTCTGATCCTAAAACTAAGTATTATGTAATACCATCCAACAGTCTGTTGTGATTTTGTAAAAAGTTAAAGAGGTAATTAATGCCAGCCAAATATTGGAATAAAACATCTATTCGTTATGATCAAACAACAAAGATCATAGAACTCTTTTTACAGGATTTGAAAGCCAGTAACCAATCTACATTTTGGTTGCAGTCTTGTAATGTATGTTCAAGTTGTTGTTCCATAGAAGCGGTCGGTGGACAATTTAAAGTAAAACCACCGATTCTAGGATCTACCGAGTTTATGTCTCAAGCAGATATTATGTTTGCTTTTATTTATTCCAAATTTGGCCGAGATCAACTTCCTATTAAACCTGTTGTTGGTGTAATTGAAAGTGAATTAATGGATAATTTAACGTTTGCTATTAATTCACTTTCAACTTGTAAAGCGACGTCTAGATATTTTAAGTCAGCAAATGAAACTGTTGAAGCTATGAAAGAATCGTTAAATCGAGGGTGTGCAATTACAATTAGCTATTTAACTGGATATAATTCGGGACACTACATATCAGTTGTGAATTGGGACGGTAAAAAATTCTGTGCGTATGATTCTTGGAAAGATAATATGCATTGTAAGAAAGGTGGTGTGCTTGAAGAATATGAACCATCATTTTTTCTAGAACGAGCTAGGCATAGATTTATTGAAGTAACGTAAATAAAAGGAAATAAAATGCAACTTATTTGTGGTGACTGCTTGGAAAAAATGAAAAGTATTCCTGACAAATCAATAGACATGATTCTTTGTGACTTGCCGTATGGAACTACTGCTTGTAAATGGGATGTGGTAATTCCTTTTGAACCATTATGGGAACAGTACAAGCGGATTATTAAAGATCACGGGGCTATAGCTTTATTTGGAAGTGAACCATTTTCAAGTTATTTGAGGATAAGTAATATTAAGCAGTTCAAGTATGATTGGGTGTGGGAAAAAGAACGGCCTACTAATATATTTAATATGAAAAAAGAAGCGGCAAGAGTACATGAGATTATCAGTATATTCAACTCTAAAATATATTTCCCAATTATGGAAGCATCTATGCAACCGAATAACAATGATAAAACTAAGAACAAATCACAAAAAGGTGAAATGAACACTATAGAAACTATTTCATGTAAGGCGTCGATTTCTGATAGCTACAATCCTTCTGTTCGCTATCCCAGAAGTGTTATAAAGATAAATCGTGGAACAAGAGCAAATAAAAAACTTCACCCAACCCAAAAGCCAGTGGTCTTGCTTGAATATCTAATCAGAACCTACACCTTGGAAGGAGAAACAGTTTTAGATAATTGCATGGGAAGTGGCTCAACCGGTGTTGCTTGCATCAACACGAAACGGAACTTTATTGGTATTGAAAAAGATGATAAGTATTTTGAAATATCAAAAAATAGGATTGAGAAACTTTTAACTATTTGATTATGAAAACTAAAGAATGGATAATTGAAAAGCTAAAATTAAATGAAAATAATGCATCTGTTGTTTCTAAGTTTTACGATGAATATTGCTTAGAGTTTAACCCACCTTGCAAAAAAGAATCATTCGTAAGATCTGTTTATTTATATTCTAAAACATTGCCAAAAAATGAGCCAGTTAAATTAATGAAAGATGAAGTTAATGTTAAAGAAGAAACAAGCAGTGGAATATATTCTGCATTAGTTTCTTCAACATGGATTAAAACGCCTGAAGATTTAATTTCTCACTTAGGCGTTGATACGAATATTTGGGAATTAAGTAAGTTTACTAGAAACAGCTGGGGTTCAGAAACAAATCCTAGTTTTCAAGTAAAGGGTGAATTCAAACAAAAGAAAGTTGAATTTAATGAAAAGCTAGTTCTTGAATCAATTAAAAAAGTTGTTGAAGAATATAAACCAAAAATCGTTGAAAGCAAAGTACAAAATTATAAATCTGGAAATATGCTTGAAATAGCTATTAAAGATCATCACTTTGGACAAAAGAGTAATAAATCAGAAACTGGTGAAGAATATAATTTAGAAATTTCTAAAGATTTATATTTAGAAACTGTTGATTATATGTTGACTTCAAGTGTATATTATAAACCTGAAAAGATTCTTCTTGTAGTAGGGTCAGATTATTATAATGCAGACACTACGGAATCTACAACGTTTGCCGGAACATATCAAGCAGAATCAGATAGATGGAAAAAGACTTTCACAGAGGGTGTTCAACTAGCAATTGATTCAGTTGAAAAATGTAAGAAATATTGCAATCAAGTTCGAGTTGTAATTGTTCAAGGTAATCACGATTTTACAAAGTCTTTTTATATGGGAATTGCTCTACAGCAAAGATATTCACAAGATAAGAATGTAGAAATTGATTGCTCTGAAACGACTAGAAAATATATTCAATGGGGAAAATCTTTAATTTGTTTTACTCATGGGGATAAAGAAGTTAAGGGAAAACTACCTTTGATTATTAGTAGAGAAAAACCAGAAGCTTTTGCGAATGCTAAATTTATTGAAGTACATTGTGGACATTTGCACAAAGAAAGAGAAGCATTAGTTATGTGTGATGAAGATGTTCAAATTAAAGAACGAATACTTCCAAGTTTAGTTGCGAGAGATGACTGGCATGCAGGTAAAGGTTATATGTCTGTAAGAGAAAGCATGGGTTTTCTCTGGAACAAAGAACATGGAAATATAGCAATATTTAAGTATCATGCGTAAATATTTAGTATATCATCTACGTTGGCAAATTTCTGGGATTGTAATGATGCCAGTTTTAATGCTTACTGAAAATTTGGGAACTGTAGTTGGTGTTATTATAGCCCAACTTATAGGAGCAATGATCTTTTGGTTCGTAGATAGGAAGATTTTTAAATGACTTATGAAGAATGGCAAATTGAATTTTCAAAATTCACTGGTGTTCCATATCACTATTTAAAAGAAGTTGGTGATAATTGGTTCTGGCTTGTTACAGATGGTGAATCGTTAAAAGCAATTAATAGTCCGTTTAAAGATGTAATAGATACAAAAGCGCAAGACAAGCTTTGTTAAGAATGTTTAACTGAAAAGAGGTTTACAGTTTAAATTGAAGGAGCTAAATAAATGAAATATGGCATATTGACAAATTTTTTACATGACTGGGCACTAATGGAAGTGTACAGTATTGATAAATCAAAAGATAGAGCAATGGGTGAAATAATAGCTGTATCTAACGGGTCTCCTTGGTGCGTTGGCGAAGCTCATGACTATTGGGCATTAAAGCAAATTAAGTTTGTTTCAAAGAAGCAAGCAGAGGAAATCAAAAGGCATAATCACTATCAAATTCCAAAACTTACAGTTGATTTCGATGGAACACTTTTTTCTTGGAGAAATTATCCATGTGTTGGAAAGCAAAAATGGATTCACAAACTTGTTGCTAGTTATGTTCAACGTAAACATAAACAAGGTTGGATTATTATTCTTAACACAATGAGAGAACCGGGAAAAGGTTTAGAACAGGCAAAAGAAGCTTGTGAGGTTCATAACATTCCAATTGATTTATACAACGAAAACTATCAACCAGATATTGATCGATGGGGAGAATCAAGAAAAATTGGAGCTACAATAAGTATTGATGATACGCAAGTTGGTTTAATTGGCTGGCTGTTGAGGGGATTTAGATGACTGAAAAAGCAACATTTCTTAAATTGGGAAATAATCAATGGAGTAAAGTAGATTTTGCTGATATTAAGAAAGACGATATTTTAGTAAAACTTGATTTGAAAGATGCTTATATGATTTGCGTAGAAGAAAAACATTTTGATGAATATATTGGAAACGATGTAATAGTTGTTGATAGTATAGCAAAACCAGAGATTGAGTTTATTTGGAATGAGTAAATCAATTTGTAAAGCCTATAAGGCTAATAGAAATGATGAGATGTATACTCCTCGTATTTTGGTTGAATGTTTAAAACCTTATTTTGAAAATTGGTGCATAACTCAACAAAAAGATCCTTCACAAATAAAAGGGTGGGCACCTTTTGATAAAACAACAAGTGAGTATGTTTTGTTTTTCAAAGAACTTGGATGTAAGGTAATTTATTCACATATTGATTATGGTCAGGATTTCTTTGAATATGAACCGGAAGAGAATTATGATATAATTATTAGCAATCCTCCATTTAGTAAAAAGCTTGATGTATTCAAAAGATGTAATGAATTAGGAAAACCATGGGTTATGTTGATGAACGCAATGGCAATAAATTACCACGAGATTGGTGAATATTTTGCAGACAATCCTATAGAACTTCTCATTCCAGATAAAAGAATTTCGTTCGACGGTAATCCAAGTTCGTTTAATTCGTGTTATGTGTGTAAGAATTTTTTGCCAACCAGATTAGAATTTGTTCATGTTGAACATAATAATACGGGAAAGAATTTTGTTAAATCAAGGATGTATGAATGAAAGTGTGTCACTGTGCGTTGCCAACTATTAATCCACTTGCCTGTAAAAACTGTCGAAATAACAAGGAAATTATTGAATATGATATCGTTGAAGATATTATGGATACGTATGATTATAACGAAGAGTTAGAGAATTATAAAGAAAATATAAAAGACATTGCTGATTATCTTTCGCAATTTGACAATTCGCTAATTTGAGGGTATATTATACTAAATGAAAAAATACGATAATCTAATCATTGATTGTAACAATTTGTGGGCCAGAGCTTTTTATGTATGTAAACAACAAACACAAAAAATGCCAGATGTTATAAATCAAACAATTCAATTATCAATTAAAATGATTCTTAAATTAAGAAAAGATTATTTAATAGATGATGGAAAAATTTGGGTATTGGCCGACAATCCAACCTCTCGTCTTGCTATGCGAAAAGAACTTTCTGGTGGTGAATATAAGGCCGATCGCATGAAAGAATCTGATGGTTATTATAGAGGTATAGACTATTTACTTATTATTCTTAATAACTATTCTGAACAATTTAGAACAGCACGTATTAAACATCTTGAAGCAGACGATTTAGTTCCGTCAATACTTGAACATTGTAGCGGCGTTTCACTGCTTGTTTCCACTGATATGGACTGGGCAAGGTCGATATCTCCATGCGTAGATTGGTATGATACGAAAACCGTATATGATCAAGACACGTTTAGAAAACATTGGAAATTTTACCCAACAGTAGATTCAATTACTCTGTATAAGTCTTTGCTTGGAGACCCATCTGATAATATTCAAGGTGTTCAAAATATGACAAATCAGGTAGCTTTGAACATTATTAGTGAGTTTAAAGATGTATACGATTTGCTTGATTGCGTAAAAAAGAATAATGAACGATCTTATAAATTATCTGAACATACAAAAAAACTTATATTAAACAATGAAAAAAGATTGATTGTAAACCATAATGTAATTTATTTTTGTGATGTCGATAAGCAAGAAATAAAAGCCTGTATTATCAATGGAACTTTTAATTCAAAAGCTCTTGCAATATTATATAAAAGTTTAGATTTTCCACAAGATTTTGATTCACGTATTGAAAATCCAAAACAATCATTTGGTGATATATTTTCAAACTTTGCACAAACTCAAAGAAAGTGATAACATTACAAAAAAACGAATCGCAATTTTATATTAAAACATTCTCGCTTGAGACAAAAGAGTTTAATGCCTTTTTACTTGTAATGAGAACACGTAATTTGCACTACGTTCAAAATAAAGGGTATACACATTCTAATCCAAAAGTATTACTTGAAACTGTAGATGAACTCGCAGATGAGTTTGATACATTTGTTAAAGACTCTATTCGAGAAGAGATTGAAAATTACAATCCATATATTCCATCATTTAAACCTCGCAGACTTAAAATAGAAAAATCTTTCTTTGAGAAATTTCCACCAAAAGGAGATTATCAAGTTGAAGATGCCACACGTATGGCAAGCTACGGAAGATTTCTGAACGCAAACAAACAAGGAACAGGCAAGACATACGAAACAATACAAGCTACAAATCAATTATTTTTTCACAAACTTATTGACAAGGTTTTAATTGTTGTTATTCCAGTTATGATGTATAACTGGAAACGTGAAATGCTTATGTTTTCAGACCTATTCGCTGAGGAAGATTTTTTAATTATAACAGAAGCAAATCGTGAAAGAATATATGAAAAAAATCTTCCTAAAATTGTCATAACATCTTATGATACATTTAGGCTTTGTTCAGATTATGTATATAAGCAAGAGAATCCATATAAACCTTTTACTAAATTAACAAAACCAATCGAAAAATATTGTGAAGAAAATAAAATTGATTTAAATAAACTAGACCCTGAAGAAAAAAAATTAAGACTTGAGAGAATAAATAAAAAACTATATAGTGAAAAAGCAAAAAACTATCGAAAAGAACAATTAGACTTTTCATTTTGGGGTGATAATAGATTAATAATTCTAGATGAGTCCCATAAAATTAAAAACATGGATGCTAGACGAACTCAAATTATTCATAAACATAAACATTTTTTTAATTATAGATTTTGTCTATCCGGAACACCTCATCCTCAAGGTATTCAAGATCTTTATTCAAATCTAAAATTTATTGATGATAATTTAGTTGATGCAAACTATGTTGATTTTCTTCATACAATTGGAGAAGTTGGAAACGGTTTTTCAAAGTACGCACTCGCAAGCGTCGATGAAGAAAAAGCAAATAAGCTTCTTGAAAGAATTAAACCATACTATTGCAGAAGATTTTTACGTGAAGTTGTCAAAGATCTTCCAGAGGTTATTTGGAAACCCGTGTATATTCCTTTTGAAGGAATACAAAAACAAATATATCAATCTATTGTAAATGAAGAACTCACCTCAATTAAAGAAGAAAAAGGATTTATACAATACAAAGATTTGATTGTTAAATTTCCATATATGATGTCTGTGCTTTCTGATCCCCTACTGGTTGCTGATAAAATTTTAGAATTTGGTGGATTAAAAAATTGGAAGTTTGAAGATTCTTTAAAGTTTAAAACAGCCAATTCATTAATTGATTCCATATTAGAAGACGGTGATGAAAAAATAGTAGTTTGGGAGGAACATCCCGATACGATAAATAGACTTGGAAAAGCGTTTGAAAAATATAATCCAATTTGTATAAGCGGTACTACAACTCCAAAAGGTAGAGAAAAATATGAATGGCGAGATGAGCAGATAAATAAATTCCGTACTGATAAAAAAGTTAAAATGCTTATTGCGAATCCAACAACTTTAGGCACGGGTACTAATTTGCAGTTTGTGCAACATGTTATATATTTTTCTCGTAATGCTGACTTTGTAAACTGGGATCAATCAGTTTCTAGAACTGAAAGAATTGGAATGGTGGGAGAGGTCGTATATTATATACTTATAGTGGATAATTCACTTGATGTTCATACAGATACAATACTTAAAGACAAAGAAACCCTTGATAGATTATTCCTAAAACAAGGGTTAACAACAAAAGATTGTAAAGATATTTTTGCTGGAGTTAAAACCGCCAATATTTAGAACTAAAGGGATCTGTGTTTATAGCCCGTAGATATTGCTCAATCGCTGCTTTATATGTTTTAAAGTAAGCTCTTGATAAGTAAAAATTTTTATGTTTATATTCTAATTTTACTAAATCCTCTTTTTCAGCCTCAAATGCGCGAATTACTTCATTATCTTTTGTTTTGGCATAAGATACTCTTTGTGGAAATCCGTTCCAATCTATTTTTGAAGACCAAGTTATTCCTTGTTTTTGTGAATTTTTACTATTTTCTTTGGCTAGTGTTTCAAGCTCAATCCATCTCTTTTCTAGAGCTTTAGAGCTTCTTGGTACTGGAAAAGTAGCTTCGTTAATAATTATCATGTCAACCTCTTATAATATAGTTAATACACAAACACGGTTATCGTTTGTTTTCCGACTCAACATTCCCATTACTTTGCTCCTTTAATTAAATCGAAAATATTTGCCTTTTCGACTTCATCTTCATGGCTTGCAAATTTAGACTTTGCATTTTCTAAATCAATAGCAAAGAAAACCCTATCAAGAGATTTGATTTTAAAAAGTTTCTTTCCATGTAGAAAAGCATGAAAAATATTTTTGATTTTCATTTCGTCTTCCTTTCAACATGTTCACGTGTTGATAAACTCAACTATTGCGCCATTTTCGCAAATATACTTCTTTCCATCCTCAATAAAAGGAATTTCGACTTCGTAGCGTTTGTTGATATATGAGTAAATAGACTGACGAATTTTTTCAGCTTCTTCTTTGCGTCGATAGTCTTTTTCAATGTAATGATCAATAGCCTTTTTTACTGCGTCAAAAGCTTCAGTTGGTGTTTTCAATAATTTCTTTTCCATTATCTACTCCTTATAGAAAGATTATTGTTTCCAGATACATATATTTCACCAACAAAATTTCCATTCACATCATAGAAAATATATTGATTTCCATTTACAGTATATGAATCAAAATAATACCTAGAACCAGATGTAAATGTTCCATAATAAGCTTCGTATCTATTTTGAGGAACCGGTTCTGCTTCTGGTAGTTTTTGAGCAAGAAACCATATTCCAAAAATAAAACCAATGATACATAAAAACAGTATGATTTCAGAGATAATATCTACCAAAATGGGAATTTCTTTTTCGTTTGTTTTATTTTCAGACCAATATTCATTTTTTGGCATATTATATCTCCCTTAAATTTCATCAATGTCCATATATGCATATTGCCATGAAGTAAGAAAATGAAAAGCAGAATATCGTACTTCAATTATGTGAAATTGATATCCATTAAATCCATTCTCTGAAAGATATTTTTCAATAGCGGATATGTTTGAACCACGTTCTCCAATAAAAAGCCAAGGTCGTTCAAGACAGATGTAGATGGTCTTGTTTTCAATAAGTACTTTATGAACACCAAGATTTTTAAGTTGCTCAAAAGCTACATCTAAATTTTCGTTGGTATTGTGATAATACCAACCTATGTGACGAAGAACATTTTGTTCTTGGTCAGTCATTTCAAAAGATTTTTTAAGTTTTTCAAATGTTGTCATTATGATACTCCATAAATCATATTAAGATCTTTGGCAATAGAATCAGAAACTTCAAATCCTACTCGTCCTTCAAAAGGATCATCGAGAAATTCAAGATCTTTCATTGAGTTTACTTCTATAATTT
>Ga0116156_10003784_pt1 | contig 13077 bp, 12 predicted proteins | sample AD_UKC045_MetaG_FD_89891 | JGI IMG/M metagenome (GOLD analysis project Ga0116156, IMG submission 89891) | Active sludge microbial communities of municipal wastewater-treating anaerobic digesters from USA - AD_UKC045_MetaG | ecosystem: Engineered > Bioreactor > Anaerobic > Digestate | place: USA... | reverse complement strand
TTATGGGGGCCGGGGACGTCAAGCTGTTGGCGGGTGTCGGTGCTTGGCTGGGAGCGACCAATACGTTCTATGTATTCCTGGTGGCCGCCCTCGCCGCGGGCGTACACTCGCTCATCGTATTTGCCGTCCAGCGGCGTCTGGGACAGATGAAGGCTTTCTTGGAGGTGACGTTCCTGCAGTTGTGTACGCTGGGCAAGCACATGGCTTGGACGGAGCCGGTCGAAATGGCCGTGCAGCGGCCGAATCCCCGCCGCCACGTGATGCCGTTTGCCGTGATGATTGCCGTCGGCATGTCCGTGCTTGTGGTGAAAGGACTGGTCCAGCAGGGCCGCCATCCGTTGTGACGCGGAAGCCCGGAGACTCGTGGAGGTCAGTGCGATGAGTACTCGAACGATCGCCGTCGTATTCTTGGCGTTGATGTCCGGGGCCACGATGGCCGTGGGCGTGATGCGGGCCAACCCAAACAAGTCGAAGAACGCCGTGAACATAGCGGCGACCGTCCCGGTGGTCGTGGCCGCCGCCGATATCCCGCGAGGAAAACTGCTCTCCGCCCAGGACCTCGCGCTGCGGGACTGGCCCCAGGAACTCAGTCCGCCGGGAGCGCTGTCCACGGTCGATGCGGCGGTGGAGCGGGTCGCCGTCGGCCAAATGGTCCAAGGGGAACCGATCCTGGAAGCCAAGCTGGCGCCCAAAAACGCGGGCCGGGGCCTGGCCGCGCTGATCCCCGATGGCATGCGGGCCTACACGATTCAGACTTCACGCGTGGCGTCGAACGTGGCCGGCTTCATTCTGCCGGGCAACAAAGTCGATGTGCTGCTGAACCTCAAGGGCACTACGCGGGGCGAGGACCGGACCGGCGGCGGCAGCACGACCACGCTGTTGCAGGCCGTGGAGGTGCTGGCCGTCGACCAACGTTTGGAAGCGCCGGAAGAGAATAAGGTGGACCCGAAGCAGCAGAGTTCGGTGACGTTGCTGGTCACGCCGGATCAGGCGGCGAAACTGGACTTGGGACAGAACATGGGCATTCTCACGTTGTCGTTGCGCAATCCCGACGACAAGGCGGCGGCGGAAACGGAACCCGCGACCATCACCCAGATCCGATATCTGCTGGGAATGCCGACGGAGATCCCGGACGACGAACCTCGGCCGCCCGAACAGGTAACCAGTCCGACGGCGCTGCAGCCCCGGCCGATGTGGATCGTCACCATGCGGGGGAACCACCGTGGCCGCGTCTTGATCAACAATGGCCCGCAGGGGCCGTAAAGGCCGGAAGCATGAAAATCCTCATCGCCAGCAACGATCCGCCCCTCGCGCAGCGCGTCCAAAGCGTGCTGGCCGATCAGGGGCTGGACTGTCCGACGGGCCACGTCGTGCCGCTGGACTTGATGGCCGACCGCAGCGGGCTGGCGCACCCCGATGTGATTGTCTTCGTGCTGCCGGACGACGCGCCGGCAGGGTGGTCGGCCCTGCGGGAGACGCGCAATACCTTGCCCCACGTGCGCGTCCTGGCGCTGGGGCCGGCAACCGACCCCAAGCTGATCCTGGAGACGTTGAAGCAAGGCGCGGACGAGTTTCTGGACCGGCAGAGCTTGGAATCGGAGTTGGCCGGCGCTTTGGAGCGCCATCGAGCCCAGCACGTCCGCCGCGAGGCGCGGCCGCAGGCCGGCCGGGTCGTGGCGTTGCTTTCCCCCAGCGGCGGCTCCGGTTCCAGCACGCTGGCGGCGAGCATCAGCGTCGTGCTGGCCCAGGAAGAAGGCGACTGCGGACTGCTCGACTTGCGATTGGGGGTCAGCGATCTGGCGCCCATGTTCGACCTGCGGCCTGCCAGGAGCCTGGCCGACCTGTGCGATCACGTAACCCGTCTGGACCAGAGCTTGTTCGAGCAATTTCTGGTGCGTCATGCCAGCGGCGTGTGGCTGCTGGCCGCGCCGGGCCGGATGGCCGACGTAGGCCGCGTGACGTGCAAAGGCGTCCGGCGGGCGCTGGCGCTGGCGCGGGTCCGTTTCTCTCACGTCGTCGTGGACATGGGAAACCTGCTGACCGGCGAGCAGATCGAAGCCCTCTGGCAGGCCGATTGGATTCTGCTGGTCTCCAGACTGGATTTCACCTCGGTCCGAAACACGCGGCGGACGATTGACGCGATGACGGAATTGGGGATTGGCCGAGATCGGATGCGCCTGGTGGTGAACGGGGCGGGCCAGCAGCGGCAGTTGGCGGTCGAACAGGCCGAGGCGGCCATTGGCATGAAAGTCCATCATCAGGTGCCGTACGACGCCGCCTCCGTGCACTCGGCGATCAACAGCGGGGTGCCGCTCGTTCTGCACCGCCGTCTGCGGGCGATCACGCGCAGCATCAAGACGCTCGCACGCAGCGTGAACGGCGTGACCCAGCAGGCCCGGGCCGGCCCCAAGAAGCCCGTCTTCTTCTGAAGAACCTGAATATCAAGGAAAGCGGACACGGTGAATCATGGCTTGGCTCAAAGGCAATAACGGCAAACAGCACGCGGTCATCGAAGAGGCGCCGGGCCAGGTGCGAATGCCGCCCGCCGTCCTCGCGGAGACGGCGGAAGCCGAGCCGGAGCCGGCGGCGGCCGAAGTCAGTCCCGACGACATACGCGACGCATGGTTTCTGGCGCTCAAGCGGGAATTGCACCAGCAAATCGTCGCCAAATTGAACCCCGGCGTGATCCGCTCGATGAAGGAGGAAGAACTGCGGGACGAGGTCCGCCGGCAGACGGAAGCCCTGTGTCAGGAACGCGCGGAACTGCTGAATGCGGCGGAGCGAGAGCGGCTGGTGATGGAGGTGCTGGACGAGACGTTCGGCCTGGGGCCCTTGGAGCAGTTGCTCCGCGACCCCGACATCTCGGACATCCTGATCAACGGTCCCAAGGCGATCTACATCGAGAAACGCGGCCGGCTGTCCAAGTCCACGGTGGTCTTTGCCGACGACCGCCACCTGCTGCAGGTCGTCCAGCGGATTGTGGGCAGAGTCGGCCGGAGGATCGACGAGACCAGTCCGCTGTGCGATGCCCGCCTGGCCGACGGCAGCCGCTTGAATGCCGTGATTAATCCGATCGCGTTGGACGGCTCGGCGGTCTCCATCCGCCGTTTTGGAACCAAGCCGCTGCTGGCCGAAACCTTGATCGCCAACAAATCGCTCACCAAGGAGATGCTGCAATTCCTGTCGGCCTGCGTCGAGGCTCGCGTGAACGTCGTCATTTCCGGCGGGACAGGCAGCGGCAAGACAACGCTGCTGAACGCGCTCTCCCGGTTCATTCCGGCGGACGAGCGGTTGGTGACGATCGAGGACGCAGCCGAGCTGAGATTGCAGCAGCCGCACGTGGTGCGGATGGAAACACGGCCCGCGAACATCGAAGGCCACGGCGAGATCACCACCCGCGATCTGGTCAAGAACGCGCTCCGCATGCGGCCCGAACGGATCATCGTCGGCGAATGCCGTGGGGCGGAGGCCCTGGATATGCTCCAGGCCATGAACACCGGGCACGACGGCAGCATGACGACGATCCACGCCAACACGCCCCGCGACGCGATCAGCCGGCTGGAGATGATGGTCGGCATGGCCGGCTTTGAACTGCCGGTGTGGGTGATCCGCAGGCAGGTGGCATCGACCATCAATGTTGTCGTCCAGGCGGCGCGCCTGATCGGCGGTTTGCGGAAGATCATCAAGATTTCTGAAATCACCGGGATGGAAGGCGACGTGATCAGCATGCAGGACATTTACGAGTTCAAACAAACGGGCCTGGATGAGAACCGAGTGGCCCAGGGACATTTCGTCTCCAACGGAATCCGGCCGGCGTGTTTGGCCAAACTGCAGGCCTGCGGCGTGCCGCTCCCGGTCGAGATCTTCGAACGGCGTGTCTTGAAGTGTTGACCAGCGTTCGAGAAATAACTGTCGCCCCGTCAAAGTAGCCATCACACTCCGTGTGATGATCGGCAAGAAAGACTGGACAGTTTTTTCTCGAACGCTGCTAACCAAGTAGCACGGCTCTCCGAGCCGTGTAACCCAAACCTCGATTTCCACGTATTCCGCACGGCTCAGAGAGCCATGCTACGGGGGCTTGCCCATGTCACCGGTGATGATCGTCGTGGCGTTCCTGGCGGGGTTCTTTCTGATCTTCGCCATCAACTACGCGCTGGCCGACGTGGCAGAGGCCCATCGTCTGCGGGCCAAGAAGCGATTGGAGGAGGAGTTCCGCGACAGGCAGAAGGAATTGGCTCGCAAGGCGGTGGCCCAAGAAAGCCTGCACTTGGCCGCCGCCGACGGGATGGCACGGCAGATGCGGAAATCCTGGCGGGAACGGCTGGTGAATCTGATCAACGAAGCCGGAATTGCGATGCGGCCGGACCAGTTGCTGGTCGCCTGTGCCTGTTTCGGCGTGGTCGCCTTTCTGCCGTGTGTTTTTGTCTGGGACCGATGGACGCTGGGCGTCTTGGTGGGTTTGGCCGCGTCGCCTCTGCCCTTGGCCTACATCGCCTGGCTGCGGCGCAAGCGGCTGCAGCGGATCCTCTCGCAACTGCCCGGCGCGTTCGACTTGATGGCCCGGACGATGCGGGCCGGACAGACCATCGGCCAGTCTTTCCAGGCCGTGGCCGACGAAGGTCCGCGGCCGATCTCGGAAGAATTCGGCTTCTGCTACGAACAGCAGAACCTGGGCCTTTCGCCCGAAGCCGCGATGTACGAACTGTCCCGGCGGACCGGCCTGCTGGAACTGAAGATCTTCGTGATGGCGGTCATGATCCACCGCCAGACGGGAGGCAATCTTTCGGAGCTGTTGGACAAGTTGGGCGGGGTGATCCGGGAACGGGCCAAGCTCCGCGGCACCATCCGGGCGCTGACCGCCGAAGGCTTGCTGCAGGCCTACGTCCTGATCGGCTTGCCCCCGGCCATCCTGGCCGTGATGTGGTTCATCAACCGCCCCTACGCCGAAGTGTTTTTCCAGGAGTATTACCTCCTGATCAGCATGGCCGTATCCATGTCGATCGGCTGGTTTTGGATGCGGCGCATCGTCAATTTCGATTTCTAGTTCTTTGGAAACGGGTGAGCAGCGATGATCGGTTCGGAAACAGGCACCTTGCTACTCTGTTTCGGTGGGGCAGCAGCTGTCTTTCTGCTCCTGGTGGCAGCGCTCGGCGGACGGCGCAAGAGCGTGCCCGAACGGCTGGCCGACATTTCGGCCAATGGCGGGACCAGCGAGGGAGAACATCCGCTGGATCGGCTGACCCGGCGCCGCCTGGTCAAGGAGGAGCACAAGCAGAAGCTGCGCGAGCGCTTGATGCAAGCCGGTTTCTATGGGACGGCGTCCGGCTCGCTGTTCATGTTGTTCCGGATGCTGTTGGTGGCCGGTGCGGCCGGAATAGGCTTCCTGATCAGCCAGTTCGGCCACGTGACACTGCAGCAGGGGCTGCTGGCGGGCACGGTCTGCGGGATCGCCGCGACCATCGCGCCCGGTCTCTGGCTGGACCACTTGAAACGCGCGCGGCAGACCCAGATCCGCCGCTCGCTGCCCGATGCGTTGGACGTGTTGGTGGTCTGTCTGCAGGGTGGCTTGAGTGTGATGGCATCCATGTCCCGCGTCGCCCGCGAACTGTCCGTGGCGCACCCTTTGCTGGCGGTGGAAATCAGCATCGCGGAACGCCAGATGCAAATGGGACAATCGGCCGGGGAAGCCATTCGAGGAATTGCGGACCGGTTCGACCTGGAAGAACTGCGCGGCATGGCGTCGGTGGTGAAACAGGCGGAGCGCGTGGGATCGAGCGTCGCCACCGCCCTGGAGGTGTTCGCCGAGACGTTGCGCATGAGACGCCAGCAGCAAGCGGAGGAAATGGCCCACAAGGCCGCGGTCAAGATGCTCTTCCCGACCTTGCTGTGCATCTTCCCGGCGATCTTCGTCGTGATCCTCGGCCCGGCCGCCATTCAAGTCTACGATCAGTTGATCATGGGAGCGATGCAAAACCGGTAGCGGAGACGCCAATCATGTTCTCCAACTCGATGAAATTGGATACGAGGAACACGCCCGGCGTTGTACGCACCGGGCGCCGGACGCGGCGTCGCCGGCGAATCGGGGCGGCGATGGTCGAGATGGCCTTCACCCTGCCCCTGTTTTTGGTCGTGGTCCTGGGAATCATCGAGTTCGGCCAGGCTTTCATGGTGCAACAGGTTGTCACCAATGCGGCCCGCGAGGGCGCGCGGCACGGCGTACTCCCGAATGCCACGACAGCGGAGGCAATGGCCAAGGCGAGGGAGCACTTGGCGGCGGCCCAACTGGACGTTCCCAGTGTCACGGTGACGATCACCCCTACCGATTTGAGCACGGCCAGGACGGGCACCATCGTTACGGTCCGCGTTTCGGCTCCCTATCAGGCGATCGGCTGGATGGCCACGCCCTGGTTCCTGGGTGGAACGAGCATGACCGGCCAGTGTGTGATGCGGCACGAGTAAGCGGCGCTTCCCGCCCGGAGCGGGGCGCGTGGAGAGGAGTTCCCCCATGAGATCCATTCGTCGAGAAGCCCGGCGCGGCGGGCGCCGCGGAAATCGCCGCGGCATGGCACTGGTCCTGGCAGCCCTGCTGCTGGTCGGATTGATGACGATTTGCGCCCTGACGGTCGACGTGGGATACATGTGCGTGGCCAGGGCGGAACTGCAGCGTACGGCCGACGCCGCAGCCCTGGCCTGCGTCTCCGTCATGCTGGATCTGGCCGACCTGAACGCGAACCCGAACCCGGCCGCCGTCGCGTACTCGGCCCGCGCCACCGCGTGCCAATACGCCAGGCTGAATCCGTGCCGCTCCGTCCCCATCGACTTGCCCCGCAACGACGCGAATACGGCCGGCGGCGATCTCGTGCTGGGGCACTACAACAGCACGACCAACGTCTTTGACCCCGACAACACGAGGTTTAATTCCGCCTATGTCCGGGTCCGGCGGGACAGCGTACGAAACGGACCCGTGTCGCTGTTCGTGGCGCCGATCTTTGGGTACCGGTCTGTCGAAATGAGCATGGACGCCGCAGCCTATATCGAAACGGATGTCCGAGGCTTCAGAATGAAGCAGGGCGATACTGCCCCGTGCACGCTGCTGCCGTTCACCCTGCAGATCGACTTGTGGACGGCGCGGGCGACCAACGGGATCGACGTTTTCACCCATGACATGACGAATTGCGCCGTGTCGCGCGGGCCGGACGGCGTCACGGAAATCGACATCTACCCCGGCAAGGTCGCCCCGGGGAATTTTGGAACCATCGACATCGGCAGCGAAAACAATGCGACTCCGGACATCTCCCGGCAGATCCGCTACGGGCCAAACGCCTACGACCTGTCCTTTTTTCCCAACAACACGATTCAACTGGGGGACGACGGGATCCTGACACTCAACGGCGAGACGGGCATCAGCGCCGCCATCAAGGACGACCTCGCCGCCATCATCGGCCAGCCACGGATCCTGCCGCTGCACGCCACCATGCGGGGCACCGGCGACACCGCCTATTTCGACATCGTGGCATTTGTCGGCGTCACGATTCTGGACGTGCAACTGACGGGGTCCATGAACTCCAAGTACGTCAAACTCCAACCTTGTTACACGGTGGACGGTACCGCCGTCGGCGGCGGCGCGGACGGCACGACCAGCCGCTTCATCCGCACGCCGCCGCGATTGAGGAAGGTCCTTTAGGTCATCGGTGATCGGTCATCGGTGATCAGTGATCGGTGAGTACCGGTTACCCATTACCGACCACCGTCCACCGATCACCGATCACCGATCACCGATGACTCTCCTAAAAGAGGCACTGAAATGAAAACCAAACTCAGAAACGGAATTGTGGCCGTGGCCTTCGGCTGCCTGCTGCTGCCCGCTTCCACCCTGCTGGCCCAAGCACCCCTCGGGACGGTCGCCATCGAGCAGGACTGGCGCGTGGAACTGTACAGCGTCCCCGCGACAGGCCGGTTGACGTGCCCGCTGTTCATCTCCAGTTTCTCCATCCCTGGTGTCGAGGCGCTGTTCCAGTGCACGTGGAACCATCGCGACATACCGATTCTCGAGGAGGGAGGAATCCAGTTGCAGGCTTACAAGTGGAACAACCTCCTGGACGACAAAGAAGTGGTCACACCGCCTTGGAGGGAGAAGCTGAGCAACGCCAACGAGGTGGTGACGTGGACCCAACGGCTCCGCCGATTGGACCTCCAATACGTGTTCAGAGTCAAGAACATCGTCGGCACGACCTGGGGCACGATCGCCGGCCCGTACCAGGTGGAGCGAACCTTCCTGTTCTGGGCGCCGCCCTTGGAGGGCTACACCTTTCAAGAAATCGCGGACAACTCCGGGATCATCATGGGCAGCAACCGCTTCAAACGCTTGTCCATCACCCAGACTCGGTTCTACGATTACTCGGGCAATCTCCTTTCCACCGACACCGCCGAACACGTCCTTTTCTCTCAGCCGTCGAGTTACGAGTACTTCGAATTGCGGCAACTGAACGAGTGACAGCGAGCGGACATCCCCACTCCAGCAAGAGGAATTGCCATGCCATCCGTAGCCTTCTCAAACATTCGCCGGCGACTCGTTCCGACGACCTCTGCTTGGGTTCTGATCGGCGGTCTCGTTGGAGCCCAAATCGGGCTGCAAAGCCACGGCGGCTTGGTGGGGGTGATCTCCAACATCCTTGCCGGTTCGATCGTGCTTTTCCCGGTTGGGGTCTTGCTCGCCCTGTTTTCTGACGGCGCCGCGCGGTCCCTGATCGGTGCTCTCTGGGGCATGTTGGTGGGCCTGCTGACGACGCGTTGGCTCGGCCCGCAGGTGCCAGAGCACGTCATCGGTCTGTGCGGCATGATCGGCGCCTTGACCGCCGCCACCTGCTGGCCCTGCCTCCGCGGGGCGTGGGCGTTGTCCACCCAGCTTTCACGATGGGCCGGCAAACTGGCCGTGCTGGGCGTCCGTCAGGGCTAGCGGCCCGGTTTCCCGCAGCCAGCGGTGGGCGTTAGCCCACCGCTGTTCGAGTCACCTTGGATGTTGCGGGTCACGCAACGCATTCCGACGACGTCGACTTTTCCGCGCCAAACTCATTTGATGGATTTAGGGCGTGGGCATACTCGATACTCCAAGCACATTGTGAAGCTGTACCAATCGAATCGGGTGTGCCATGCTTATCGGTGTTGCCGGCAAACGCATCTGTACTGAGGGGATCTTTGCTGTCTGTGCTATCGTTGCGCTGGTCGCGATGATCGCTGCGGGGCCTGTGGCGTCTGCCCAGGATCCCGTGCGGGTCGTGCCGCTGGGGGTCAACCTGGGGCCGCCTGCATCGTGCCCGCAGCCGGCCGCTCTGCCGAACGTGCCGCTGCAGGCTCAACGGCCCGCCGAGGGCGCGGCGGCGGACCAGCGCTGGCAATTCGAGCTGGGCGGCGCCCCGACCGCGACCCTCATGCACCCGCTGACGAGGAACGACGCCGCCGTCGAAGTCATCGTGGGCCAGGCGCGTCTGCTCCCGCTGAAAGCCGACCTGGCCAATGAACGCGGGCTGGGTGTGATCTCGGTGGGCGACCCCACGGTGCTGGAATTCGAGGTGATGCCGAATCCGCGGCTCATTCGCTTGCTGGGCAACCGTGCGGGGGTGACCGACCTTTCGGTTGTCCTGGCCGATCAGCAGACCGTGTGTTTGGAGGTCCGGGTGGTGTACGACCTGCCGTTGCTGCAGGCCCAGCTGAAACAGCTTTTCCCCGACGCTCAACTCCATCTGTTCCAAATTCGCGAGCACCTCGCCGTGGAAGGCGAGGCCCGCAGCGTGCGGCAGGTGGATCAGATTCTGCAGACGATCGAAGCCTATTTGGTCTCCGTCCAGGTGCCTTCGTCCGTCAAGGGAAAAGAGACGCCCGATGCCGGTCGCTCCGGCGCCGCGGGGGGCGGCCGTGCCGGTCCGCAGGCTCCCCCGCCGGAGAACCAAGCTCCTGCCGGCGCGGCTCCCGCAGTCGAAGGCGCCGCTCCCCCCACGGGCGAGCCCGGCAGCCCGGAGCCTCCGGGACAGGCGACTCCGGAGCCCGGTTCGCGTCCCGAGTCGGTCGAAGCCACTCTTGCCGCACCACGAATCATCAACCTGCTCCGCGTGCCGGGCGTGCATCAGGTGATGCTGCAGGTGCGGATCGCGGAGCTGAATCGGACGGGACTGCGGGAGATCGGAGCAGATATGAATTTGGAGTTTGGTCCGGGGAACATTCTCGAAACGTTCCTCATTCCCGCAGGCTCTCAGACCGTGCATGGCGTCTTCCCCACGACGGACTTGGAACTCTGGATTCGCGCCTTGCGAAACAACACGTTGCTTTCGGTGCTCGCGGAACCGAACCTCGTGGCCTTGAGTGGCCAGAGGGCGGATTTCCTGGCGGGCGGCGAGTTCCCGGTGCCCGTACCCCAAAACTCCGGCGGCGGGACGACCATCACCGTCGAATTCAAAAAGTACGGCGTCCAATTGGAGTTCACGCCCTTTGTGCTGGAGGATGAAACCATTCGCTTGACGGTCAACTCGGAGGAAAGTTCCCCCGACTACAGCCAGGCAGTCTTGATTAACGACTACAACGTCCCCGGCATCAATACTCGTCGTGCCTCGACCACGGTCGAGATGCGGCAAGGACAGAGCCTGGCGGTTGCGGGTTTGCTTCGGGTATCCATCGACGCGGACACCAAGCGGATTCCGGGGTTGGGCGATCTGCCCTATCTAGGTCCCCTGTTTAGCAACACCACCCATAAGCGGCAAGAAAAGGAGTTGCTGATCCTGGTGACGCCGTACCTCGTCGCGCCGATGAACGCGGAGAACGTGCCCTGTTTGCCCGGCGAGGAACTCAAGGATCCCAACGACTGGGAGTTCTATCTGCTCAATCGCATCGAAGGCCGCACGGGGCGCGAATGGTCCTCCGCGCGGGAGTGGGACGACCCCTGGCATCTGAGGCAACTGATGCACCTGGAGCAGAGCGGCATCTCCGGACCGGTCGGACTGTCGCCATGCGAGTAGTTTTGGAGTGCGGTGCCTTGTCACCGCTTTGAGCGGCGGCCTGGAGCGCTGCGACGGTTTGGGTTCAGCAAACACAGCAAGGCGCCGGAACACAGAGCGGCGGTCATCGGGTCACGATCGAGCCACAGCGGCGACAAGACGCCGCACTCCAAAATGCGCGCAGCAAAACAAGAAAACGGGAACGGACAGTAGGAAGATGCACGCACCGTGCCTGCATCCTACGGACGAAAACACGAACCACCGACGCGAGTGGAGAAAACGACCGTGAAAACGCGATGTGTATGCTGGTCCGTGATGTTGACTCTGTGGACGTGCGGGGCGTCCGCCGGCGAGGCGCCGTGGGAGATTCGTCAGCCCCCGCCGCCCATGCCCGAAGACGTGCCCGCCGCCGTCCCGGCCGAATTCGGCCCGCAGGTCGTCTCGCCTGCTTGCCCAGGCGAGTGCAACCCGTGTCCGGTCCGGCCCGGCTGGCGGCCAACCGGAATCAAGTCCTGCTTGCAGTACTCGCACTGGGGCTACTGCGATCTGTTCGAGGAAGTGCCGTTGGGCGCCCGCCTGCGGGCGCATCAGCGGGCTCAAATCTGCAGCGGCTGGGCAGCCCGGCTGTGGTTGTATCGCTACGACTTCTGCGACGAACAAGCTACGCTGAACGCCGCCGGTCACAAACGGCTGACCGAGTTGGCCAGCGTATTTCCCGCGTGGTCGGACCATGTCTTGGTAGTTGAGTCGACGCCCGCAAATCCGCAGCTGGACGAAGCCCGCCGGGCTCACGTCGCCAAGTTGCTTGAGACCGCGGGAACTCCGGCCACCGTGGTCGTCGGCGTGCCGGCGATCTCCGCGCCTTTCGGAGATGAGACCCGCGAGTGGAACAAGCTGTTCCTGCGCCAGATTCGGTCCGGCGGCGCCCCGCTGGGCGGTTCCTCGGGAGGGGGCATGTCGGGCGCGGCCGCTCAGCCAACCGCTCAGTGAGCACACGCCTACAGGAATCTGTCGTAGCGAACTCGTACTTGTGCATCAACTTCAAGGCAGGCCCATGATCCACCGCAAGTTTGGTTATCACCTTGCCACGGTGACCATCATGTTGGCCACTCTCAGCGGTTGCCAACAACTCAGCATGCTCCGGGAGGGGCATCTTCCGTGGTCCAAGACCGCCCAGCTGGGACAGGCACCGGCGGCATCCCCGGCGGAGGCGTCTAAGCCCCTGCGGCCGGAACAAAAAGCCGACATCCAAATCGCGATGGCTCGCAGTCTGGAACGTCAAGGCCGGACGGATGATGCGAAGAAGATGTATCTGCAGGCCATCCAGGCGGCGCCCAAACGGGCCGACGGCCGCCACTTGCTGGCGCTGCTGTACGACCGCCACGGCGAGTGCCGGGCGGCCGAAAACTACTATCAGCAGGCGCTGGACCTCGACGCCCAGAACGCAGAACTGCACTGCGACCTGGGCTACAACTATTATCTGCAGCAGCGCTGGCAAGATGCGGAGGCCCGCCTGCGGTGCGCGCTGGAGTTGGCGCCTGACCTACGGCGAGCCCACAACAACTTGGCGCTGCTGCTGGCTCGGACGGGCCGGGAAGGCGAAGCCCTGGAAGAATTCATGCGGGCGGGAGCCAGCCCCGCGGAGGCGCACGCGAACCTGGCCAACGTGTTGACTCTGTCAGACCGTTGGCAGGAGGCCGAGGCGGCGTTCCGGCAGGCATTGGCCATCAATCCCAAGCTGGAGTCCGCCCAGGAAGGCCTGACAAGGCTGCAATCGCTGGCAGCCAAACGCAGCGCGGGCGGCATCAGCACGGCAGCATCGCCCAGCGCTGCAGAGGCGACGCAGGCAACGTACTTGAATAGCAGAGGTTTAGGACAAACGGACGCAACGGCTCCGGCCGTGCAGGCAGAAAGACGAAGTGTGGACTGAGCCAAGTACCGCTGGAACGTACTGGAGGAGATCGCTTCGACGATCTTCCGACGGACCACTTCTGCGGCTAACTCTCGCCCCGTCCAGGCGTCGATCGGCAGTCCCGAGCGTCGAAGGATGCCTGCCAACGCATCCTCGCAATGTACACCGGTCACCGGTCAC
>Ga0116156_10003775_pt1 | contig 13093 bp, 6 predicted proteins | sample AD_UKC045_MetaG_FD_89891 | JGI IMG/M metagenome (GOLD analysis project Ga0116156, IMG submission 89891) | Active sludge microbial communities of municipal wastewater-treating anaerobic digesters from USA - AD_UKC045_MetaG | ecosystem: Engineered > Bioreactor > Anaerobic > Digestate | place: USA... | reverse complement strand
TCCAGAATAAAGAACCCCTCACTGGCTCGAGGCGCCACTACGGGAACGGTGTAAATAGTAGCTCCCCTCCCGACGCGGGAGAAAATCTCGTTCCGCAAGAAAGAACGCCTAGCTCCAGTTAGGCGTTCTTTATTCCGGAACCAAATTTTCTCCCGCCTGGAGATGGGAGCTACTATTCACATCGTTCCGGTAGTAGCGCCTAGCTCCAGTTAGGCGTTCTTTCCGGAACCAAACTTTTTCCCACCTGGAGATGGGAGCTACTATTGTTTGTAAAGCCTACCGTGTTTCCCTGATAAAAACAACACATACTAATCTTGCCGCAGTTTGTAGTCTGAGGCGGAGTGCGGCATAATTACCGCCAATTGTTTGTATGCTTCCTGGGGACGTGTAAGGAGTAGTCATGAGTTTTTGCCTGATAACAGGTTGGTGTGTGATCGCGACGCTTTCCGCGCAGCCGAACGACGTATTCAGCAACGCGGAATGGATTCGCGACCCGGTATTTCAGGAGGTTTCCATTATCAACACTTACCATCGCGAGAAGGAATCTGATCCGAAATTCCGTGGCCCGCAAAATGTGCATACCTTGTTCCGCAAGGAGATCACACTCCGCGCGAAGCCGTCCTCCGCCGTCCTCTATATCACTGGCGATGATTACTACAAGTTCTATGTAAACGGTGCGTTTGTGGTGCAGGGCCCCGAATCCGGCTATCCCGAGGCCTATCCCTATTACTACCTCGACATCACCGAATTTCTCGAACCCGGCCCCAATTGCCTCGCCAGCCACAGTTATTACCAGGGCTTGTGCAACCGCGTATGGGTCAGCGCGGACAACCGCTCCGGATTCATGTTCTCCCTCGACGTGACCTATCCCGACAACTCCACCGAACATTTCGCCACGGACGCTTCCTGGAAATGTTTCCAACTCCAGGCCTTCCCCACAGGCGATACCATAGGCTATAAAACGCAGTTCGCGGAAAATATTGATATGCGCTTAGTGCCCCTTGGCTGGCAACGAAACGGATTCGATGACTCCGCCTGGATCGCACCCCTCGCCGGAAAACAGGACCACGTCTTCGTCAAGCAGATCACACCGCCGCTGCAGCATACCGTGTTCAAGCCCATTACCTCGAAAGATATGGGCAAAGGCCGGTATGTATATGATTTCGGACGTGAAATCGTGGGCCATACCCGCATTCGTATTCAGGGCCCCGCCGGACACGTACTCACCGTGCATCACGCGGAGGAACTCAGTGGCCCGGATCAGCCCCGATTCGAGCTGCGCGCCAACTGCAAGTATGAGGAAAAGCCCATTTTATCCGGGGGCAACGATCTCATCGAGTTTTATGATTACCGCGCATTCCGGTATATGGAAATTCTCGATGCCCCCAAGCCGCCGGAAGTCTGGGTGGACGTGCGGCGGCATCCTTTCGATCCGGCCAAAAGTACCTTCACGTCAAGTAATGAATTACTGCAAAATATCTGGACCATTTGCCGCAATGGTGTCGAAATGAATGCGCAAGGCGGGTTTGTGGACTGCCCCACGCGGGAAAAGGGCCAGTATCTGGGCGATACACTCATCGAATCGCGCGCACATCTCTGGCTCACCGGAGATCCCACCTTAACCCGTAAAGCGCTGCGCGATTTCCAACGTTCGCAGTATATTCATCCGGGGCTCATGGCCGTCGCGCCCAGCAGCTTTATGCAGGAAATCGCAGAATACTCCCTGCAATGGCCCCTCATGCTGGACAATTACTACCGGCACACAGGCGACCGCGCCCTTACCGAAGCCCTGGCGGACGCCGTGTTCAATGGGTTGTTCGATTATTTCGCCGGCTTCGAAAACAGTGATGGCCTAATCTCCAACATGACCGAAAAATGGGTGCTGGTGGATTGGCCGAAAAATCTCCGGGATGATTACGATTATGACTATGCGGCGGACAAGGCCAATACCGTTTTGAACGCATTTTATTATGGCGCGTTGAGAACCTCCGCGGGCTTGCTCCGTGAATTTGGCCGCGACGCTTCCGAATATGACGCCAGAGCCGAGCGTGTGGCCAAGGCCTTCCCCGCATGCCTGGTAGATCAGGAAACCGGTTTGTATGTGGACGCGCCCGGCTCCGCCCACAGCTCACTCCATGCCAATGCAGTGCCGCTGTTTTTCGGCCTGACCGAAGGTGCGAACCGAGACGCCATGTTAAACCTGATCCGCGAGAAGCGGCTGAATTGCGGCGTCTATATTGCGTCCTTTGTCATCGAGGCGTGTTTTAAGAATGGCGCGGACGATCTCGCCTACGATCTCCTTACCTCTACCGATCAGCACTCCTGGAGCGAGATGATCCGCAACGGCGCGACTACCTGTATGGAAGCCTGGGGCCCGGACCAGAAATGGAATACCAGTTGGTGCCACGCCTGGAGCAGCAGCCCTATTTACCTGATCGCGGAATATGTCCTGGGGCTCCGACCCGCGGAACCCGGCTGGAAAAAAATCGGCGTCGCACCCGCCAAAATCGCCGTGTTGCCGGACATCGCCCTGACCGTCCCCATTCCCGGCGGGAAAATTTCCGCGCAATACGCCGCCGGTGTAGGATATACCATCACGGCGCCCACCGCCGTTCCCGTTGAAGTGCAAGCGCCGGAAGGAATGCAAATAATGGTTAAACAGTCCCATTCTCATGCGGCTCCCGCCCTTACACCCGCGGATCTCCAGCTTCTTGCGGAAAAAGGCTGGATACAACGCGTCGGCGCAAAACGGGGCGTATGGGTATCCGTGGATCAGCAGATGTTTTATATCATCGAAAATCTCCGGCCCGTATGGCAGGCGCGATGCTCCACGGCAGCCGCAGGCGCCGGCGCGGAAGCCAACAGCAACAAAACACCCCTAGGCTGGCACCGTATCGCACAAAAGATCGGCGCAAACGCCCCCTGGGGCCAAATATTCCGCTCCCGTAAGGGCAATCACGAAATTTGGAAACCCGGCGACACGGTCACCGAGGATCTCGTGTTGACCCGCCTTATCGTCCTCGACGGCGAAGAACCGGGAATTAACAAAGGGAAAAATGCCGAAGGCGTCAGCGTGGACAGCAACGAACGCTGCATTTACATCCATGGCACCAATGCCGAAGAGCGCATTGGCGCCCCCGTTTCACACGGCTGCATCCGGCTGCTTAATGATGACGTTATCGAGGCGTTTGATCAGATAGCCGAAGGCGCGCCGGTGCTCATCACCGAACGCGCCTCCAACGGTTAAAACAACCGTATCGCTTTACAGTGCTATTTTTCCGCGCGGCGTTTCCACCGGAGCATCAGTTTCGCGCCGATGGCCAGCACCACCGCCGCCGCCACATGCGGCATGCTCAATGAAAGATGGGCCATTAAAATAACCGGGGTAAGCAATACCCGCATCGCCGCCGCCAGCCACGGATGCTGCGCCACCAGATCCGCCAGGAATGGGCTGAACCGGTAGTAGCAATCCACGAACGCCGTGCCCAGCGCATTGTCCAGCAGATAGGTGTCGCGGAACGCCCGCAACACGTCAATCTGCGCGGCCATCGGCGTGCCATACGCCGCCGTGGCGATAAAGCACGGGTCGAAACCGCCGCTCCCGCCAACGCCGCCCGCGATAAACGGAATAATAATCACTGGAATGAGGACCGCCACCCAAATCCACCAGTAATCCAAAATGGAATACGTGTCTTCGCCTTCCCCTTCGCCCTCGCCCTCTGTTTCACCTTCCGTTTCCCCTTCGCCTTCCACCGTCACCAGGCACAAACTCAAATCGAATGCGCCGACGACTGTGGAGCCCAGGGTTTCATACACATGGATTCCATTCCCGTCCGGCGACCCCACCCACCGCAAGGTCTTTCCCGTTTCATTCGACTGAATCGATATCCACCCGTTCGTAATGTCACAGGGATCGTTCAGTGTCACATCAAATTGGTATATAGGCAAATCGCCGATGAACTCCGTGGTGGAGGTGGTGAGCGCCTGCACCGTATATTCACACACCGTTGAACCGGGGCCCACATCCCCCGCCTCGGCAAACCGAATAATAAAACTCTGACAACCCGCGGGATCTCCCGCATCATCCTCGATCGTGCCCCACCACCGCACTTCCGAGACCAGGCCTTCCGTTGTCGTAAAACGCTCCGAGGCCCGATCCAGCCCCGATTTACTGCTCACCGACTTCCACTCCCCGGATACCTCCCCGGGCGCTTGGCTGAAAACGGAGTCTGATGGACAGTAACCGGTCTCTCCCTCTCCTTCGCCTTCTTCCGTCCCCTCACCCTCTTCTGAACCTTCTCCTTCGCCCGCGGTTAACGATGTAACACAGACATTGTCAAAAGCCCCGGTAATACGGACAGAACGCAGTGCAATCGTTCCCACCGAAAACGTGTTGTCAAGAAATGTGAATATTTGGGAGTTGTCCAGCGATACGTTGAATGTATTTCCACTCACTTCAATTTCAATGTGATGAGACTGGGTATGATCAAGATCATAATCCTGGTCCGCCAGTGTCGTAACTACCCCCCCAGTGACGGTCTTGGAAAAGCCAATTCGCTCCCCTTCAATAGTGCCCAGAATATCGGCAAAATAAAACGAATAATACCCCGCATCACTCCGCCTGAAATCGAATTGGATCGCATTGAGCTGGTTTGTCCCCGAAACATACTGAAAATCGCACTCGAAGCGGTAATCGGTCCACGACTCCGCGCCGGCGCCACTATATACCGATGAGGTGTCCAGCGTAGGACTCGCACTGCTCTGGATATATTGTCCGCTTTCGATGGTCCATGTGCCTTCCTGCGGAGTCCAGTTCGCCGCGGTTCCCGAGTTAAAATTCTCGGATAATAATCCGCACTCCTCCCCTTCATAGGCCTGCGCGATATTGGCCATCATGCATAATGCATTCACATGGAGGCCCGGCACGGCGGAAACCACGGAATTCGATAAGACCACATACGTATCAACGCCAGGCATCCCCGCCACAGCGCCCCCGCACAAGCATGCCAAAACCATTGAACACACCATAAAAGGCAAACCAGCGTATCGCATATCATACTCCCAGAGTAGAAACTATTTTATTTCCTGGCAGTATACGCAGCCCCATGCGAAAAGGCAAAACACACTATTTGTTGTCTTCGGCGGCGTAAATCGCCTGTGCTTCCGGCGGTAAAGCCGCCGCATACGCCCCTTTTCGCGGCACGAACGTCGAGGTAAAGGCGCACAAAACCGCCAGTAATGCTGCGGCCAGAAACACGCGTTCATACCCGAATCCCACCCAGAGCGCCCCGGCAAACGCGGGAATCGTCATGGAAGCGATATGATTGATGGAGACCCCCAGCGCCAGCGACGAGTTCAGTTCCTGGTGCGATTTCGTCAGCCGTGAAATGTACACGGCCCGGGCATTGCTCAACGAGAAAAGCAACTGATCCAGGATATAGCATCCGCAGGCAAGGTGCTGGGCCATCTCAGGACTTCCTGTGATCACCTGCGCATAGCCATATCCAAGACATACAAAAATCAACACCAGTCCGTCCACAATCATGATGGTGCGCTCGCCAAAACGGTCTATCGCCATCCCGGCCAGCGGCTGGAAAAAAATCCCGATCACCGCGGCAGTCATCAGCAGACCCGCCATGGACGTCGCCGGAAGCCCATATATCTTTATCAGCACCCAGGGACCAAAAGTCAGGAAAATTTGCTTGCGCGCCCCTGCAAGCAGTTCCAAGAGGTAATACAGCCGGAAGGTTTTTCTCACAATCAGCCTCGATCGCGGCTGGTGCAAGTGTGGAATATGAAGCGAGGCATAAAAGAGACTCGCCAGCAGGCACAATCCGGCCACGCTTAAAAAACCGGTGCGATATTGAGGGTGAACCTTGTCAAAGAACAACCAGACAATGGCGGTGCCCGCCACCGCGGACGCCGTGCCCACCGCCGCCATTTGCCCCATGCGTTTGCCGCGGTTATGTTCATCGCTCATGCCCAGCACGATGGTGCCTGCCACCGGCATCAGCAGGTGCATCCCGGCACTCGCCGTAAACATCATCACCACCATCGTACCGAAATGCGCACCCAGCAAACCCATACCCACCATGCCCGCTGAAAACAGCAATGCCGCCACGGACCCCACCCGCGTGATCGGCAGCATGCACAACAACCCGCTCATGACCACCACCAGGAAGCCCGGCATTTCACGGGGAAATTCGAGCCAACCCCGCGCATCCGCACTCAAATGAAAGGTATCCGACAGGAAATTGTTGAAAATGGAATCATGAATGCCCGTCCCAATCGAGATAGCCGCTACCCCGGCAAAAAATATAAACAACTGCTTCTTCAACTCATGCGTCCTTCAGTTTTTCCTTCACACAACATCATGCATACAAAGAGAGGATTGGCGTCCCCGCCAGCTTTAGGGATGTCAAAAAGTATCCTCCTTTGCCGTCTTTTTTGTCCTTATTTGTCGTTTATGTCCTTTTGTTAATCATGGCCTCAACCCATACGCAAACACTCCCGGCTCAATCATCACCTTAAAGTGTTCCCCCTCACTCACCACCGCACGCGTTTCCTTGACCTTGCCGGTCTCATCCCGCAATTCGACTTTTGAAGGCTTTGGCAGGTTCCACGGTAATTTTTCCCATTCCAGGGTTACCGCAAACGTTTTACCCTCCGGCAATGGCATAATCACCAGCGAATCGCCTTCCGGCTGAATCCGGCACGCGCCCGTGGTCTGAATCCCGCCAAAATCCACTACATCGCCATTGGCGTTGACCCGCGCCGCATACGATTCTTCCGGTGCGGGATATGGCAGCCATTTGATCCCGGTCAATCGTCCCTCTGCCAGCTTCCACTCCACTTGTCCGAGGCGAATACCCTGACTCCCATCGTTCAGACCTTCCAGACATCCGCAGCGCCCCACGCCCGCGCGCCATAATCCCAGGCGCAGTTCCACACACCGATCCGGAGGCAGTGTGGCAGGAACCTCTACCCGCGCCGAGGTCTGCACGGCGCCTTTCCATTGAGTTGTGGGTACACCCGGAGCATGATCCCCCTGAAATAGAATTTCGGCTTTTTCGTTCACAAAATGCACAAACACCATCCAGTCCGTATCCAGCGGCAGGGCACTGTGCCAATCCAATGTCATATCGAGGGTTCGATCTCCGCTCAGTTGCAGTTTGCTGACTTCCACACGCACCAGCGGTTCCGTACGGCCATTGACATAACAACACTTCGGGCTGCGGGTCCATTCCGCAATCGTTCCGCCCCGCCGTTCGATGGCAGTCTCCAGGGTTCCGTCGTCCACCGGCGACTGTGCGTAAAACCCATAGCGCGGCAATACATGCCCCGCAACCGCCCAATCCTCCATGCTGCGATTCACCCATACCTCCGCACCGTTATCCCAAACCACATGCTGCCGGTGCGGACTGTTCCCATCGAACTCCACCTTCTCGATTTTCCGCAATGCCAGTGCGCGGCCCAGATCGTGCATCAGCCAATATTTCTGCACTACATCCCGCCCGAATGGCGCAGGCGCCATTGCAGGATGCCCCGTCAGCGCCTCCGTGGCCATGTAATCATCGCTGTATATGCCGTGTAAACGCCCGTCCAATCCTGCGCGATACCGTCCGTCATACCCCGCGCCATGCAGAATGAACCGATCATGATATGCGGCATCCAGCCATGGAATCCGCTCGGAATCCTTCGCGCGCACCCGCCACGTAAACCAGGAATCCTGTCCCTTCGGATCGGCTTCCACCCGCAAATGATTGGTCTGACCGCCGTCCAGCCAGCCGATTAACTGGTCATGGCCGCTCTCGCTAATCTGCGGCGCATTGTCACCCAGATACTCACGAATCCATGAAAACAACTCGCCCCATGTGTTCCGCGTCGTGACACAATCGTAAAACTGCCCGTCCTGTGTCCAGTAATCATAGGGACGAATCGACGACCACACGTCGATGAAATACGCCGAGGGGGCGAACGCATCGCGAATAAGCTTGAGGTTCCGATCAACATACGGACGCAGCACGTCCGCGCGCCACCGGTACGATTGCGCCTGCCGCCCTTCGTTCAGCCACGCTTTTACTGGTTGCCGCCCTTGGGTGAATGCGATGTTCTTGTAGGAGAAGCCTTCCGCGTCCGGGTACACATCAATGTAATTATCATGCGGCGCGAACAACACCCCGGCCTCGCGGCAGGCGTCCGCTAAATTCTTAAATTCCTCCTGGGTTCCCAGATCCGGATTGGGCGGGAAAATATCCGGCAGCCGGTAGTCATAGCCCCAGCGCTGCCAGTTGTGCCAGACCACCATCGAATCCGTCAGGCCATAGTGAAATGCACGTTTCAACGCCTCGGTGCTCCCGCCATAGCGTCCATCCCACAGATCGAATACAAAACGTCCCGCCAGTTTCTCCACGCCGCCCGCCGCGGGCCGCGCATCCAGCGCGCGCCATTGCTTTACACCCTCCCACACCGACATTGCCGGAATAAAGGTCATGGTTTGGGCATGCGCCGCATGCAAAGTAAACCGCTGTTCTTTAGGATTCACTTCCAGCCGTTCCGGCGGGGTGTCCACGCCCTGCACCATCGCCAAGCCCGATATAAACTCAGCGCCCACAAACGATGTGGACAATTGATGCCCGTCACACCCCAAGGAAAATGCTTCGGGATTCTCCAGCACATTGCCTGTACCCGCATACACCCGTGAGACTGCTTCACTCCACGGTCCTGCCGCAAGATCCTCCAAACGCAACTGCTGCCACGGCTGCGGCGCGGGGGTATTTTCCAACTGAAACTGGGCGCGCAACGCATTTCCCTCAAACCACAATTCCCCCAGCAAATCAAACGCGCCCTTCATCCCTTCAAAACGATGTCGAACCACGTACCCGCCATGCGCACCTTGTTCTTCCGTAGCCGAGATAAACCGCGTGATGCTTCGCCCATCCTGCAAGGGATCTCCCTCAACACGCACTTCAAATCCCCGGAAATACAGGCTCTTTTCCGAACCGTAAAAGCCAATCACACTATCCAGGAAGCCGCGCGAACCCGGCCACAACCGAATCTCCACCCCTTCCTCTGTTTTGCCGATTGTTTTGTACGCGCCTTCGGGAGCGGTGGGCAGTGTGGGTTCAGGCGGCGTGCCCGCCACCACTTCCGGCTGCCCCCAAAACGCCTGATCGCATGTCGTATCCTGCTTCGGTCCCGGATTCGTCTCCAATTGCAGGCAAATGGATTTCCCCGCGTAGGCGCTCAGGTCCACTTCCGCAGGCTGCCATTCTTTTGCCGCACTGTGCCGCTCGAAAAGCACTTCGCCAAAGGTTTCCGGGTCGGCCTCCAGTGGAGCCACCCGCACGCGGAACGTCACTCCGTCGCTCGCGGGCTCGCCACGCGCCGCATCATGTGTGCGAATCGCGTAGGCAAACCGCAGCCGCAATGGCGTCTGTGCGGGAAGGATCAGCGGAAATTCCAGCAGCGCCATGCCCGCGCGCCCGCCGCTCCAGGGCGGATGCACCGAAATCGCCTGCCGCGCGCCTCCGCGATCCACGGTCTGATCAAAATTCACCCATGCACGCGTGCTCCCGTCTTCCCCCTGCCACCCCACCGGCTCCACGATCATTGCATTGTCCGCAAACACGTTCAGGAGTGTCCGATGCACCGGTGCACGCCACAACGGCAGCGCGGAATCCGATGCCACCGTCATCGGCGTCCACACCGCCATTCGTTCCGGTTGCGGCGGGTCCGGCAGCCGCGTTTCCACAATCATCACCGCATGCGCGGCATACCCGTTGCACTCCGCCCATGCATGCACCGGATACAGCGCATTAAACGTATTCGTCCCGCACTTCAGCGCAAACTCCTGCTTCTTCTGCTCCCCCGCGCCCAGCGTAAACACTGTCGTCTCATTCGGAGAAAATGACCAATCGTCCACCACCTCCAGACGCACCCGTCCCTGAATGGATTCCGTCCCCTTGTTCGTCAGGGTCACCGCTAACGCGGCCGTATGCTCGCTCATTACCGCCGGACCATCCATCCGCACATGCAACGGCCCCGCTGTATCCTCCGGCGCATTAAACGCCCATCCGCCGAGCGCCACACCCACTAGGATCATCCATATTGCATATTTTCTCATGGATCTTCTCCATCCGCAGTTCTCCCCCTATCATAATCGAATTGCCCCCCTTTGTTCCCCCCGCATGCAGGAGGGATTCAGTAGGGCGGGATTTGTTCCCGCCAATAATTGAGAGAAAGTTGGCGCAGAATCGTTCTGCGCTGTTTGAAGATGCGCAGAATTATTCTGCGCCAACTCCCGGGCAGAACCCGTCTTCACTGCCGGAGCAAACATGGTAGCCGGCGGAGTTGAAGAATTGGATGAGGCGTAATAACTCGGAGAGGCCGATGGCCCAGTCTTGGGTGTTGTAGTCGCTGGCGTGGGGGGCGCAGGTCTGATCGCCGCCGGGACCAGGGGCGTAGCCGTCTTCGGTGGCGGCTTGGCAGTGGAAACCGCCGGAGTTGAAGAATTGGATCACGCGGAGGAGTTCGCTGAGGCTGATGACATAATCGGCGTTTTGGTCGGCGGTGTGGTTGGGGGGGATGCAGGAGCCTTCGACAATCACGGTTCGGGAAACGAGGGGGGCCGGGTTGCCAGAAGCATCAGTGACGCTATAGGTAACGGTGTAGGTTCCGGTGGCATTGGGGTCGAGGGCGGAGGTGTCGATGGTGACGGCGGGGAGGGCGGTGTCGCAGGTGTCGGAGGCGGTGGCGCCGGGGTCGGTGTAGGTGCTGAGGCATTGGATGGTGAGGGGATTATCGCCGACAAGGGTGATGGCGGGAGGTAAGGTATCGGTTACCTGGACGGTTCGGGAAACGAGGGGTGCGGAATTTCCCGCAGCATCGGTCACGGAGAAGGAGACGGTGTAAGTGCCTGGTACGTCAGTGTTTACGGCGGAGGTGTCGATATTGACCGCTGGAAGGGCCGTATCGCAGGAATCGGAGGCGGTGGCCCCGGCATCGGTATAGGGGGTATGGCATTCGTGGGAAACGAGGGGGTCGCCGATAAGGGTGATCTCAGGGGAGGTGGTGTCCTCGACGGTGACGGTTCGGGAAACGGGGGTGGCGGGGTTGCCGGAAGAATCTGAGACGTTATAGGTCAGGGTATATTCGCCGGGGGTGGCGGAATCCACGGTGCCGGTGACTTGGATGTCGGCGGTGATGTCACCGTCAATATCGTCTTCGGCAGTGGCACCGGCATCGGTATAGGGGACGCCGCATTCGTGGGAAACGAGGGGGTCGCCGAGGAGGGTGAGGGTCGGCGGGGTGGTGTCCGGGGGACCTTGCACTTCCACGGCGCCGATGTCCACGATGTCCTGACGGATACGGAGGAAATATTGACCACGTTGGTCATAAAAAGGCGGACCATCAAAGGGGGGATTGGTGATTAATTCGTTTAGCCCTGCATTCACGGCAGGACTGTCGTCTTGGGGTAGACAGGTCAGGGTGGGACCGCCATCATCCTGAAGGGGCCCCAGTTTGGCATCAATGGGGCTGGCCGTAGTGCCGACCTGGTCATTGGTCCCGGTGAAGCCCGTGCTGCCATCACCAATGCCAATCAGGTTCCACCAAGACTTGTTACAGTGCCATATACATCCTGACCAGTACTTCCGTTGTCCGAGTTCCCGGCAATAATCGTATTTCCAATCTCAAAAGCAGTTGAAGTATTTACATAAATACCTCCCCCATATTCGCCACCAGATAGATCGAAATCCGCAGAGTTTTCTTTAATAGTACAATTTAATACAATGGTTTCTCCTTTTGATATATAAAGAGCACCGGCGTTTTTATGGGCACTATTCTCTTGAAATGTGCTATTTATCACAAAAGCCGTCAACATATAAGTTATCGCCATTCCGCCCCCAGAGGATATTGCAACATTTTTTCGAAAAGTACTGTTAGAAACTTTTAGCTCAGAATCAGTGCCATATATAGCCCCACCATTCATAGGACATGAGTTACTAGCAAATAAACAATTAGAAACATTGATGATAGATTCGTCGTCAAAGCCTAAAGCACCACCATTTGATCTACTTCGATTAGATCCAAATGTGCAATTAGTTATTGTTGCCGTAGTCTCTTCGGTAAAGTATAAGGCGCCTCCGGTTCCGAACCACTGCATTCCAATAGTCTTATTGTTTTTAAATAAACAGAGATCAAATTCTACAGATTCTTGTCCAATTGCCACGCAGGCGCCACCACCGATTTCACCGTTGTTGTAGTCGAAAATACAGTGATGGATATAAAGATAGTTGCCGCAATCTATGTAGATGGCACCACCACCATAATAATCATTAATAGTTGCAAGCCCATGGACTATACTCATGCCGGATAATTCACCACCAGAACCATTTGAAAAACAAAAAACTTGAGTGGTGTCTTGGCCGGTGATAGTTAAGAGGTTTGAACCGGGACCTTGGATGGTAATTGCTTTTGTGACTTCCATTCGACTACCTACGGCGATGGTGCTGGGAGTGGAAAATACTCCTGAATTGAATTGGATTGTATCCAGATCCGCTGTGGCATTTGCTTCTTCAATGGCTGCGCGCAGTGTAGCTACACCTGTAGAGGTGGCGGCTATACCGTCACCGGGATTGGCGTCGCTTGCGTCGCCAAGGTCGTTGACGACGAAGGTGGCGCCGAAGGCAGAGGGGAATAGGGAAACAAGGACCAGAAGGGTCATGATCGTGCGGGGTACTGGGGTGTGGGAAAGAAATTGACTACTCATAGAACGCAACCTCCAAATAGTGTGTACACAAGTATCGCGGCCTAATTCCTCTTGTGTGGTATTTCTGGTTTACATCTAAATTCTCCCTATAATCGAATGTATATCACATAATTAGTGTGTATTCAATTTTATACGAGGAATACAGGGGCAGGGATGTGGGCGCGTGATTGAATGTTTTAGAGGCTTGCCCGAAAATGACATGTATGTAAAGGCAGTGTCAGAATGATTTGTACAGCGTGTTGTAGAACTCTTTCAGAGTATTTCATCGGGGGATGCATATGACCCAGGATGGCGCTTCGCTAATCCTGGGCTGAGTTGTTA
>Ga0116156_10003770_pt1 | contig 13104 bp, 9 predicted proteins | sample AD_UKC045_MetaG_FD_89891 | JGI IMG/M metagenome (GOLD analysis project Ga0116156, IMG submission 89891) | Active sludge microbial communities of municipal wastewater-treating anaerobic digesters from USA - AD_UKC045_MetaG | ecosystem: Engineered > Bioreactor > Anaerobic > Digestate | place: USA... | reverse complement strand
GCCGAAGCGTTGCATCCTGTGGCCCCAGCGCGCGCCAGGCTGACTCGATGCGTTGCACGTCGCCGCGCTCCGGCGTGCTTGCGCCACTCGCGATCGCCTCGAGTTCGTTGCAGAGCGCCATCGTATCCGCGAAGGCCTGCTGCTCACGTGCGCCCTGTTCGGCGCGTTCGGTGTCGGCGCGGCCGAACACCGCGTCGATTGCCGTGCGGAAGATCTTCCATTGCGCCTGATCGCGCGCGCGCTTGCCGTTGCCGGCGGTCTGCCAGGTCTTCTGCAGGTCACGCGCCTGGCTGATCGCCGTGCGCGTGTCGGTCAGTTCCGCCAACGCCTCGGCGCGAGCGATCAATCCGGCCTTCGTCGCTTCAACCTGGGCATGCTGCGTCGAGATGCGTTCGTCGATGATGCCCAATACCTGCTTCAGTTCGGCGGCGAGGTTCTTGCGTTCGCGCGGATTGACTCGATCCAGCGCGCGCAAACCTTCGACGGTGCGCTGGCGCATCGCGGCCAGCGCGCGCCAGTCGGGTGCTTCGCTGGATACGGCCGTCCTCGCATCGGTGATCAGTTGCCCGGTTTGCTCACTGCCTTGCTTGCGCAGTTCGTCGCGTTTCTCGAAATAGGGTTTCGCGGGTGCAATGGCCTTGTGGCAAAGCGCCCGAAAGCGCCGATCGATGCCTTCATTGGCCTGGGCGGGGCGCGCCTCGAGTCTGTCGAGCGCTGTCCATTCTGCCTGGATCTCGCGCACGCGAGTCGCCAGCGCATCGGGGTGCAATCCGGTTTCCGGCAGCACTTCGAGTTCCTCGCAGAGCTGCTGGCGTCGATTGCCATCACTCCAGCGCTGCCATTGCTGGATTTTCGCGTAATCACTTTCAACGTCGGCGAGTGCATCGCGCAGGGCGGCGGGTATGGCGGGAACCGCGCGGCGTAGACCGCTCAAGCGGGCGTGCGCGAGGTGCGCCTCGGCACTCTTGCCTGCGGCAATGGCCGTTGCGGTTTCACGGATTGCCTGGTCCAGTTTACCAGTCAGCTCCTTCTGCTTGCGTTCGCGCTCGGCACGACCCGCTTCGGTTCGCGCTGCGCGCTCCGCACTCTCCGCGTCGCGCCGTGCGACGGCTTCGGCGTCCGCATCTGGTTGAGTTTCGGTCAACGTTTCAGGCTTCATCGCGGCGAGTTGCGCGCCGAGTCGCGTGAAGCGCACGGATAGGGCCGCGCCATGGTCGTCGTTGTCGTCAGCGAACCCGGCATGCAGATCGCCGAGCGCGTTGAATCGCGCCTGCAGCTCCGCCTGCGATTGATTCGCCGGATGACGGGCCGCCTGTTCGATCGCCTGCATCTCCGCATCGAGTCGCACGCGATCGGCGGCGCGCTGGCGCAGTCGCGCAATCCTTTCCGGGTCGCGGCTCAATTCGAACAGTTCATGCGCATTGCGGTAGCGGACGACAAGATGCTGCGGTGCCTTGTCGGCAATGCGATCCCAGGCAGAGGCGAGTGTCGCTGCCTGGTCGCCGCGATCGCCTTCGCGCAACAGGCGCTCGAACTCCTCACAGAGGGCACGGGCCTGTTCGGAGATCGCGTCGGGATCACCGCGCTCGAGGCGCAAGCGTTGCAGGCGTTCGTTGGCGAGGCGGCTGATCGTCTTGTCCGTTTTCCGGGCGCGCTCGCTGATGCGGGCCAACTGGGTTTCGTCGTTGATGCGATCGAGCGCGGCAAGGCGCACCGATGCATCGCTATCGCCGGTGACACGCTCGAGAATCAGGGCCGGCCGTTCAACGCGCTTCAGCGCAGCCAGGCGCAGTTCGGACTCCGGCGCGATCACGGCGATCTGTTCGATGAGGCGGGCATCGTCCTGCGCGCGCAACAGGCGGATGCGATCGGCAAGCGGCGGCGCGGACGCATGCGTTCCCGCGAGCAGTTCGGTGAACAGCGTCCGCGCGGCATGGCGCACGCCTTCGTCGCGGTCATCCTGGGCCATCGCCTGCGACAGACTCGGATCGGCAAGCCGTTTCAATGCAGCAAGGCGCACGCCAGCGTCGACGTCCTCGCGGGCGAACTGGCCAAGTTGCGCAACCAGTTCAGCGGCATTCTCGGTGGCGACCGCCTGACGGCGTACCGTTGCATCCTTGGATTGCCAGCGTGGTTTGGAAAAGAAACGGGCAAGACTCATCGGTGGATTCGCAAGTGGGAGTGGGCGCAGCTCAGAGCAGGGACTTGATGATGCGGAAACCGGCGACCCAGGTGCCGAACATCATGCCGAGGTTGGTGAAAACGAAGACCAGCAAGGTTCGCGAAATGCGGTTCTTCCACCAGCCTGTCCAGTGGATGACATCGTCGCGGAGACTGTCGAAATCGGCAACCCGCGGACGATGGATCCAGACTTCGACGCCGGCGCTGGCGGCACCGACCGGAACGCCTGGACGGAACGGTTTCAACGGCGCGACGATGAAGCCGGCCAGCGCGCTGAGCGGATGCCCGCCAGCGGCGAATGTGCCGATTGCGGCGCCGATCCCGGTGCAAAGCACCCAGATCCAGAGCGCATCGGCGCCGAATTCGGCGCCGCGATAAAACAGGCTCGCAATGGCGATCGCGATGATGGCGAAAACGGCAAACCCGATCCGTTTCGGCCAGGGCGATCCCGGCGGCAGCTCGGCCAGCGCCTTCTGCAGCGGACCCGGTGCTTCGGCCTGCGCCGCGATGGCTTGCTCGATACCGGAAAGATGGCCGGCACCGATCACGGCGAGTACGCGCCTGACCGGCTTTCCGGTGCTGGCGGCTGCGTCCGATTCCTCGCGCAGGCGTGCAGTCATGTAGCGATCACGTTCCGCGATCAGCGCTTCGAAAAGAGGAGGCGATTCCTTGGCGAATTCGCTGAACATGCTGCCGAGCATGTCACCTTCCTTGAGTTTCTCGATCTCGCTCTCGTCGACGTCCTCGCGGGTGATCAGGCTGCCGGCGAGGCCACCGATGATGCCGAGGCGTTCGAGGAACCCGACGCTGCGGATTGCCCGCTTCAGGGTGATGCCGACTTCGCGGTCGATCAGCCAGATCAGCAGGTCGCGCGCTTCGGCGCCATCGATCGCAGCTTTCATTTCAGCGCCCGGCTCGATGCCGAACTGTTCGGCGAGGCGACGCTGGAATGCCGACAGCGCAAGGTTCGCCGCAACCAGTCCGGCCTTGCCCTGGCGGATGATCTGGAACAGGTCGAGATTGCGGAACGACGCGGGATCGCGCATCGACTTGTAGCGCGGTTCGCACAACTCGACGGCCACGGCATCAAAGGATTCGCGATCGAGGATCTCGCGGACTGCCTCGACGCTGGCGCGCGAAACATGCGCCGTGCCGAGCAGCACGTATTCGACTCCGTCGCGGACAATGCGGGCAATCGGTTGCGCGGCGAGCGATTCGCTCATCCCGGCCGGCGGGTCGGACAATTCGTTGGGAGCTTGCATGGATTCCGTTTTCAGTCGCGGTAGCGCTTGAGCAGGTCGGCATAGGCGTCGATGCGTCGATCGCGCAGGAACGGCCAGATCCGGCGTACCGATTCGCTGCGGGCAAGATCGACGTCGGCAACCAGCAACTGCCGCTGGTCGACCGAAGCCTGTGCCAGGTATTCGCCCTGCGGGCCGGCGATGAAGCTCGATCCCCAGAACTGGATGCCGCGACCGCCGTCCGGAGCCGCCTCGAAACCGGTACGGTTGACCGCGAGCAAGGGCAGGCCATTGGCCACGGCATGGCCGCGCTGCACGGTGATCCAGGCATCGCGCTGCCGGTCCTTCTCGTCCTGCGCGTCATCCGGATCCCAGCCGATCGCGGTCGGATACAGCAGCATATCCGCCCCGGCGAGCGCCATCAGGCGCGCACCTTCCGGATACCACTGGTCCCAGCACACGAGCACGCCGAGCTTGCCGACCGAGGTCTGGATCGGCTCGAAGCCGAGATCTCCAGGCGTGAAGTAGAACTTTTCGTAGAACGCCGGATCGTCGGGAATGTGCATCTTGCGATACGTGCCGGCGATCGCGGCCGAGCGGTCGAATACCAGTGCCGTGTTGTGATACAGCCCCGCCGCGCGACGTTCGAACAACGAACAGACGAGAACCAGTTCGAGTTCTCCGGCCAGTGCCCCGAGGCGCTCGGTTGATGGCCCCGGAATCGACTCGGCGCGATCGAACTCGTCGACATGTTCGTGCTGGCAGAAGTACGGACCGTTGTGCAGCTCCTGCAGCAGGACCAGTTCGACGCCGGCCGCCGCCGCTTCACGCAGGCCGCTTTCGATGGCATCGAGATTGGCCGAAGTGCTGCCGCGATCGGTTTCCTGGAGCAGGGCGACTTTGAGGGATTTGCGGCTCATGCGATTCGGATGCGGGCAAAAGCGGAATGGTAGCGTGGAATCCACATCCGGGCTCGTTTTCCCGAATGCAAGCGTGCGTCGAGGAGATAGCCTTCTGCCGCGCCAATGAATGGCCGGATTGTCCCGACCTCTCGTGTCACTGACTCAGCGTACGCCGGGTCTTGTACGTCGACAGCTGGCGTGGCCGCTTGATCCCGGGTTATCCCGGGCGATGAAGCGGGGAGCCGCGATCCGCTAGGCCAGCACGCCCTCGGGCAATTGCATGGTCAGGCAATGCAGGCTGCCGTTCTGCCAGATCAGCGGACGGCACGGGATCTGCACGACTTCGCGACCGGGATGCGCTGCACCGATGATGCGTGCCGCGCTGGCGTCGGCGGGATCGCCATAGGCCGGAACGAGAACTGCACCATTGATGACCAGATAGTTCGCATACGAGGCGGCGAGGCGCCGGCCGTTGTCGACGATCGGCTGCGCCCATGGCAGCGCGTGCAAGGTGTACAGCTTGCCGTCGACCGTGCGCAAATTCGCGAGTTCGGCATGCATGCGCTCGAGTTCGTCGTGGTGCGCATCGTCGCGATCGGGACAGGATTGGAACAGGATCGTGTCGTTCGGCGCGAATCGCGCCAGCGTATCGATATGCGCGTCGGTATCGTCGCCTTCAAGGAAGCCGTGGTCGAGCCAGAGCACGCGCACCGCAGCGAGCTTGTCGCGCAAGGTTGCGCCGATACGTTCGCGGGTCAGTCCCGGGTGCCTGAGGTGCAGGCAACGCCAGGTGGTCAGGATCGTGCCGCGACCATCCGAGTCGATCGCACCGCCTTCGAGGGCGAAATCGATGCGATGGTGCCGAGCATGCGCGCTGAACACTCCGTGTTCCACCAGGCCTTCGACGAGCAGGTCGTCACGCGAGGCTTCGAACTTGCCGCCCCAGCCGGTGAAGCGGAAATCGTTGACGACGAACTGTTTGCCGTCGGTCAGCGTGATCGGCCCCGAATCGCGCAGCCAGGTGTCGTCGTAGGCCAATTCGATGAAACGGACGCGATCCGCTGGGATCGTGTGCTGCTCAAGCCGCTTCCGTGCACGCTGCCGAATCGCTTCATCTGCGACAAGAATGACGGCCGCCTGGTGTCGGGTGATGCCGGCAACGAGGGCAGCATAGGTCGATTCGACCGATTCAAGGCGGTCGGCCCAATCGGTTCCGGCGTGCGGCCAGGCAACAACTATCGCCGCCTGCGGCTCCCATTCGGCCGGCAGGCGCCTGGTCATGTCAGTCATTGTCGGCAAAGGCGTTGCGCTCAGGCGCCGTCGCGGACGCTGTGGATCACGATGTTGCGCTCGAAATAGACCGTGAAGCCGTTGTACTTCCAACGGTTGATCGTCGGATGCCGGGGCGTGTCACCCCCCGCGGGTGCCAACTTGGCTTCGGGAGCTCCAAAGCGCTTTTCGACCTGGGCCATGCTTAGGCCGCGTTCCGGTGCGCGGATTGCACGGACCTCGGTCTGGCCGAGCATTACCGATTCGGCCTGGGCGCGCGGAGTTGCCGCAAACAGGCTGGCAACGAGCATGGTGCTACCGAGAACAAACTTCAAGTTCATCACCGAACCTCCTGATCCCAATGGATGAATTCGCAACAGGTGATGTTTTAACAGAAGCTTTGCGCGAGTTCCATGCTGTTCTGCTCACAACCCGATGCGCACGACAAACCGGCGACCCGGAAACGCAAAAGGCCGCTTGCGCGGCCCTTCGACGTCGATCTGCGGAATGCCGCTTAGCGCTGGCGCGCCTTGAAGCGCGGGTTGCTCTTGCAGATCACGAATACCTTGCCGCGGCGACGCACGATCTTGCAATCGCGATGGCGGGCCTTGGCGGACTTGAGCGAAGAAAGCACTTTCATTGGAAACCTCGGGGCGAACGGGCTTGAGCAAAGCGTGCAAGTATATCGGGCTGTCGCGAAACTTGCAAAGCGCTGACAATGCAGGACATTCGAGCCTGGCGATCGAAGCCCCTCAACGTCGATGGGGATGCGTGCTCGCCAACAGGATACCGATGCTGCCATCACTCCAGTTCGACAATGCCTTGATTCGCGAGCTGCCGGCAGATCCGGAAGTCGGCCCACGCCTGCGCGAAGTTCGCGGTGCCGTGCATTCGTCAGTGGCGCCGACGCCGGTACGCTCCCCGCGCCTGATCGCGATCTCGTCTGAAATGGCCGAATCCTTAGGTTTCGCCGATGATCAGGTGAAATCACAGCAATTTGCCGACATTTTTGCTGGGAATACGCTGATGGCTGGCATGCAGCCCTGGGCCAGCAACTATGGCGGACACCAGTTCGGTCATTGGGCCGGGCAACTCGGCGACGGGCGGGCGATTTCGCTCGGCGAAGTCGTCGACAGGGTGGGGCGGCGCTGGGAATTGCAGCTCAAGGGGGCGGGTCCGACGCCGTATTCGCGGAACGCCGACGGCCGTGCGGTGCTGCGGTCGTCGATCCGCGAGTTCCTTTGCAGCGAGGCCATGCACCATCTCGGTGTGCCGACCACGCGGGCCTTGAGCCTGGTCGCGACCGGCGAACAGGTCATCCGCGACATGTTCTACGACGGCCATCCGGCAGCCGAGACGGGCGCGATCGTCTGCCGCGTCGCGCCGTCGTTCATCCGGTTCGGCCATTTCGAACTGCCATCGTCTCGCGGTGAGACCGATCTGCTCGGTCGGTTGATCGATTTCACGATTCGTCGCGACTTTCCCGAATTGCGAGGCGAGGGCGCGACCGTGCGCGCCGACTGGTTCGGCGAGGTCTGCGCCCGCACGGCGACGATGATTGCCCACTGGATGCGGGTCGGCTTCGTGCACGGGGTGATGAACACCGACAACATGTCGATCCTCGGCCTGACCATCGATTATGGCCCGTACGGCTGGATCGACAACTTCGATCCGGACTGGACGCCAAACACGACCGATCGTCAGCATCGCCGCTATCGCTTCGGGCAGCAGCCGCAGGTCGCGCACTGGAATCTGGCTTGCCTGGCCCAGGCGCTTGCCCCGGCGTTCGGCTCGATCGAACCCTTGCAGGCGGGCTTGCAGCGCTATGTCGATGCGTACACCGCTGCCGACCGGGCGAACATCGCGGCCAAGCTTGGACTTGTGGAATGTCGGGACGAAGACATCACCTTGATGCAGGACCTGTACGAATGGATGGCTGCGGCCGGGATCGACATGACGATCTTCTTCCGCAGCTTGTCCGACACGGCAGCCGTGATGCTCACGCCCGAGTCGTTCAGCGACGCGTGGTACGACCTGACGAGGCGCCCAACGCAGGAAGCTTCGTTGCGCACATGGCTGGATCGCTATCGCGTCCGTCTCGACAGCGATCCACAATCATCGGAGAAACGCCGCGAAGCGATGCGTGCCGCGAACCCGCGCTTCGTGCTGCGCAACTGGCTGGCCCAGCAGGCCATCGACAGGGCCAACGAAGGCGATGAGTCCGAGATACATGCCTTGCTCGACGTGATGCGCCAACCCTACGACGACCAGCCCGGTCGCGAACGTTTCGCCGGGCGTCGCCCCGATTGGGCAATGAACCGTGCCGGCTGCTCGATGCTGTCGTGCAGCTCCTGAGTAGATCGCGAACGCCAGCTCCCGAATCCCGCTGCGCAGATCGCCGTTTCCCGATTGATGTCAATCCGGATCCCTGCGGGCGCGACGGATCCGGATTCAAACGTGCGCGCCATCGACCGCGCCGTACCCTGCCGATCCACACATGACGCTGGCGCCGAATTCGGTCAGGATCGGGGGACCCATCGATCCTTTCAAACTTCGTCCGTCGTCCTGGCACGCGGGCTTGCCACGGAGAAAACATGGAACGACGTGATTTCCTCAAGATGTCGGGTATCGGTCTCGGCGTGCTGCTCACGTCTTCTTCGGGTCGCGCGATTGCAGCCGGGGAACTGGTCACGCGAATCGAGGTGGCGCTGAAGAAACGCCTGGCTGACGGAGCGATGGATGCCGCCCGAGCCGATGGCGCGACCTATTGCGACGTGCGCATCGGCCGCTACCTGCGCCAGTTCGTGATTACGCGCGAGGACAAGATCGAAAACGTCGTCAATACCGAATCGACCGGGATCGGTATCCGCGTGATTGCCAACGGCACCTGGGGATTCGCGGCGACCAGCGACCTGAGCCCGGACGGCGTGGCGAAAGCGGCGCGCCAGGCGGTCATGATCGCCAAGGCCAACTCGAAGCTCACCGTCGAACCCGTCCAGCTTGCCGCGGTCAAGGGAGTTGGCGAGGTCTCCTGGGCAACGCCGATCGTCAGGAATGCGATGGAGGTTCCGATCAAGGAAAAGGTCGAACGCCTGCTCGAGGTCAATGCGGCGGCGATGAACGCCGGCGCTAGTTTCGTCAATTCGACCCTGTTCCAGATCAACGAGCAGAAATATTTCGCGTCGACCGATGGCTCCTACATCGATCAGGATATCCATCGCATCTGGGCGCCTGTCCAGGTCACCGCGGTCGACAAGGCGAGTGGCAAGTTCCGCCGCCGCGATGGGCTCGGCGCGCCGATGGGCATGGGTTACGAGTACCTGGATGGCCGCAAGGAGGACAAGATCGCGCTGCCTGGCGGCGTGATCGGCTATGTCAATTCCTACGACATGCTCGAAGACGCGGTCGCCGCGGCCCGGCAGGCCCGGGAAAAGCTCAAGGCGCCCTCGGTCAAGCCCGGCAAGTACGACCTCGTGCTCGACCCGAGCCATCTGCTTTTGACCATCCATGAATCGGTCGGTCATCCGCTCGAACTGGATCGGGTGCTCGGTTACGAGGCCAACTATGCCGGCACGAGCTTTGCCACGCTCGACAAGTGGAAGTCGAAGGACTACCGCTATGCCAGCGACAAGGTCACGATCGTTGCCGATCGAACCCAGAAGCATTCGCTCGGCGCGGTCGGCTATGACGACGAAGGGGTGAAGGCGCAGCGCTGGGACCTGATCAAGGACGGCGTCCTCGTCAACTACCAGGTCATCCGCGACCAGGCGCACATCCTCGGCCTCGAACATTCCCAGGGCTGCTGCTATGCCGATTCATGGTCGAGCGTGCAGTTCCAGCGCATGGCCAACGTCTCGCTCGAACCGGGCAGGCAGGCGTTGTCGCCCGGGGAGATGATCAAGGCCGTCGACAACGGTATCTACATCATCGGGCGAGGCTCCTATTCGATCGACCAGCAGCGTTACAACGCGCAGTTCGGTGGCCAGCTGTTCTACGAAATCAAGAACGGCAAGATCACCGGCATGATCGAGGACGTCGCCTACCAGATGCGCACACCGGAGTTCTGGAATGCCTGTTCGGCGATCTGCGACGAGCGCGACTACCGGATCGGCGGTACCTTCTTCGATGGCAAGGGCCAGCCGGGCCAGGTTTCGGCGGTTTCGCACGGGGCGAGCACGGCGCGCTTCGATGGCATCAATGTGATCAACACGGCACGCAGTCTCGGTTGACCATGCCATTCGCCACATGACGAGGCGTCCGACGCGGGTCATCCTCGATCGGTAATCGACGTGATCCGACCCTTCGGCATGCAACCCGGCATGGCCCGGCCCGTATCGGTCGTGTAACTACTTCTCAGGCGGAGGACACCATGCAAAGACGTGATTTCATCAAGGCCAGCGGCATCGGCCTCGGCGTGCTGCTGTTGCCGGCCTATGGCCGGGTGATCGCCGCCGAAGAACTGGTTGGCAAGCTCGATGTCGGTTTGAAGAAGCGCCTTGCCGACACCGCGATGACGGCGGCCAAGGCCGATGGCGCGACCTATTGCGACGTGCGCATCGGGCGTTACCTGCGCCAGTTCGTCATCACGCGTGAAGACAAGGTGCAGAACGTCGTCAACACCGAATCGACCGGTGTCGGCATCCGCGTGATCGCCAACGGCACGTGGGGTTTCGCCGCGTCGAGCGACCTCAGTGCGGATTCGGTAGCCAGGGCTGCACGCCAGGCCGTGCAGATCGCCAAGGCCAACTCGAAGCTGACCACCGAGCCGGTGCAGCTCGCGCCGACCGAGGGAGTGGGCGAGGTCTCCTGGGCGACACCGATCGTCAAGAACTCGATGGAAGTGCCGATCAAGGACAAGGTCGACCTGCTGCTCGGCGTCAATGCCGCTGCGATCAAGGCCGGTGCGGATTTCGTCAATTCGATGCTGTTCCAGGTCAACGAGCAGAAATACTTCGCCTCGACCGATGGCTCCTATATCGATCAGGACATCCACCGCATCTGGGCGCCGATGACCGTTTCCGCGATCGACAAGGCGACCGGCAAGTTCCGCAGTCGCGATGGCTTGTCGATGCCGATGGGCATGGGTTTCGAATATCTCGACGGCAGGAAGGAAGACAAGGTCAGTCTGCCCGGCGGTGTCGTCAGTTACGGCAACTCCTACGACATGCTCGAGGATGCCGCGGCGGCGGCGAAGCAGGCCCGCGAAAAGCTCAAGGCGCGCTCGGTCAAGCCGGGCAAGTTCGATCTCGTGCTCGACCCCAGCCATCTCTGGCTGACGATCCACGAATCGGTCGGTCATCCAACCGAACTCGATCGGGTGCTCGGTTACGAGGCCAACTATGCCGGCACGAGTTTCGCCACGCTCGACAAGTGGAAATCGAAGACCTTCAAGTGGGGTAGCGACAAGGTCACCATCGTCGCGGACAAGACCCAGAAGCATTCGCTCGGCGCGGTCGGTTATGACGACGAGGGCGTGAAGACCCAGCGCTGGGATCTGATCAAGGACGGCATCCTCGTCAACTATCAGGCGATCCGCGACCAGGCCCAGATCCTCGGCCTCGAGCATTCGCAGGGATGTTGCTATGCCGATTCGTGGTCCAGCGTGCAGTTCCAGCGCATGGCCAATGTCTCGCTCGAACCGGGCAAGCAGAAGCTTTCCCCTGCCGATATGGTCAAGGATGTCGAGAATGGCATCTACATCGTCGGCGACGGCTCGTTCTCGATCGATCAGCAGCGCTACAACGCGCAGTTCGGTGGCCAGCTGTTCTACGAAATCAAGAACGGCAAGATCACCGAAATGATCGAGGACGTCGCCTACCAGATCCGCACGCCGGAATTCTGGAACGCCTGTGTCGCGGTCTGCGACCAGAGCGACTATCGAATGGGCGGATCGTTCTTCGATGGCAAGGGCCAGCCTGGCCAGTCGTCGGCGGTGTCGCACGGATCGAGCACGGCCCGGTTCAACGGCATCAATGTCATCAACACCGCACGCAGCCTCGGTTGAGAGCAGGAGATCTATCGATGAGTATCTATTCCGAAGCGGACGCCAAGGCGATCCTCGACAAGGTCATCAAGTTGTCCAAGGCCGATGAGTGCACAGCCACCCTGGACGGTTCGATTGCCGGCAATATCCGTTATGCGCTCAACGCGGTATCGACGAGCGGCATCATCAGCGATGCCGAACTCGGCGTGCAGGTGGCATTCGGCAAGCGCGTCGGCACCGCGACGATCAACGAATTCGACGATGCATCGCTCGAAAAAGTCGTGCGTCGTGCCGAGGAACTCGCCAGGCTCGCGCCCGAGAATCCCGAATTCGTGCCGGCCATCGGCAAGCAGAAATACGGCGCCAGCACGACCTGGTTCGAGAAGACCGCCGCGATCACGCCCGAATACCGAGCTGGCGTCGCCGGTGACTCGATCGGACCGAGCAAGCAGGCCAAGTGCATTGCTGCAGGCTTCCTCTCGGACAGCGCGCGCTTTTCCGCGATCGCCAACAGCAACGGCAATTTCGCTTACCAGACCAGCACCAACGTCGACTTCACGTGCACCGTACGCACGGAAGACGGCACCGGATCGGGCTGGGTCGCACGCAACCTTGCCGACGTCGGCCAGTTCGACGCGAAGAGCGAGATCAAGATCGCCGTGCAGAAAGCCACCGCGTCGAAGGATGCGAAGGCGCTCGAGCCCGGCAAGTACACGGTGATCATGGAACCGGCCGCCAGCGCGGGCCTGATCTCGTTCATGATGTTCGGATTCGATGCGCGCCAGGCCGACGAGGGGCGCAGCTTCCTGTCGAAGAAAGGCGGCGGCAACAAGCTCGGCGAGAAGCTCTACGACGAACGCGTGACGATCTATGCCGATCCAGCCGATCCAGTCGCTGGCGTCCTGCCGTGGGACAACGAAGGCCTGCCGCGCGAGCGCACCCCGGTCATCACCAAGGGCAAGGTCGATTACCTGCAGTACTCGCGCTACTGGGCCAAGCTCAAGGAAAAGAAGGCGATCGGCCAGCCTGGCAACCTGATCATGGTCGGCGGCGACAAGTCGACGATGGATCTGGTCAAGTCGACCAAGAAGGGCATCCTCGTCACACGGACCTGGTACATCCGCATGGTCGATCCGCAGACCGTGTTGCTGACCGGACTCACCCGCGATGGCACCTTCTACATCGAGAACGGAGAAATCAAGTATCCGATCAAGAACTTCCGCTTCAACGAATCGCCGGTGATCATGCTCAACAACATCGAGGAAATCGGCAAGCCGGTACGCGTCGGCGATGACGAGTCGCCGTTCGTGATGATGATTCCGCCGCTGAAGATCCGCGATTTCACCTTCACCTCGCTGTCGGATGCCGTTTGATCGGGAATCGGGAATAGGGATTTCCGGACAGGAGCCAGGCTCGCCGTGGCGGTTTGCATGTGTATTCCCTTCTCCCCGTGCCAACGGGGAGAAGGTCGCACGAAGTACCGGATGAGGGGCGCTGCCCTGCAGGCCGCGCTGTCGCCTCGCATGCG
>Ga0116156_10003766_pt1 | contig 13122 bp, 9 predicted proteins | sample AD_UKC045_MetaG_FD_89891 | JGI IMG/M metagenome (GOLD analysis project Ga0116156, IMG submission 89891) | Active sludge microbial communities of municipal wastewater-treating anaerobic digesters from USA - AD_UKC045_MetaG | ecosystem: Engineered > Bioreactor > Anaerobic > Digestate | place: USA... | reverse complement strand
AGTGATGGGCAATCGGGGGCGATTTGGGTACTCAACCGGGATTACAATCATGAAATGGTGAAAAATGGCTTTTTGCCCAAACCCATTAATGCTGGAGTTATAACGGTGAATGATGTGATCAATACAGATTATAAAGTCTCTTTATTCGAAACGCTTTCTGGCGACATTTTGAGCACAAGTACTGTTACTGCAAATGATGGAAAATTAAATATAAAATTACCAGCAATGGAGTGGGACTTGGCCATTAAATTTGATCGGGCAGACCTTACTTCGACCAAAGATATTACACTTAAAACCATGGAAATTTATCCAAATCCGGTTGAGGGTGGTGGCATCATCAACATTGTTTGTGAAGACTTTATAGGCAAATTACAAGCTAGTGTTTTCAATGCAGAAGGTAGGTTGATGGTGCAGGAAAATGTGCAAAGCGATGGGCGTTTTTCGATTAGATTGAATGGCGATATCACGGCAGGTATTTATTTTGTGAAGTTGAATAATGATCGGGGAGAGGCTGTGGTGAAGGGCATTGTCGTGAGTGAATAGTGAATGGTAAATAGTGAATGGTTGAAAGGTGAGATTGTTGAGCCAAGGCAGGCCTTGGCTTTCTAGGTCTAATTCAAAATGAGACTAGGGACGAATTTAAAAGTCTTTCAAAAACCTTTTCAAAAGAAGAGAATACTTGACTAGCCTAAATAAATTCTTTATATTTGTTAATGTCTCGAAGAAAAACCTATTCAGATGAAAGAAATATTACCCTTCTTTATTCTTTGTGTATTCTTTTCCAATAAGCTTTCAAGTCAGTATATTATTCAAAAAATATATGGCATTGAAAATGGATTCAATAGTATGAATGTGATTGAGTCTATGACCTTTACGAAAGACACCTTATTTGCTTCTAAAATATGCAAAGAATATGAGGTGAATGAAACAATAAATTCGTTGGGCACGAGGTGGGAGTATTATAATAAAAAAAAGTATTTAGCTACCGAAGGCCTTAAGGAATATGCTTTTACCCAGAATGGGTGGTATTTGGATTATGATTATAGTTTATTAAAAGGTGATACGCTAAAGTTCAATTTTGATTCTATATATGGTTATGACAGTAATGATGAAAATGCATCCAATTTTGGTTTTGTAGTTGATAGTGTGTACAGTGAGTCAATTTACGGGGGTGAAAGAAAAATCCAAATCACAAGATTTTATTATTTCACAAATAATAATCCAACTTTTATTCAAAATGGAAGAGCAAAACATATTCAAGGAATAGGTTCTATTGTTTATGCTTATGAAGATTCGGAATACGGTTTCTATGTGCCAGATCAATACGCCTTTGAACTCTACTGTCATTTACGAGGTGGAGAATGTTTTGGTTATAATTCCCTTTGTTCTGTCAAAACTATAACTGATAGTTACAATTTGAGCAATCTATGTGATTCAATTCTACTAACTTCAGTAGAGTTGGAAAAAAAAGAACAATCCAAAATATTAAGAAGCACTATTACAACAGAATTTCTTGAAATATTAGATCAAAATGTTCTAGGAAAAAGTTATGAAATATATGCAATCAATGGACATTTTGTCCATAGAGGTGTGATTTCTGATACGAATGTAAATATTAGCAATTTGCTTCCTGGCTTATACTTTATATCATTTCACAATAAAGAAGGAAAAAGAAGAATTGAGCGCTTTTACAAGAGCGAATGAATTTATAAGGTACTTGATTAAGCCTTGAACAGCAGCAAGTTGAGGACTAGAATTTTACAAAAAAATGGTTTAAAAAGTCAATTTTTAACATTCAATTCTTTGATCCGAAATTATAACATTTACAGTGCATTATAATTATATAAAATCACCAGAAACGCGATATTTGTATTACAAAAACCTAAAGTGAATTAACATACTTCATCAACCACACATAAAATCAAACCCATGACAAATGATCTTACAAACCAACACTCCAGTCTCTTTGAGCAAATAAAACAAATAGACGAAAATGGCAATGAATTTTGGAGTGCTCGTGACCTTTCAAAAGTACTGGAGTATTCTGAGTATCGCCATTTTATACCTGTAATAGAAAGAGCAAAAGAAGCATGCATAAATAGCGGATCTGCTATCGAAAACCATTTCGAGCATATGCTCGAAATGGTAACCATTGGATCTGGTGCGAAAAGAAAAACTGAAAGCGTGAAACTTTCACGTTACGCTTGTTACCTCATTGTCCAAAATGCGGATCCTGGGAAAGAGGTAGTAGCCTTGGGCCAAACTTATTTCGCAGTACAAACCCGCTTGCAGGAAATCCGTCAAATGGATGAATTCAATCGTCTGAGTTCGGAGGACGAAAAGCGTTTGTTTTTGCGTACTGAATTGGCCATGCACAATATTCAATTGGCCGCAGCAGCAAAAAATGCAGGGGTTGTAGAGCCCATTGACTACGCCATTTTTCAAAATCACGGTTATATGGGATTATATGGCGGTCTAGATTCAAAAGCTATTCACAAACACAAGGGCTTAAAAAAGAGCCAACAGATACTCGACCATATGGGAAGTACTGAACTTGCTGCCAACCTTTTCCGTGCCACCCAAACTGAAGAAAAATTAAAAAGAGAAAACATTCAGGGTAAGCTCAATGCCAATAAAACGCACTTCGAAGTTGGCAAAAAGGTAAGAAAAACCATACAAGAATTGGGAGGCGAAATGCCTGAAAATCTTGAAGTTTCAGATAGCATTAAAAAAATTGAAGGCTTACAAAAAGCTAAAACCAGCATTTCAAAAAAGAAGTAATGCTGGTCCCTTTTTGATTAAGCCCATTGACAAAGAAACCCAAGGATGGCTTGAAGTTTTACCTTTAAACGAATAAACGCATAAACAAATAAACCAGCAAGTCTAGTTCAATATCTGCACACCAGAAGCCATAAACTTCAACTCCTCAACTGGTTTAGTGATCTTAGCAATTTCCTCAGGTGATTTTCCTTCGTCTTCAGCATAGTGCTTCAACTCGTCCACACTTGTTACTTCTTTATAAGCATTACCTTTCATGATGACTTTACCTGTAAGATCCAAAGGCATGAAGAAAGCATAGTCTTTAAACTTTACAAACATTTCCGGAGCGTTGGCATTTTGCTCAGAAACAATGTTCATCCAGCAACCTTTCATTTGGCAGACACCGGCGACCTGGCCTTCTACCACCACATTATCCAATTTACCAGACTTCTCCAGTTTGGCAAGCAAGTCATCATATTTCATAATATTCTTAGCTGTAAAAGACTCTCCAAACTGAGCTTTTGGAGCAGGAGTATTACTAGACATTTTAGAATTACTTGTTTTACAAGCTAGGGTAGAAAATAAAACAATAAGCGCAAAAGCAAAAAATTTATTCATCGCAAATCAATTTGGTTGTTTATAGAACTACAAAGTTAGACAATATTTTATGTGTAACAACATGATAGGTGTCAATTTTTTACCTTGACAATGTGCACCATACATCATTTAGCTTCATTTTTTAACAACATTTTTGGCAAACCCAAATACTTAGGCTGTGGATTTTTGAGTTATACAACAAATTACCGCACATACGATACACCTTCTACATTTCATTCATCAGGTTCTGTTTCCAAAAGTCTTAGCTATAAGTTTGGTAACAAACCAAGAAAATCAAAATGACCATGAAGTGTAATGTAATTTTCCTCTTTTGTCTTTCTTTACTTTTATCTGCTACTCACCCTATCTATGCAGGTTGTGAACGTGGAAACTGTTCTAATGGTTTTGGAGAGATGCGGTCTCGATCTTACAGTTACAGTGGTAATTTCCAAAGTGGACTTTTTAATGGAAAGGGAAAACTCACGTTTGCTAATGGCAATCAATACGAGGGGCAGTTTACCAATGGCTTTATCGATGGTTTTGGAAAATTTAGTTATCAGACCGGGCATATTTATGTTGGGAATTTTGTAAAAAATACCAAATCTGGAAAAGGTAAAATGTTGTTTTCTAATAAGGATATCTACAATGGGCAGTGGGAAAATGATGAAATGCAAGGTCAAGGCATTTATTATTTTGCTGATGGCGGAAAATATGAAGGTCAGTTTGTGAAAAGCCAATTTCATGGAAAGGGCAAAATGATACTTGCCAATAATGTTACCAAGTCTGGAATTTGGCAAGAGAATAAATTTCTATCGGCTCCAGCCCAATCTACCATAAGTAACCAAAGGAAAAACTGCAACAATGCTTTTTGTGACGGAGAACAAGGCGAATACGCTTATGGCGATGGCACCAAATATTTTGGATTTTTCGTCGATGGAAAACCTGAAGGCACCGGCATTACAACTTATGCAAATGGCGACTTTTATAAAGGTGATTGGAAAAATGATGCACCAAATGGTTATGGATTTTTAAGGAAAAAGAATGGTGTTGAAGTAAAAGGTCAATGGCGCGAAGGTAGATTGATCAAATCAGAGTCCAACTCTTCATTGGCAAGTCAGACCCCAAAAAAAGAAATCCTACCCACAAAAAATTATAAAAAAGCAGATGGAGTGAGCGAAATATATAGCCTTGTTGTCGGCATTGCCAATTATAATACCATGCCTTCTCTCAAGTATACCGACGACGATGCTTACCAGTTTTATGCTTTTATGAAAAGCCCAGAAGGAGGTGCCATTGAAGACGATCACATTTCTCTTTTGATCGATGATGCAGCCATTGGTACCAAAATAGTGAATAAACTCAAGGAAATTGTCAATCGAGCAGATGCTGATGACGCCATCATTATTTACCTTTCTGGGCATGGTTTGAATGGAGGTTTCGTACCTTTTGATTTTCAATCTGGATCAGGGACCATTCCTTACCAAGATATTTTAGCAATTATTGATGGATCAGCAGCTAAAAACAAATTGTGCATCGCTGATGCTTGTTATTCCGGCAGTATGAGTCAAAATAGAAGTCCATATTTGATGGGATTGGAAGAATTTTATACCAAAATAAATACCAGTAAAGGTGGGACGGCATTGATCATGTCCTCCCAAAACCAAGAAGTTTCTTTGGAATATTCTGGATTGCGTCAAGGCATATTTAGCCATTACCTCATTCAAGGACTCAAAGGTGCAGCCAATGCACAGGCTGATAGAATCATCACGGTGGCTGAATTGTATAATTATATCTCTGCGAATGTGAGAAAATACACGGCAAATGCTCAAAATCCGGTCATTGCTGGTGATTTTGATGAGTCGATGCCTGTAGCTGTTTTGAGGAGGTAACGAAAGGTTCGGAGAACTTAGAGGTGCCGTGAGCTTCGAGCCGCGAGCTACGAGTTAATTAAACACAAGATGGATTATATTTGCTAATTTTCTGAATGCGACCGAATAAATGCAAACGAAATATAATGAAATTTAAACTGATTAAGACTGAAGAAGAATATCAAAATGCGCTTAAACACTTAGACAAAATATTCCATGCAAAGGAAGGCACACCAGAGCAAGAAGAATTAGAACTTCTTGTGATGTTAATTCAAAAGTACGAAGATGAAATTGTTGGAGAAATTCCCGATCCTGATCCAATTGAAGCGATAAAATTCAAAATGGAGCAAATGGAAATGACGCAAAAAGACTTAGCTGAAGTGATAGGGTTGAAAAGCCGAGCTTCAGAAATTCTAGCTCGTAAAAGACCAATGAGTATTAACATCATAAGAAAAATTAGCGTTGCCTTGTCAATTCCAGCTGATATATTGATAAAACCATATGAAACAATCTAGATAAAGGTACAAGGATTTCCACCTGCCATTACTGCGCGAAATGGGCTGTTAGCAGTGCCAAAAACGATAGTCACAATAGAATAAAACGTAAAGATTTTGAAAATAGATTGATTTTATTGTAATCAAAATCGCTATTTCTTAAAAAATTATTAATCTTTACAAGGACATCTGATTCTTTCGTTTATCCATCCATGTTTTGAAATCATTAACTCTCTTTATAGCTTGCTTCTATATTTTTATTTTTGGTGCATACGGTCAGACTTCCGGGACATTACCTTGGAAGGAAGCATTATCTAAAATTTCCGCATCTAAGGCCATCAAAATTTACTATTCTGAAGACTTAAAACAAATAAATGAAGTTGTTCTAAATACAGAGCAGGCCGATTTATTTGGAAGTGTAAACACTGAATTAGAAAAAATTGGACTCACTTTGATCAGTTACTCTGATAAACAATGGGTAGTTGTGAGTCAAGAAGATGCCAATATCTCACTGGCTCAATGGAAAAATAAAGAGCGTTTGATTGAAGATCAAAAAGCCCTTGAGGCCTCAGAAACCATTTTTAAAATTGGTGATGTGGCCAATGCTTCCAATAAAAAAATGGTCATGGTAAAAGGCGTGATCACTGATGAGCTCAATAATGTTCCTCAGATAGGAGCTACGATCGAAGTTGACCATGGAAGTGACGGAACAGCTACTGATGAAAATGGTAATTATGAACTCTCTTTGCCATTGGGCCAGAATCAATTGATAGTCAAATCTTTGGGTATGGTGCCAAGAGCCATTGACATCCTCGTATACAGTGATGGCAATTTTAACTTCACCCTACAAGAAGAATCTATCAATCTAGCAGAAGTAGTGGTTACCGAAAGAGCCAAAGATGAAAACATCAAACGCGTGCAAATGGGCGTTGAACAATTGGCCATCAGGGAAATCAAAAAACTTCCTTCTTTTATGGGTGAACTAGACGTCGTGAAAAGTTTACTATCACTTCCCGGTGTCAGCACAGCGGGTGAGGGCATTGGTGGATTGAACATCAGAGGAGGTAATACAGACCAAAATTTATACCTTCAGGACGATATCATGTATTTTAATGTAAGTCATGCTTTGGGTTTCTTTAGCCTTTTTCACCCAGATTTGGTCGAAAGCGTGAAATTGTATAAGGGAAATATTCCTGCGAAATACGGAGGGCGATTATCTTCTGTATTGCAAACAACTTCAGTCACGGGCAATCAGAAAAATTGGAGTATCAAAGGGGGTGTGGGTTTGGCATCTTCCAAAATTTCAGTAGATGGCCCGATTATTAAAGACAAACTTACGCTCAGTTTTGGTGCTCGATTGTCTACAGTCAATTGGTTGTTGGGCTTAGTGCAAGTGCCTGATGTTCAGAGCAGCAAAGTTAATTTTTACGATATGCAAGGTAAGTTGACTTATTGGCTCAATAGTAATAGTACCATGGGAGTGCAGGTTTATCATGGCGAAGATGCCTTTAAATTTGGCAATAATTTTAAATTTGACTACCGTACTCAAGCGGTTTCGGCATATTATAAAACCGTATTTTCTACAAATAAATACTTGAATGTGCGGGTAGTTTCAGGAAAATATGACAGTAATCTCAATGATTTGTTGCCTGCAAATTCAAGCATATTCAATTCTGGTGTCAATTATTTGTCAGGAAAAGTTGACCTCACCATAGAAAAATCAAAAGATAAGTCTCTCAATTTTGGAATAGAAACGATCAGATACGATCTCAATCCAGGCGCTATTTTACCTGGAGCCTCTGATTCTGAGATAGATACAAGAATATTAAACAATGAAAATGGAATAGAAATGGGTCTTTATGGCGACGCCACGATGCCCGTTACAGATAAGATGACCATATCAGCTGGTTTGAGGCTGTCGGGTTTTGGACTTTTGGGCGAAAAGACGTTGCGGACATATTCTACAGATTCTTATTTTCCTGAGAATGCATTGACTTCAATGGATGCCATTGGTAAAGGTAAATTGGGTTCAACTTATTTTGGATGGGAGCCTAGGTTTTCCCTCAATTTTGAAACGAGTGAATCAAGCAGCGTGAAAGCTTCCTTCAATCGCTCTTATCAATACTTATCTCAAATATCCAACTCGGTTGCTGCATCGCCCATTGATTATTGGAAATTGGCAGACAACAACATCAAACCGCAAAATGCACAGACGGTAAGTTTGGGTTATTATAAAAATTTCAAAAAGAATGTTTGGGAAACTTCAGTGGAAGTCTACTACAGAGACATCAAAAATGTAAATGACTATCGTGATTTCGCTGATTTATTAGCCAACGAAACACTTGAGCAAGAACTGCTCATCGGACGGGGGAAAAACTATGGAATAGAATTGAGCGTCAAAAAAACGATTGGCAAATTGACGACCAGGATTGGTTATACTCATGCAAGATCACTCAAAAAAATGAAGTTTGATGATGCCTCTTACACCTTGAATCAAGGAAATTGGTACGCATCCAATTTTGATAAACCTCATGATTTGCAAGTTTTATTCAACGTCAGCCCAAGTCAACGATACAGTTTTAATGTCAATTTTAATATGGGAACAGGAAGACCTGTTTCAGCACCTGCTGGAAAATACAATGACTGGAATGGTGTGGGAATTCCAATTTATGGTGAAAGAAATAATTACCGATTGCCAGTTTATCATCGCATGGATTTGTCCTTGAATATTTTTCCAAATTATCGTACCGACAGGAAATTGAAAGGCAGTTGGACTTTGGGCTTATACAACCTCTATTTTAGGAAAAATGCCTATTCTGTCAATTATAGACAAGATTCGGCAGGTGGAACAGTCCGCGCATTTAAACTATCAGTGTTGGGTACCGTTTTCCCATCCATCACTTATAATTTTTCAATCCAATAGACCTTTTTAAAAATGATCAATAAATACAAGCCTTTATTAGCGCTGATTGCAATTATTTTTCTTTATAACGGCTGCATCAAAGAGATTCCTTTTGAAAACAACAAAACATTCAACAGGATCAGCATCAGTGGTCAATTTACGAATAGACCTTTGACTGGAGATGTCACCCAAGATATTGATTACCATGTAATAGAAATAGCAGAGATACCCAATGAAAATTCGGAGTCTCAAGCGAATGGTGATCCAATAGAAAATGCAACGGTGCTGGTGCGCGATGATCAAGGTAAAACATTTGATTTCACCTACATTGGCATGGGTAAATACAGGACTGAAGCCATTGGAGAAATTGGCAAATCGTATAAACTTGAAGTGACTATTGGTGATCACACTTATGAAAGTGATTTTCACACTATTTTGCCCAATGCTCAAATCGATAGTATAAGGCCTGCATTGAGCTTAAAGTCGTTTATTTCAACCAACGGGACAGTTTCAAATAGAAGAATTGTAGACTTAGTGGTAAATACCAAAATATTTGACGGGCAAAATCCACTGAATGTCATTTATAGATTGAAAGGAGAACACGAATTTAAGGAGGTTGATGACAGGATTGCACCAGATCTCAGGACTTGTTTTATAAAGCAAAATTTTGATTTTGGAAGGATCAATGCATTTTCGGGAGAAGATTATCCCGAATTTCAGTTAAGAGAAATAATTTTGCATACACAAGATTATGATTATCGATTCGCGAATAATTTTAGCTATTTAGTGGAGCAATTTTCAGTCGACAAACAGACGATAAAGTATTGGAACACCATCAAAAAAATCACTTCTGAAGAGCAATCTCTTTTTGACCCACCTCCAGGAAGATTTGAAAATAATATCAAATGCACATCACACCCAGATGAGGCGCCATTTGGCTTTTTTACAGTCGCATCATACACCTCTAAAAGGATTTTCACAAGTGCCTTAAAGCTAGGAGTGCCAATGGTGAATTTTTGTACAGGTTTTGGAACTAGAAGACCAAGGGAATGTATTGATTGCAGATTATTTCCAAATAGCACCACTGTCAGACCAGCTTATTGGGTTTTTTAATGTTGTTTAGAGATATTTTTTAAAGTAGAAATGATAAAAAAAAAGGTATATATATTAGCGCTGACTTCTATTCTTTCTCAATTCAATTGTATAGATGAGATACCTTTTGAAAACAACAAAATTTTTGATCGCATCAATATCACTGGGCAATTAAGTGATGATCTTGAAATGAAATATATTGAAATAAGAAAAATACCTTCGGAAATCGACAAGTCACAGGCAAATGGTGACCCTATCGAAAATGCATCGGTTTGGATTTCAGACGATCAGGGAAGTAATTATACATTCAAATATATCGGAAAAGGAATATATGCTTCTGAAGTCAAAGGTGAAATAGGTAGACATTACAAATTGGAGGTGATTATTGGTGATCATAAATATGAAAGTACTTACCAAAAAATGATGGCCAATGCTCCTGTTGATTCCGTCAGGGCAGAAATAGGCGAGGAAAGTGTTGTTGATTTAAATGGGCGAGTGAATAGCAGGTCAGTCGTTAATTTGGTATTGAATACTGCTTTAGAGGCTAATGGCAAGCCCATTTACACAGTTTATAGGATAAGTGGGGAGTATGAATTTCACGAAATTGGCATCATTGGTAGTTTTCAAATTCCAAAATCTTGTTATATCAAACAAGATTTTGATACGGGTAAAATCAATGCTTTTTCAGGAAGCTCTTTTCCCAAAAACCGATTGCTTGAACGGAAGGTTTTTCAGACAGACCATGATTTTCGATTTTTATACCGTTTCAGTTTTTTGGTCAATCAATATTCTGTCGATAGTACAACCTATGTTTATTGGAATAATTTAGGTAAAATTCTGAAGGAGGAACAAGACTTATTTGATCCACCTCCGGGTAGACTATTCGGAAATATTTATTGCACTTCGCATGAAAATGAAGTTCCATATGGAAATTTCACAGTTGGTAGTAAAACAGTAAAAAGGATTTTTACCAATAGCAATGACCTTGGAGTTCCTGGGATAAATGTTTGTAGCAGAAATCCACCAAGGACTTGTTACGACTGCTTGTCAATTTCATCAAACTCTAGTACCACAAGGCCGTCTTATTGGCAATAAAAAATGATAATAGATTATTATGAATAAGATAATATTATTCTTTGCAGTTTTTGTCCTCAACACTAGTGTTGGTTTCAGTCAGGATAACCCGTTGACACTGGTTGTCAATCAAAATCTAGTCATTCCTGGCCAGGATCTATGGTTTGGTATTTATCAAGATGAAGTTTTAGCAAAAAAGGGTAGTGGTGCATCTGTTTTTCCTACGATCTATATGTTGATTTATGATCTCGAAGGAAAGGTAATCAGCCACCAACTTTATGCAGAAAAGAAAGCGTCTTTTACCGGTAAATTGCGCATATCAGAATCACTAAAACCTGGGACTTATGTTTTATCTGCCACTATATTTGATCAACAGTTGTCAAAAATTCAAATAGAAGAAAGCACCACCATTCACATTTTAGGAGATGAAAACACGGTCTATCATCGGTTTATTAAATTGGGTGATTGTCCATTGAAGACCTCAAACCCACAAACCGATGCCAGCCTGAATGATTGTTTCGAAAACATGGATAAGTCAGTGGTTGCCAAAGAGGTGCCCAAAGGATTGCAGAATGGTCATATGATTGAATTTACCAATGAAGTACCTTGTGGATTAGCAATAGAACGTGTAAATAATATCATCAATACAAAGGGAGCAATTGCTTTAAATAATGTCAGCCAAGGAAATTTGGAGGTCATTCACAATGATAAAAATGCCAGAAGCCAAATCTGTTTTGATGAATTGATAAATGAAAATACGCCTTTGATTTGCATATCAAAAGCAGAAAATTTTGCTGCCGTTTCCGCCATGAGCTATTTTACGACGGAGACAGATTGGTTATACGATTTCGCAATGTTATATTTTGTGCCAACCCAGCATAAATTACCAGGTTTTTTTCACAGTGGTGCAAAAAGAATTTATCAATTGAGAAAAGCACCGCAAGATCTACTTTATGTATTGCGCATTCCGGGGGTTTATGGTGATCAAAAAGGCCAATTTTTGGATGTCATCTCTTCTGCCAACATCAATGCAGAAGTAGAACAACGTTGGCTGCAGCCGATTTGGAAATGTGGAATCATGCAAAAAGCAAACCTTGATCCAAAATCCATGGCGTTGATCAAATCCAACATTAGTAAAAGTCTGATCATCCAAAGCATTTATAAAAATGAAATTGCTTTGGCCGAGAAAAAGATTTATGAAGTGGAGGGAGTCAATGCAGACGATCACATCAAACTGTCAGTTTATCAACCTTTTGAATCCGTCAAATTGTTTTTTACAGAGGCTCTACCTCAGATAAAAGTCATTAAGAATAAAAATAAGGAAGACGATATCAAGATGCTCAATTTGGATACCCGTAATCCTTTTCCTGAGTCACCAACTTTGCTGGTAAACGGTATTATTCAAGAAAAATCTTCTGATGTTTTTGACATTCCATACAATGAAGTGGATTCTATATCCTTGTACCGACAGCTCAAAACAACCCGATATAACTTTGGCGCTTTGGCAAGAAACGGAGTTATTGACATTCACACAAAACCAGGATATAAACAGAAAGTAAGCCCCATCATACTTTCTTGTTTGACAGAAGAACAAGCCTTTGAAAAATTACAAAGCAAGATAGAGGTGGCAAATCCAGAGCCTTTTTTGAGCCAATTGCAGTTTATCGGGAAGCCACAAACGGCCCCTTTTTGTTACCAGCACAATGATGAAGGCGGTGCGTTTATGTTCCAAATTGTGACGAATGCAGGTGTCAAAAATTATTATTTTGGGGTTGATGCAAGTGTTGATGAATAAAGGCTAGAGCCAGTTTTGGCTGTCAGCAATCAGTTATCAGTTTTCAGCTGTCAGCTTTTCAGATTTGAGCTACGATGAAATCCAAAATTGACCTTTACCTACCTGTTTTTGGTTCTGTAAAGGGATTGAAATCCACCTGTCCTTGTTAATGACAAGGCATTGCCCACCGTTGTAAAAATATTCGTGAAGCCGCAAAATTTTGCATCTCTCCAATAATTCCATTAAATTCATTGACATAATTGAACTCCAACCTGTCCCTGCTTCTGCAAGGGATTGAACTCTTATTGAACTCCATTGAACTCCATTGAACTACTATTGAACTCCTATTGAACTCCCATTGAACTCCCCTGTTCTTGTTAATGACAAGGCATTGCCCACCTTTGTAAAAATATTCGTGAAGCCGCAAAATTTTGCGACTCTCCAATAATTCCTCTAAATTCATTAACATAATTGAAATCCAACCTGTCCCTGCTTCTGCAAGGGATTGAACTCCCCTGTTCTTGTTAATGACAAGGCATTGCCCACCTTTGAAAAAATATT
>Ga0116156_10003762_pt1 | contig 13130 bp, 9 predicted proteins | sample AD_UKC045_MetaG_FD_89891 | JGI IMG/M metagenome (GOLD analysis project Ga0116156, IMG submission 89891) | Active sludge microbial communities of municipal wastewater-treating anaerobic digesters from USA - AD_UKC045_MetaG | ecosystem: Engineered > Bioreactor > Anaerobic > Digestate | place: USA... | reverse complement strand
TTAATCTAAAAATTTATAAAGGAGAAAAAGTTGGTTTTTATGGACCCAATGGCGTTGGCAAAACTACTTTGTTAAAGATTATTGCTGGAATTAGTTCACCTACTCTCGGTAGAGTATCGACCAAAGGGAGAATCATCTCTCTTATTGATTTGGAGGCTGGTTTTCATCCGGACCTAACTGGTCAGGAAAATATTTTTCTTAATGGTTTAATTATTGGTATGTCTAAAGATGAAATTGATAGAAAATTCAAAAAAATTGTTAGTTTTGCTGGAATTGGTGATTTTATAACAGCTCCCCTATATACATATTCGAGTGGGATGAAGTTGAGACTTGGATTTAGTGTGGCCATTCATGCAAATCCAGAGATCTTGCTGTTAGACGAAGCCATGAATATGGGGGATGAAGAATTCCAACAAAAAACGCGTCGGATTTTTGACAAAATGTTAAAAAAACAAATTACCATTGTGATGGTAAGTCATATCTATAAGTATTTAAATGATATGTGTACCAAAATATATTTTATGTCAAATTCAGAAAAAATTGATCCTAAGTATATTATTTAAAATAATTTTTAAAAAAGTAATTTGATTCTGAATTTTAATGAATTGATTAAGCCAATTATTAATCCTTTAGTTCTAAAAAAAAGTTCTAAAAAAAATGTGCCCACAAAAATTTTTTCATTATTATCTTTATCTAATAAGCAATATTTTTTAATTAAGTACTTAAATTTATATAAACTGTCTTGAAAGTTATTTTTAATAATCGGTTTGGCAAATGAATATCCCAAAAAATAATAGTAACCATAACAAGCGGTTTCTCCACATAAATACTTAAGAAGTTGTTGATAATTTTCTTTTGGAGTTAACCACCTATTATGAAAAACTAACATTCTTGGGTCATATACAATCCATTTTTTATTAATTAAAAACCTAAGGATAATGTCTGCGTCTTCGGCAGCATAAGCGCTAGTACCAGGTCCGAGCCAATTAGAAAAAAATAAATTATAATTTTTTTTCTGTTTTTTTATGGCCATATTATTGCCAAAGCCAACATTACTTGCGTGATAAACTGGTTTAACTAAAACACGTTTAGCATCTGAAGTAAAAATAGATGGACAAATTAAATTACTATTTTTTTTCCTTTGTAAGGCAAGCTTTTCCCAAAAATCATTGAAGCTTTTTTATTTTCTAAAAATATTTTATTAATTGTGTCTAGCCAATTATTTGGAACTATACAGTCATCATCAGTAAAAGCAAAAATATTTCCTTTTGCTTTTTTAATACCAACATTTAAAGCAACAGATTTTCCCTTATTTTGTAAATGGTAATAACGAACTCTTTTGTTATTAATATCATCACAAAGTAATTTACTTAATTGGTTTGAGCTTTGATCTAGAACTAAAATTTCAAAATCAGTTTTTTTATTTTTTAAAATGGAATTAAGACACTTGGCCAAGTCCTCATCCCTATTTTTTGTGGCAATTAATACTGAGATCATTTGTTTCATATTAATACAATTGTGCATATTTATGAAGCAATCGTTTTAATATAGTAACTAATTTGTAAATGTATTAGGATTGAAAGATTATCAGACTTAAATTAAGATAAGAAACTATGATGGTTTATTACAAGAAAACGTGTTTCATTCATGAAAAATAAATCAATTTTAGTTATTACCGATAGATTGCGATTTATTGGCGGAGTGGAAACGCATATAGAAGAATTTGCTACTACTTTTGATAAACTTGGATTTAGAGTAGATTGTTTGACTTATTTTCAAGACTTTCAAACTAAAAATAATTCAAAAATCAACATGTTGGCTTTTTCGCATCGTAATTTTTCTTTATTTGGATTTAACATTTCAAGATTTTTAGCTTTTATAAAAATACTACAACTACTATCTAAAAAGGATGAGTATAAAAGTATTTTTCTACATTTATACATCAGCCCATTTATTTTTTATTTACTTAATTTATTTCCACAAAGCAAAGTATTTTTGGTTGTTCATGGTTTAAGATATTCAGAAATTTTGTCCGAGATTTCATTAACATCTGAAAATAATTTGGTAAAAAAAATAAAAAAAATAATAAAATTTGGACCAACAATAATTTTTTATAAGGGAATTCAGAGATTCGCTTTAAATAAATCTCGATCAATAATTGTATTAAGTGCTTATACCAAATCACAAATAATTAAAAATTTTGGAGTCGAAAAAAATAAAATAGGTATTATTCCGGGAGCGATAAATAACGAAATCTATAAAAAAATTTCGAAAGTTGAAAAAAACTCACTTAAAAAAAGGCTCGGTTTTGCAGAAGATTACAAACTGATTGTATTAATTTCAAGAGTTGAACCCAGAAAAAATGTTTTAGCAGCTATTCAGGCGATGTCTATTGTCACTAAAAAAATCAAAAATTGCCAATTACTGATTATTACCCCAGCTCAAGATGCTTATAGTCAAAATTATTTGGCTGATTGTTATACTAAAGTAGCCAATAATAATTTAGGCAACTACGTAATGTTCACAACTGGAATTGATAACGATACTGTCGTAAATTACTATCAAATTGCTGATGTGTCTTTAACAATCTCTAGTGATTTAGAAACCTTTGGGTATACTGTAGTAGAGGCATTAGCTTGTGGGGTCCCAGTAGTTGGTACTAATGTTGGTAATATTCCTCATATTTTGTCGAAAATTGATAAAAACTTAATTGTTAAATTAAACTATCAAGACATAGCAAGTGGAATTATTAATGTACTATCTTTACCGGAAAGTAAAAAAAATAAATTAAGCAATAAGTGTGTTGATGAAATTAATTACAACTATAATGACAAAAATTTTGTTAAAAATTATTTAAAACTATTTAATAATGCAAGTTAAGAAAAAATTAACAATCGTTTCTGTCTCTGGTATTCATAATTTTATTGGGGGTGCTGAAACTTTTAATTCTGAATTGTGTAATGGATTAATTCATAGAGGGCATCGTGTTATAAATCTTTTTGCCACTTTATCAAAAAACGAAACGAAACATTTGATTTCAGATAACATGTTTTTTTATGAACTGGGAAAACTAAATTTATTTGACTTGAATATTAAAGGAATGATTAATTTAATATTTGAACTTAAAAAAATTGTTAAAACTTATAAACCGGATATTTTATATCTTCACTTATACTTACCACCTCTAGCTGTTGCCATTTTTTCCAATCAATTTCAATTACCAAAGGTTGTTCACACTTATGGTGTTTGGCACAAAGAATTTGCTTCAGTTAATTATGAAGGTAGATACATGAAAAATAGGTTAACAAAACTTAAGTATCATTTAGGATTAGTTGCAAGGATTTTTTTTCAGAAATTAATGCTTAATAAAGCAGACGGAATAATTGCTTTAAGTAACTTTCATAAAAATCAAATTGTTAGCAATCTCGGAATAAAACGAAATAAAATTCGGATAATAGGTGGTGGAGTTAATCAAAAGAATTTTTTTCCACCAACAAAAAATAAAGACCAAGTAAAAAAAAGCTTGGGCTTTTCTAAAAAAAAGCTTGTCTGCATTGTCTCAAGGATCGAACCAAGGAAGGGCATCATTGAAGCAATAAAAGCTATGTCAATTGTCAATGAAGATGAAGATGCATCCTTGTTAATTATTTCTCCTCACTATGATTGCACATTTTTACACTACTTATCAAGTTGTTATGAAGCAGTTTCCAAATATCAATTAGGAGGTAAGGTTTTCTTTAAAACTGGGCTAAGCAATGAGCAATTGAGACCATATTATCAAATGTCTGACTGTTTTCTAATGTCATCTGTTGCTTTAGAAACTTTTGGTTTAACAATAATTGAGGCTATGAAAAGCGGAACAGTAGTAATTGGCTCTAAATCTGGAAATATTGGAGAATTGGTAAAAGCAGTTGATCCGAGACTCGTGGTAAATAAACCAACACCAGCATCATTTGCTAAAACAATATTAGATTTTTTTAATTTTTCCTCTAGAGAAAAAAGTGAAATATATAAAAAAAGTGTAAATATAGCTAAAACTTTTGATTGGAATGTTAAGTCTAAAGAGCTAGAAAACTATTTTTATCAGATTATAGATGGGTTTCATTTATAATTAAAATTATAAATTTCTTCTTCAATTTTTTTTATTTTTTTTTGCCAACTATTACTTTTTGCCAATTCTCTTTGAATAATTCTTTTTTGTGCAGGCCATCCATTCCTCATTATTTTATTTATATATTTATTCCATTCTTTGGAGTCGTTTGAGATTTTTATGATGTTTTTGTATCGATACAATTCTTCAATTTTGGTAGAAAGTACTGGTAAGCCCATATAAAAATACTCGAAAAGTTTCATTGGAAAACAATTTCGGTTAAAATCTAAAAGAGTGTTATATGGGATGATCCCAATAGTGGTTTTCTCTAGCACTTTAATTACGCCATTTCGATCAGAATGACCAAATTGAACATTTTTGTACTTTTTTAATTTATTAATATTTGTCTCCAAATTATAGATGGTATCTAAATTCTTATTTAAATATTCAATTGGTCCCCAAAAAATAAAATTATGTTGTGGATTGTTTTGGATTAATTTTTGTAATAAGGGAAAATCAAGTCTAAAATTAATTGAACCAATGTAGCTAATAGTGATTTTTGTTGATGGTTCTATTGGTTTTAATTTTTTGTCATTACTAAAACTTTTTAAATCAAATCCTTGGGGAACTAGAACGACTTTATTATTAGAAATTGTTTTAGCAAATTGGTAGAGAATAGTAGAATTGGCGAATATTAAATTTGCTTTTTTAGTTGTATTAAAAATGTTTTTTAAATCAGCAAAATCAACAAAATCATAAATTTTTAGAATTTTTTCATCTTTGAAGATTTTAAAAAAATAATTTAATTCGGAATTAAAAAGCCAAATAATATTAATACATTTAGTATTTTTTAATTGCCATTTAACAACAAAATTAAAAAATAATAAATTAATTTGGTCGAATAATTTATCAAAAATTTTAAGTTTCAAAAAATTAGTTAGTGGGTAAAATAGTAATAAATTATGAGATTTTTTTATTTTAAAGAAAAAACTCTTATCTGCTCCTAAATAAACAAAACAGTTGTTTCTCTTTTTAATATGTTCGACCGTTTGTTTTTGAAAATCTGCGCATTGATTCCAAGCTATTGCTAATGGAAAAATTATATTATATCCACTAATTTTTACCTGATGAAATTTACTTTTTGACATTTTTAATCTATAAATTTTGATATTTTATTAATTTTATTTGGCCAGCTATTTTGTAATGCAATTTTTCTTTCTTCATTTTTTATTTTTTTTGAATTTTTATTACTTAATAATTCTTCAATGGCATTTTCCCAGTCTTTGTAATTATCTGCAATTCTAATATATTTATTAAATTTTTTGGATTTTAATTCTAAGATAGCGCTACTAACAACGCTTTTTTTAAAATAGAAATATTCAAACAATTTCATTGGATAGCAATAGGAATTAAATCGTAATTTTAAATTATAAGGAATAATTGCTAAATCAAAATTTTTTATCAAACCGTAAATAAAATTATGGTCACTACTTTGACCAAATAGAGTATTTTCATATTGTTTTATTTTTTTGATCCATTTCTGAGTCTGATAAATTTTATCTAGTCTAGGGTTTCTTTGTTCTGGTCCGTAAAAAACAAATAAAAATTCGGGATGATTAACAATCAATTTATAAAGTAATGGATAATCCAGTCGATAGTTAATGCCACCCACATAGCCGATAATTGCTTTTTTCTCCCCTTTGTGCAGTTTGAACTTTACTATTTTTTTATCTTCAGGTTGAAAAAAACCTTGGGCGTTTAGATAAATTGGTTTTTTACTCTTGTTTTTATGTAAATTTTTTAATGCAAGAGAATTAACAAAAAAATAATCTACATTATCAATTAATGCCTCTTCTTGTTTTTGATTTTCGTTGTAATCAACGCAGTCATAAATTTTACAGATACTCTTAGCTGCAATTTTGGCTAGATCATAATAGTAAGGATAAAAAATCCATAAAATTTTCTTTTTTTTTGGCAGCGTTTTAGTAAATATTTTAAAACTCAGGTGACGATTAATTTTGTCTATTAACTTAAATCTTTCAAAGGGCAAGTAGTATTTGACTTGATGAAAAATAATGTTTTGATGATGAGGATAAGATTTTTTTTTGTTTTTTTTTAAAAAGAAATAATGATTGTTTTGATCATAGATGTAGACTAAATTATTTTTACTTAAAGTGAAGGCAGTTTGTCGCAGAAAATCAGCACTGTGATTCCACGAACCTTCCAGGGGCAGAATAATAATTTTATTTTTTAGCATTTTAATTGTTTAAATACCTAATTTTCATGGCTAAATCTACATTAAAATTGGGAATTAAAATAATTTGCTCACCGCTTTTTAATATTTTTTCTTCAATTACCGCCCCTGTTTTTGGATCAACCCATTCTAATTTTGCATCACGATCTAAATCCAAATGAAGAGAACCACCCTGTTCCTTACTTTGGTCAATTTTTAATAAGTAAGCTAGAATATAGTCATTATTCTTTAAATAATAAACTTGAGTGTGCAAGTCCTTTAATAAAAATAATTCATTTTCCAAAGGTACTAACATGTCTTTTGGTAAAAAATTACTTAGTATTGACAAGTAAGATCGTTCGATTGGACCGAGATAAATATTAGCATTGTCCGGATTTTGATAAATGCCATTTTGTCCCTGTGTCCAGAAAATTAGACCCATATTTTGAAAAGTACTCAGCCAACTGAGTAATCTCATACTTTCTGCCGAATTAGGAGAATAACTAAAGTTTTTGAAGCCAAATTCGCTAATCAGAATAGCTTTTTTTTGATCCAGATGTTTTTGATTCAAGTAGGCTATTTGATTGGATAAATACCCAGGATCTGTTGAATGGGGATTGTACCAATGAACCGAAAGATAATCTAAATTCTCTGCTGAGTTGGTTTCCCAATTAGTGCTGATTGGATGATGATAGGGGTCATTTTTTTGCAGATAACTAATAATAAAATCATACCAAAGTTCGTGAGCTTCAGCTTCATTAGTCAGTTCCCACAAATCGACATAAGGTGAAAAACGGGCGATCACATAATCTAAATAAAATTCCAGAGCTTGTTGATTATCTTGATTAGTGATTTCTTCATAAGTTCGGTAAGGTGGATAAAAACCAAAAATAGTCATCACAATTTTAATATCTCTAGCTCTTAATTTCTCAATTAAACTATCACCAAATTTTCCCCCATTAACACTCAAAACAATATTTTCTGAATCGATTGAGTGCCAAAGGGGCATTGTCCAATGATCAACTCCGTAACGAAAAATATTTATTTTAGCTTCTTCTCGGTATAGATCTAGATAATCATCAATGTTTAGGTAGGAGAAATCTTTTGTGTCAGAAACAGGTTCTTTGGTAGAGGAATTACTCATCATGTCCATCAAATTACCGTTATAATTCCAATCTGCGAAGATATCTTGAATTCCAAGAGGGAAAAAAACCGTGCTGTCGTTAATCACAAACAGCTGTTCTTTAACACCAATAACTTCCTCTTTCCCAGCACGCAACTGGACGACCCCAGAATGTTTTTTAATGGTAAAAGGAGTTTTGATACTAATTTGATATTGATATTCCCCAGCACTTGGAGCAGAAAAGCGGACTTTCCAAGTATTATGGTCAAAATAAAAACCACCAATTTTTATCTGTTCTTGCTCACCTTTTTTTTCAAAAACTGCCTCAATTTTTAAATCTGTAAACTTATTACGATAAAGATTTTCATCATTTATAATTGAAATTTCCAGCACATTATTTTTGATCTCTTCATTAATTGTAAACGAAGAAATTTTGTTGAAATTATTTACCAAATATGCAATTGTTGAAAACTGTTGTTTAATTTTCCATGGCCTATTATTTTTTGTTGCTATTTTTAAATATGGATCTTTAAAGTTTTTTACCTGATCATAGGTAAAATTTATTTTTTCTATTTGTTTATCTTGTGGCTTTTTATTGGTGATATTGATCTTATACAGAACTGTATTGTCTTGATTTAAAATATATACGGAACGATCTTGAACATATATATCTTTTTTATTACTAATAAAATTGCTGGTATACGTCCACTGTCGTTCTCCAGTTTTTTGATCAAAATATTCCAAACAAATTTTTCCGCTAGATTTAAGTGATATGACAAGTAAGTTTTCTTCAAATAAATGTATTGATTGTGTTTCCCCGTCGACTGCGACTTGCCAATTTATTTCTGACGTGCCTAAATTTATAGAATAAACAAGGCCAGTACCACTTGAGATAAAGATTGTGTCATCAGTGTAAAGTTGATTATTAATCCAGTTGCCAACCTTTTGTGTTTGAACAACTTCACCATTATCATAATTAACGAATATCAAAATATTAAGGTTTTCAATTCTTGAGAAAGTTTGGGCAATAATTCGATTATTAGTAATTTTTACTATTGGAGCTTCAGCATTTTTTTGATCATAGAGGATATTATCGATATTATTCGAAGTCCACTCAACTTCATGAAGATTACTATCAATTTTTATTAAAGTATGATCGTCTAAAATTAGAAGATTATGATTATCATCTTCGAGTTGGAATACTTCCCAAGCAACATTCTCTTGACCCTGGCGATTAATTTTTTGCATTGATCCGGATTTTTTATCGACGCTTAGTAAATATTGATTTTGCTTAATAATTATGTTTTTTTGTAAAAATATTGGGGATCTGTAGTCAAAAAGAAGATTGTCTATTTGCCAATTAATTGAACCGTCTAACTGATTGATGGAAAAAAATTTATTTTCTTGTGCATTAAAAACATATATTTCTTCTTCGTCGAGATAAATACTGCCAAAATGAATTGACCCTGCAACAAAAGCCCTGCTGGTATCCAGTTTTTTAAATTGTCTTTTCCAGACCAGTTGTCCATTATCACTATTTAAGGCATATAAAGCTCCATTTCTTGAGCCAAAAAATACTAAGTTTTTATTCCTTGATTTAAATACAGGTGTATCTGGTTGATATTGTTCTTCTGTATTAAATTGCCAAATTTTATATCCAGTATTTTTGTTAAGGCAATAAACATTCCCGTCAAAATTTGCTAAATAAATTTGTTCATCATCTATGGTTGGAGGAAAGGGACTGTAGTTTTCGGCTTTAAATATCCAATTAACCTGGCCATTTTTTTGATTAAGTGAATAAGTATTGTTATTTTGACTATTAAAAAAAACTTGTTCATCATGAAAAACTAAATTATCAAAAATATTAAATTTATTGTTAGGTCCAATGCTCTTATCCCACATAAAATTGCCAATTTTGATTTCTTTTATAAGAGAATATGAAGAAAGTTAACAAAATCAAAATTATACTTAAAAATAATAACAATCGATTTGTTTTTTTAGTTTTAACTTTGTTTTTCATGAATCCCCATGCCTAAATAAAGAAAGAAAAATCCAGTCAGTTGGTAATGATTGGTAAATACTGGATGAAATTGAGCGGCTAATAAGTAAAAAAGAGCAGCTAAACTGAAATAATTATTTTTATTTTGCAGTCCAATTTTAAGGGAGTAATAAACAAAAATGATAAAAAATATGAAGGCAAAAATACCGGTTTCAGCAAAAATCTGTACAAAAATATTGTGGGCTGGAGCTTGATCAAAAATAACGGGTAAACTATCAACAGTTTTAAAGTTCTTGGCCAGATAATAAGGCGTGAGGTCTAGGCCATACCCCAATAGTTCTTTATAAGACATTGATAAAACGGTTTTATTGAGTTCGGACCGATAAGTTAAACTACCGGTATCAGTAAAGACGTTTTTTATGGTGTGCATGCGACTAAAAAAGTAAGGTAATATCAAAACCATTACACTAATAATCCCTATTTTTAACAAATTATTAGTCCACAGTTTTGAAAATATTGTTGTTAATAATTTTTTATTGTTGAAGAAGAAAAAGGTTAAGTAAATTAATGATAAAGCATAAAGACTACGGCTTCCGGTAAAAATTATAGCGAGAAGAGTGATAAGAATAATTAGATAATAAAAGTAGCTGATTTTTTTATTTTTGATTTTGGTAGCGATATTGCTCAAGACAACAACATTGATTAATAAATAGATTGCAGTAACATTTGGCTCGTTAAAAGTACCATCGGCTCTGAGCATGCTGGCTGATTCAGCGGCTAAAGTTCCCATTTCTAACCCAGGCAGGCTATTTTCAATAAATCTGCCAATATTTCCTCCTTTTAATTGTTCAACAAAAATAATGATTGATTGAAAAAAAAGATTGCTAGCCAGTAACTGAGGGAATATTTTTGTTTTTTCTTTGTGATCAAAAATAATAGCAAGAGCAAAAATCAGAATATATTTTAAGATGATTAATGAACCAAAAAACAACAGAGATGATAATTCGTGACTGAGACTTCTGATCAGTACTAAACAGAAAAATAAGGTTAAACTGATCAAAGGGATTTTAAATTCTTTTCCTATTTCCTTACTTTTGGTTAAATTTTTACTTTTTTTTGCAAAAAATTTTTCTGAAAAATAATTTTGATAAATCAAAAGCAGAAATAAGTCTGACAAATAAATAGGAAAGAAATATTTAACATCAAATATTGAAAAACCATAAATTTCTCGATGGCTAATTAAAGTGTTTTCAATAATATTTCTACCAACAACAAAAGGCAAAAGATTAAAAAACATGACAAACAGGCTAAAACGGTAATTTTGCGTTTTTTTAATCAGTATGATTAAATACGCCATAGCCAATAATAATAAAATTTTGTTGGAGTTTACCAACAGTAAACTGAACAAAAAAATTGAATTCATCATGAAAAAACGAAAATCTTTGTTTAAAAAGAAATCTCTCATAAGCCGTATTATACAGAATATGAAGGTTTTTATTAGTAAATTAAACTTTTTTGATTATTTGGTATTTTTTTTGTTATTTTTAGTTCTGCTGTTTTTTATTTACAACCGGTTACAACGTCGTGTAGTTTGGACCAATGTGAGAATTGCAGTCGAGAATGTTGATTGGTGGTATGGCAGTGGTGCACCGCCAAGATATTGGTATGCTAATGATTTAGCAGTCGGCGATCAAGCAAAAGACTCGTTTGGTCAAACAGTGGCTGAAGTTGTAAATATTGATAATTATGATCAGGGGGGCCCATACAGAATGATTTTTGTCGATTTAAAATTGAGAGTCGATTTTGATAAAAATAAAAATCAGTACTTATATGAATTTAAACCCCTTTCAGTTGGTTCTTCATTAATTATTAATTTCCCCCAACATCAGTTAAGAGGCATTATTGTTCAAACCGGAGCTGATGAAATTGATTATTTTTTTAAAACGATCAGAGTAGTTAAAAATGAAGTGTACAAGCCGATAGCCGATCAGATAAAAGAGGGGGATAAAGCTTATGATTCGTCTGGTAACGTCGTTGCAGAAATAATCGAAGTGAAAAAAGCGGTAACTAATTTCTACACATTTTCAGATATTAGAGGCGAAATGATTAAAACATTTAATCCAGATTATAGCGATTTAGACATAGTTTTAAAAGTCAAAGCATTCAATACTTTGGACAGAGATTTTTACATCAATAATACTGTTTTGAAGGTGGGATCAAAAATTTGGCTACAGTTTAAAGATTATGCTATTGAAGATGCTCAGATTATTGAAATTATGGATTAATAATAATTAATTAATTTTTTGATCCATATTATTTAAGATTTTTAAGTAGCTTGCTAGAAATTGTTTATTATTCTTTGCAGAATGATTTTCTAGAAAATATTGCTTTTGGGCAGAACTAATTTTTTTTCGTAATTTTTCATTTTTTAGTAATTCAATCACTTTTTCAGCAAATTCTTTTTCTGTTTCGGCGAGTAAATAATGTTTTTTATTTATTAATTTCAAACCATCAACTCCCAATTTGGTCGATACAATGGGGATACCATTTTGTAGGGCAGTTAAAGATTTGAGCCGTACACCAGCTCCGGTTTTGAAAGGTAAAATAAAAACTTTGCTTTTAGCCAAAAACTGATCAATGTTTTTTTGATGTCCATAAAAAATGATATTTTTATTATGTTTCAAATCGGCTAATCGAGGATTTTTATTGCCCACTACATGAAATTTAATTTCAGGCATCTCCCGATTGATTAAGGGTAAAATTTTTTCGCTGAACCAACGTACTGCCACTTCATTTGGTGGCCATTCTAGATAAGCAATAAACAAAATGTCATAAATTTTATGTTTACTAGGTTTAACTGCTTTCAGTGGATAAACTAATGGCTGAGTGGAAACACTTTTGCATTTTTGACTAAGGTAACTGGTTTCTGATGCAGATATTGAGAAAATGTGATCAAACCTTCGATAATTGATTTCTCCATAAAGCAAATTGAGACTACCCTCTAGTAATAAATAAATTTTTCTAATTAATTTCTTTGTTTCTCTAAAACGAGTAAAAAATAGCACGTGATCTAAATTATGATTTTCTAGAATCAAAATGGGCATTGTTAAACAGTTTTTCTTTAACCACTTTTTTTTGGGCAGAAATTGCGCCGAGTTAATGTGGTCAACATGAATAATGTCAGGTTGCCACTCTTTAATCTTGTCTTTGATCCAAGTAAAACTAGGTTTATATCGATATTGATAAACAAAATGTGGTCGAAGCTGCAAATAATTCCAAGCCAGCTTTAAGTAATCTTCTTTAATGCTTTCCGCCATCAATTTGGTTTTAAATATTTTTACTTTAATACCCAGTTTGCTGAATTTCTCTAGTTCTTTTTGACTAGCTTTTCTTTCAGAAACAAAAACGGCAAAAATATCAAATTGACTTGAAAGAGTTTGCAAAGTATTAAAAGTTTTGATGCGACCACCACCATCCAGAGGCAGAGGAAAGCATTGACTGAGATACAGTAATTTCTTTTTTTTTAACATTTTTTAATCATTTGTTGCTCAATCCACTGATAATTTTTTTTCAAACCTTCTTCAAGAGGAATACAGGGTTCCCAATTGGTAGTATACGATGATAAACCGGTTACATCATGATCGCCATAATTTCTTTTTAATACACCAACTTCTCCGGTCAGGGC
>Ga0116156_10003758_pt1 | contig 13134 bp, 10 predicted proteins | sample AD_UKC045_MetaG_FD_89891 | JGI IMG/M metagenome (GOLD analysis project Ga0116156, IMG submission 89891) | Active sludge microbial communities of municipal wastewater-treating anaerobic digesters from USA - AD_UKC045_MetaG | ecosystem: Engineered > Bioreactor > Anaerobic > Digestate | place: USA... | reverse complement strand
GATTGAATCGAATATTAAATGGAAATACACCTTTATCGTTTAATGATAACCAAATGAGAGATGCTTTTCCTACAATATGGTCTTCGGGAACACAGCCCCAGAATCGCGAATCTTGAGAATTATCTCGGTTATCACCCATCATCCAATAGTAATTCATTGTAAATGTATAGGTCGATGTTTTTACATTATTTATATAAATGTCAATCCCATCTACACGAATGTCATTTCCTTCGTATACATCAATAATCCTATGATATAAAGGTAAATTTTGAATGGTAAGCTGAATTGTAGTTCCGGCTTTAGGTATTATAAATGGACCAAAAAAATCTTTGTTCCAAGGGTAATTTATATGTTGCGGAAAACAAGGTCTATACCATTGCCCTTCTCGCATTTCTGCTTTTAAAATTTCACTTACAATTGATATTTTTTTAATTTTTTCATATTGCTCATTATTCATCAGCATTGTGTATCCATTTGCTGTATATCCGTATTCACGTACACCAATATTTTCAATAATTGATTCACGCAATTTAAGACCTGTTGTAAATATGTCATATCTGAATTGTATACCCGGAATAGCTTTTTGAGGTTTATTGTTAATAAATACCTGTCCACCTTTTACAATTAATGTGTCACCCGGAATAGCAACGCAGCGTTTTATATAATTTTCTCGTTTATCTACAGGTCTATACACAATAGAATCTTTAAAGTATGCGTAAAAACAAGCTTCGTCAGTCGGATATTGCATTTTTAGTTTACTGTAGTATTGAAAATCTTTAGGAGATAGGGGATATAAACAATTTGGAAAATCGCGTTTTAATTGATAAAAACTTTGGCTTTGACGAGTAAGGATAACAGAATCACCTTCGGGAAAATTAAATACAACAATATCGTCGTTTTTTATAGTTTGTAATCCTGCCATTCGTTTATACGGTAATTGCCAAGCTTCACTAAATGATTTTGTCATATTATTGCTCATAGGCATTGAGTGATGCACAAATGGAAACGAAAGTGGAGTCATTTGAGGTCGAGGTCCGTAATGAAATTTACTTACGAATAAAAAATCGCCAACAAGTAATGAACCCTCCATAGATGAAGTTGGGATAGTATACGCTTCGAAAAAGAATAGTCTTATAAATGACGCTGCAATTACTGCAAAAATAATAGCATCAACCCAACCAAGCAGCCATTTTTGAAATTTATTTTTTGGTGTATATATTTTCCAAAAAGCCCAAGGAACTTTTTTTGTAATATATAAATCGAAAATAACGCCTAAGCCTAATAGCCACCAAAAATTACCAAGCCAAATAACCCATAGCAAATAGCAAATTGCTACAACAGCAAAGCGTACCCATTTGTTTTCAAAAATTTTTTTCATGTATGTATTGTATTATAATCCTAATAAATCATTCATTCCGTACACACCGGTTTTACCTTTCATAAATTCGGCAGCCAATACAGCTCCGGTTGCAAATCCTTTTCTTGATTTTGCAATGTGAGAAATTTCAATGCTATCAACGTCAGAATCGTAAGTTATTGTGTGCGTGCCTGGAATTTTTCCTAATCGTTTTGCTAAAATTTGTAAATTATCGGTAGATGTAAAATCATTCAGTTGCCATGATTTTTTTCTGTCAATATGTTTTACAATATCTTCAGCTAATGTAATTGCTGTTCCGCTTGGTGCATCGAGTTTTTGTGTGTGATGAATTTCTTCAAGCACAACATCGTATTGGTTAAACGGATTCATAAGTTGTGCTAATCGTTTGTTTAATGCGAAAAATATATTAACACCTAAACTATAATTCGAAGCATAAAAAAATCCTTTTTGTTGCGTATTACAAATTTCTACTACATCATTGAATGCATGCAGCCATCCGGTTGTGCCAGAAACTACCGGAACGTTAGCCTCAAAGCAAATAGAATAATTTGCAAATGCAGAATCCGGGATAGTAAATTCTATTGCTACGTCAATACTTTTTTGATTAAGCATTTCAACAGATAAATCCTGTTGATTGGTAATGTCTATAATTAACCCAATGGAATGTCCTCGTTCAATAGCAATTTGTTCAATTTCTTTGCCCATTTTGCCATATCCTATAAGAGCTATATTCATAATACTATATAGAAATGTGTAAATACGTTAAGTATATATAAAAAAAAGGGAAGCAAAAAGCTTCCCCAAATATATAAAAAAATATAATTTATTTTTTTACTGCTTTTACTATTGCTTCGAAAGCTGTTGGGTGATTCATTGCTAAATCTGCCAAAACTTTACGATTCAATTTAATTTCAGCTTTTGCAAGTGCACCTATGAATTGTGAATAATTCATATCGTACGCACGAACTGCTGCATTAATACGTTGAATCCAGAGACCTCTGAAATTACGTTTTTTGTTTTTTCTGTCACGGTATGCATATAATAAACCTTTTTCTAAGGCATTCTTTGCAACTGTGTACACATTTTTACGAGCTCCAAAGTACCCTTTGGTTTGCTGCATGATTTTTTTTCGGCGTGCTCTTGACGCTACTGAATTTACTGATCTAGGCATAATTTTTTAATTTTTAAATGGTTAGCGACTATTTTCATAGTTCTTAGTTGGCTAATTCATTTGTTTAACACTTTGTTTTTTTTACAATCCAAGCATGTGCTTTACATTTTTCTCGTCAGCTTTATTAACAATTGCATCATAACCAAGATTTCGTTTTTGTTTGGTTTCTTTTTTTGTTAATATGTGACGTTTAAACGCTTTTTTTCTTTTAATTTTTCCAGAACCCGTTATTGAAAAACGTTTTTTAGCACTGGAATTAGTTTTCATTTTAGGCATTTTACATTCACTATTTATTATTATACACTATTTTTTCTTTGATACAGGACTTAAAAGGATAATCATACGTTTACCTTCTAAGCGAGGTTCTTGGTCTAGTTTTGCCATATCTTCCAAATCTTTTACGAATCTATGCAATACTTCTTCTCCTTGTTCTTTATACAAAATTGAACGACCTTTAAAGAATACATACGCTTTTACTTTTGCACCTTCTGCCAAAAACTTTTGAGCATGTTTCAATTTAAATTGATAGTCATGTTCATCTGTATTTGGTCCAAATCGCACCTCTTTAAGAACCACTTTTGTAGTTTTTGCTTTGATTTCTTTTTGTTTCTTTTTTTGATCGTACAAGAATTTTTGGAAATCTACAACTCTACATACAGGTGGGTCTGCATTGGGAGATACTTCAACTAAATCAAGCTCTAATTCGTCGGCAATACGAAGTGCTTCTGCAATTGAATATACACCTACGGTAATATTTTCACCTACAAGTCTTACTTCGCGAACTCTAATATTCTGGTTCAGACGATATTTTGCTGCTAATTCGTCTGCCATAGTTGGTTTTCTGATTCTACCTTGTGCTATATGTGTTCCTCCTAATTATATTTTAAAATTGTTATTCAAAATTCATCATTTTTTCAATTTCGGTAGAAATATGCGAAATAAATTGAGGAATTGTCATAATTCCTTTGTCTCCATCGCCTTGTTTTCGAACCGAAACTGTTTCGTTTTGTTCTTCATTTTCTCCAACAATGAGTAAGTACGGAATACGTTTCAACTCATTGTCGCGTATCTTTTTACCTACTTTTTCATTGCGTTCGTCAATGAGCGTGCGAATATCGGAATTATTTAGCAAATTCAAAACTTTTTTTGCAAAATCATTATATTTTTCGCTTACAGGTATTACAACTACCTGCTCAGGTGTTAGCCACAATGGGAATTTGCCACCGGTGTGTTCAATTAAAACTGCAACAAATCGTTCCATCGAACCAAATGGTGCACGGTGAATCATTACTGGTCTGTATCGTTGATCGTCGGATCCAATATATTCTAATTCAAAACGTTCCGGCAAATTATAGTCTACCTGAATGGTGCCAAGTTGCCAACGACGCCCAATTGCATCTTTTATCATGAAATCGAGTTTTGGACCGTAAAATGCGGCTTCGCCATATTCAACAACTGTTTGTAGTCCTTTTTCTGCTGCAGCTTCAATGATTGCTTGTTCTGCTTTTTCCCAATTTTCGTCGCTTCCTATATATTTTTCGGTGTTCGATTTGTCTCGAAGCGAAATTTGAGCATCAAATTCTTTGAAATCCAATGCTTTGAATATGTGAAAAATAATATCGATTACTTTACAGAATTCTTCTTTTAGTTGTTCGGGAGTACAAAAAATGTGAGCATCATCTTGCGTAAATCCTCGTACTCGTGTAAGCCCGTGCAATTCCCCGCTTTGTTCGTAGCGATATACTGTTCCAAATTCAGCTAAACGTAGTGGTAAATCTTTGTATGAACGGGGTTTGTTTTTGTAAATTTCGCAATGATGAGGGCAATTCATCGGTTTCAACAAAAACTCTTCACCTTCGGCAGGTGTATGGATAGGTTGAAATGAATCTTTACCATATTTAGCATAATGTCCCGAAGTTACATATAGTTCTTTTTGACCTATATGTGGGGTAATAACTTGGCTATATCCATGTTTGCGTTGTACATTTTTTAGAAATTGTTCTAATTTTTCGCGTAATGCGGCACCTTTGGGTAGCCACATTGGTAATCCTTGTCCTACACGGTTCGAAAACATAAACAATTCTAATTCTTTTCCAATTTTTCGGTGATCGCGTTGTTTTGCTTGTTCTAAAAGCTCTAAATATTCGTCAAGCATTTTCTTTTTAGGAAACGTAATGCCGTATATTCGAGTAAGCTGTTTACGCTTTTCATCACCTCGCCAATAAGCTCCGGCAATGTTAAGTAATTTTACTGCTTTTATATGGTCGGTATTTGGTAAATGAGGACCGCGACACAAGTCGGTAAATGAACCTTGCGTATAGTATGTTATGGTGCCGTCTTCTAATTCTTGAATTAATTCAACTTTGTATTCTTCGTTTTTACTTGAAAAAAACTGTATAGCTTCGTTTTTACTTACATTTTTACGAACATACTCGTTTTTTTGTCGAGCGAGTTCCAGCATAGTTTCTTCAATTTTTGTTAAATCTTTTTCAGTTATCACTGCTGTTCCCGGGTCTACATCATAATAGAATCCGTTTTCTATTGCAGGACCTATTCCAAATCGAATACCGGGATATATTTGTTGCAATGCTTCTGCCATAAGATGTGCAGATGAATGCCAAAACGCATGTTTTCCTTCTTTTGTGTCAAATTTATGAAGTTGTAATGTTGCATTTTCTTGAATTGGACGCATTACGTCCCATTCTTTACCATTAACAGTAGCAGCAACTATTTCGCGAGCAAGTTGTTGACTAATGTTTTCTGCTATTTGCAATGGAGTTATTCCTTGTGCAAATTCTTTTACCGAGTTATCGGGAAATGTTATTCGTATCATTATATTTTGTAATTATAGTATGCAAAAGTAATAAAGTTTTTACAAAATTGCCGTTAGACCTTGTTTAATTTTTTTGCTCTTTAGAATTTTATGGTTCAAAAAAATAATTTAGAAACTGTTTAGATTTTGTTTTTAATTTAAATTTTTGGAGATTTTTATGAAATATGAAGTTCAAAGGAACAAAAATTAATTAAATAATGAAATTTAAACAGTTTCTTAAAAGTAAATTTATTATTCTCAATTTATTATTTGTTTGTATTTCTTACCAAATTCTATATTTCTGATTCTGTAAAGTAAATTGATAAAATGTATGGTAAAATCTTTTGCGTGTCCTATTATTAGTGCATATGAAGTGAATCAAATGGTAAAAAAAAACCGCCTTTATTTCTAAAAGCGGTTTTACAATTAAACCTTAAATCTACTTAAAATATGAAAACAAAATTATTTAACTTCTTCAAAGTCTACATCGGTAACCTCGTCGCTGCCTCCTTTTGATTGACCGCCGGCTTGTTGTTGTGCGTCGGGTTGTGGATTGGCTTGTTGTTGTGCATTATACATTTCTTGTGACGCAGCTTGAAATACTGTATTCAATTCGGCTGTAGCAGCATCAATACCAGCAATGTCTTGTTTGCTGTGAGCTTCTTTAAGTTTTGTAAGTGCAGCTTCAATTGGAGCTTTTTTGTCCGCAGGTAATTTATCCCCAAATTCTTTCAATTGTTTTTCGGTTTGAAAAATCAAACTGTCGGCATGGTTCAATTTGTCGATGCGTTCTTTTGCTTCTTTATCTGCAGCTTCATTTGCTTTAGCTTCTTCTCGCATGCGTTTAATTTCATCGTCGCTTAATCCCGACGATGCTTCTATACGAATACTTTGTTCTTTACCGGTAGCTTTGTCTTTTGCCGATACATGTAAAATACCATTAGCATCAATATCAAATGTAACTTCGATTTGTGGTACTCCACGTGGAGCTGGCGGAATGCCGTCTAAATGGAAGCGTCCAATGGTTTTATTGTCTCGAGCCATTGACCGTTCTCCTTGTAAAATGTGTATTTCTACCGATGGTTGGTTATCTGCAGCTGTTGAGAATGTTTCCGATTTTTTGGTAGGAATTGTTGTGTTCGACTCAATTAACTTTGTCATTACACCGCCCATAGTTTCAATACCAAGTGAAAGAGGTGTAACATCAAGTAATAATACATCTTTTACGTCTCCTGCAAGAACACCGCCTTGTATAGCAGCACCTACGGCTACAACTTCGTCGGGGTTTACACCTTTTGAAGGAGCTTTGCCAAAAAATTGTTGTACTTTGTCTTGAATAATTGGAATACGAGTTGATCCACCAACTAAAATTACTTCATCTATTTCTGATGCACTTAAATTAGCATCTTTTAATGCTTGTGCACATGGTGGAATTACTGCTTGAATTAATTTGTCAGCTAATTGTTCAAATTGAGCACGAGTTAATGTGCGAACTAAATGTTTTGGAATTCCATCTACCGGCATTATATATGGTAAATTGATTTCTGTACTTGTTGAGCTTGAAAGTTCAACTTTAGCTTTTTCTGCTGCTTCTTTCAATCGTTGCAAAGCCATAGGGTCTTTTCGTAAATCAGGTCCTTCTGATTTTTTGAATTCATCTGCCAACCAATCTATAATTACTTGGTCAAAATCGTCGCCACCTAAATGAGTGTCACCATTTGTTGAGCGAACTTCATACACGCCATCGCCTAATTCAAGGATAGAAATATCGAATGTCCCACCACCAAGGTCAAACACTGCCACTTTCATGTCTTTATGCTTTTTGTCTAACCCATATGCAAGTGCTGCAGCTGTAGGTTCATTTATGATACGACGAACGGTAAGTCCAGCAATTTCTCCTGCTTCTTTAGTAGCTTGACGTTGAGCATCGTTGAAATAGGCAGGTACTGTAATTACAGCTTCACTAACTGTTTGTCCTAAATAGTCTTCTGCTGTTTTCTTCATTTTTTGAAGTACCATAGCAGAAATTTCTTGAGGCGAAAATTTTCTGTCGTCAATTTGTACACGCGGCGTATTATTGTCACCTTTTACAATTTTATATGGCACACGAGGAATTTCTCTTTGCACTTCGTCAAACGATTCTCCCATAAAACGTTTAATTGAATTAATTGTTTTTTCGGGATTTGTAATTGCCTGACGTTTAGCTGGATCACCTACTTTTCGCTCTCCGTTTTCAACAAATGCTACAATTGAAGGCGTTGTGCGTTTCCCTTCGCTGTTTGGGATTACTACAGGCTCGTTTCCTTCCATTACAGAAACACATGAGTTGGTTGTCCCTAAATCTATTCCAATGATTTTTCCCATCGTTATTTTATTTTAAAATGTTCATTTTTTTTTACGGGTTTTTCAATCACTATGCCATTACACATTTGCTGTTTTTCTATGAAAATGTGTCACAAGTATATTAAAATAAATCAATCGCGTGTCATGTTGAATGACATTTCGGCATAAATAAACATAAATAAATGTGGGGAAGTATGTTTATTTGGTTAGGATTCCAAACTGAGGAATTTTGTGAAAAGCCTTTTGAAATAGAATTACTGTTATAGCTATGCTGTAGCCTATGATAGCACCTACAAATACATCAACATAAAAATGTTGTAGTAAATACATGCGAGAAAATGCTATACTTATAGCATAGATGAGTAATGCTATATGAACATATTTTTTGGAGGAAAAAAAACTAAAAATTGTAGCCAATCCAAATGCCGACATGGTGTGTCCCGATGGGAATGAATTATGTCGTGCGTATCGAAATCCTTCAATTATGTGATGCAGTTGTTCATTGGGAATTTCTGCTGTTGGTCTGTCAAATCCACCAAACAGTAGATGTTTACAAATCATGCTTACGATTAAAATTAGAATTCCACTTATGGCAATCATTGCTGCTTTGCGATACGAAAAAAAAATAACAATTATTGCAAGTAACACATATGTTCCCCCCAATGCTGTATCGGTATAATACATAAAAAAGCTGTCGAGCCGGTGAGAGGGGATATATTTATTTATAAAGAGAACAATTGTCCATTTTTCAAAAAAGAGTAATGGCAAAATCCCTAAACCGCATACAATTACGAACAGTTTAGTGTAAAATAAATTCCAAATATCTGCAATAGTATACCCCGGTGTATGTTGCATGGTTAATGTGTTGTAATAATGTTGTACAGTGAATCGCGTTCGGTAGCTGTTCGCCCAACTTTAGATATTAATGTTATCATTTGTTCTTCAGTCAAATTTGGATTCGCTTCATCGGCTCCTGCCATTGAATAAATTTTGGTAGAATCATTTATAGTCCCATCAAAGTCGTTTACGCCAAATTCTAATGTCATTTGCGACAATTCTTTGCCGAGCATAGGCCAATACGCTTTAATGTTTTTAAAATTGTCTAAATAAACTCTACTAATAGCAAAATTTCGTAAATCTTCACTCCAAGGCAATTCGTGTTCTATGCCTAAATAATTATTCTCTTTTTTGTATTTGAGTGGTATAAACGCCTGAAATCCATTAGTTTTGTCTTGCAAATCGCGGAGTCGAGTTAAGTGGTCTACACGGTGTTCAAATTGTTCTATATGCCCATATAGCATTGTTGCATTGGTTGGAATACCTATTTTATGTGCTGTTTCATGAATTTTTAACCAGCGTTCACTTGAAGTTTTAGAAGGACAAATTTTCGCACGTAATGTTTCATCAAAAATTTCTGCTCCACCACCAGGCATTGTTTGTAATCCTGCTTCTTGTAATTTTTGCAAAATTTCTGATATAAAAAAGCCGCTTTTTTTCGCCATAAAATCTATTTCAACTGCTGTAAATGCTTTTATTTGAATAGAAGGGCGTATTTGTTTGATGGCTTTTAGTAAATCGCAATAAAAATTAATTCCTCTATCGGGATGAACACCGCCTACAATATGAACTTCGGTTATAGAATTTTCCGGAATTTTCGAAATTACTTCAAGCATTTCATCTATAGACATTTCCCAGCAAAGTGGGTCGCCTTTTTTCTTAGAATACGAACAAAATGTGCAATTGTGTATACAAATATTTGTTGGTTCTATATGTAAATTTTTATTAAAAAAAACAATGTTTTCATTTGTTCGAAATCTTACAAAATCAGCTAATATACCAACAAAACCTAATTCAGCTTCAGTAAATAATGTAAGGCATTCTTGCTGCGTTATACGTTCGTTTTGTATAACTTTGTGTGCTATTGTTTGCAAATCTTGTGAAACAGATGTTTCGTTTACAACAGATAATATCTCTTCGTATGTCATTCCACCTTCATTTAAATGAAATACAAAGATATAAAAAAGTATGGAAAGAAAAAAGGATTACGCGTGTAAAGGTTTAGGGGGATAAGGGCGATGATTTTTAATTTTTAATTAGATGGTGAATTGTAGGGAAAAACTCTTGTGGTTGCCCATTAATGTCCGTTTTTTTACCACAAATTACACAGATATATACAGATATGAATTATGAAATATGACTTGTAGTATGTGGGCATTCAGACAATGAGACATTTAGACTTTTTTGACACTCTTCCTTTGTGTCTTAGTGGCGATTTTGACAGGTTACATACATCAGTGTAAATCTAAAAAACAGAGTGAATCTTTGGAAGAAAGGGAGATGCGGAATGTTAGATGCGAGATATGAGTTGCGGAGTGCAATCAATAAAAAAGGCTGCTCGAATAATCAAGCAGCCTTTACGAAAATTGTATCGTAATTAGATAATTGGCTTCATAGCTATCATAGCAGCACGAAGTTCTTCTCCACAAATTTCGATGTCGTGGTAACGAATAGCTTCGTTTATTTTAACCAATTCCATGTTGTCAACTTTATTATTTTTACCTGCGTTGTATTCTTTACCAATTACGTCAGTATCAATTTTGCTCATAAAATCAGCAAGTAAAGGTTTACATGCATGGTCAAATAAATAACAACCGTATTCTGCTGTATCAGAAATTACACGATTCATTTCGAATAATTTTTTACGAGCAATTGTATTTGCAATAAGCGGAGTTTCGTGTAACGATTCGTAGTATGCTGATTCCGGTTTCATTCCCGATTCTGTCATAAGTTCGAACGCTAATTCAACGCCTGATTTAACAAATGCTACCATTAGTACACCTTTGTCAAAATATTCTTGTTCGTTTATTTCAACAGAAGCAGCTGGAGTTTTTTCAAATGCTGTTTCGCCGGTAGCTGCACGCCAAGTCAATAAATTTTTATCGCCATTAGCCCAATCTTCCATCATAGTTTTTGAGAAATATCCTGAAAGAATATCGTCTTGATGTTTTTCGAACAATGGACGCATTATTTGTTTTAATTCTTCTGATAAATAGTATGCTTTAACTTTTGCAGGATTTGATAAACGATCCATCATATGTGTGATACCACCAATTTTTAAAGCTTCGGTAATAACTTCCCAACCATATTGAACAAATTTAGAAGCCCAACCTGCATCTATTCCTTTTTCCACCATTTTGTTGAAGCAAAGAATAGATCCTGTTTGCAATAATCCACAAAGAATTGTTTGTTCGCCCATTAAGTCAGATTTTACTTCGGCAACAAACGATGAATGTAATACACCAGCTTTATGACCACCTGTACCTACGCAATATGCTTTTGCTATTTCTAAGCCATCGCCGTTAGGGTCGTTTTCGCGGTGAACCGCAATTAATGTAGGAACGCCAAAACCACGTAAAAACTCAGCACGAACTTCAGATGCCGGCGATTTAGGTGCAACCATAATTACTGTAATATCTTTGCGAATTTGCATACCTTCTTCTACAATGTTGAATCCGTGAGAATAAGATAAACACGCACCTTTTTTCATTAAAGGCATTATATGATTCACAACAGGTGTATGGTATTTGTCCGGAGTTAAGTTTAATACTAAATCACCTTTAGGAACTAAATTTTCTATAGTATCAACTTCAAAATTGTTGTTTTTTGCATTTTGATACGAAATTTGATTCTCGTCTATTTCCACTTTACGTAAAGCATACGATACGTCAAGACCGCTATCGCGTAAGTTAAGGCCTTGTGCCAAACCTTGTGCGCCACAACCTACAACTACGATTTTTTTACCTTTAATATAGTCAACTCCTTTATCAAATTCTGAGCTGTCCATAAAATCACATTTTCCTAATTCAATTTTTTGAAGACGGAATGGTAATGAGTTAAAATAATTTGCCATGTTTATATTTGTTAATTAATTTGTTACTAAGTATATGCACTTCATGCGAAATGCTTTTCGATTACAAAACAACAATATTTTTATGAATTGTAGATGAAAATGTTAATTTATTTTTGGTGTTTTTCATGGATTTTTAAATAGTTGTTTTTTACTATATTTTTTCTTAATTATTTATTATCAGCATTTTTAAGTTCTTTTTCTCTATAATGCAATGGGGTAATATTCATATATTTTTTAAAAAATTTTGTCATATACGATATGTCATTAAAATGAAGATGTTCGGCTATTTGTCCTACGTTCATATCGGTATGTAGTAGCAGTCGTTTAATTTCTACCAGTCGCTTTTCTTGAATTATAGAACCGGCAGATTTACCAGTGATTTGCTTTATAATTTGGCTTAAATGATTTGCGGTAATTGATAATTGTTGTGCGTAAAATTCAATATTGTAATTATAAATGTATGTTTCTTCTAATGCTAAAAAGAATTTTTTTACAATTATTTGGCTTTTAGGGGGAGCGTGTGTGGTAATGTTTTTTGAATATAATTGGTTGCATGTGAGTAATATAAGTTGTAAAATAGTGTGAGTAACTTCCATGCTGTGTGATGCTGTATTCGATTCAAAACAACCGCGAATAAATAATTCTTTAAGAAACATACTGTCGGTAGGATTATGTATATATAAGGGGGGATTTGATTGTTCAACCGAAAAAAAGAATGGAAATTCTAATAATTTATTTTTGTTAAAATCAAACAATGCATAGAATTCGGTTGTAAACAAAAAAATATATCCTTCAATATCTTTAGAGAGTTCTAATTTGTGAGCTTGACCGGGCGATAAAAAAAATACGCAGGGAGGTTTAATTTCATATGCATGTGAATCTATGATATGCAATCCTTTGCCTGTGTGGAGAAAAAGTACTTCGTAAAAATCGTGTCGGTGTGGGTAGGCTACTTGAAAATGACGATTAGCATCAAAAGGCTCAACCCGAAAATAGTTTTGTTGCGACGCATTTTGCACAAATGAATCTAAGCTGTAAACGGGGATTTTATTGTCTTTTTTATTTGTTGCCATACGCTGTTATAAAAAAATAAGTTTCATTTTTTGCAAAAATTGTTTTATTTAATCAATATTTTATATCTTTGAACACATTATTATGTAAGGTTGTAATTTTAATAGGTAAATATAATGAAATACTTTTTTATTTCAATATGCATTGTTTTTTCGACAGTTATTGCAAATGGTCAGTCGCCCCAGTTGCGTCAAAAACTGCAAGATGCCGAATATTTCTTTTTGAACGAGGATTATGAGCAAGCTCTCAAATTGTACAAAGACATTTTGAAGATGGATCCTAAAAATTTTAATATTAATTATAAAATTGGACTCTGTTATCAACGAATGCCTTTTGAAGCCGGTCGTTCAATTCCGTATTTGCAAAAAGCAGTAACCGGAATTTCTAAAGCATATGTAGAGGGGTCCATTACCGAGAAAAAAGCACCTTTGCAATCTCTGTATCATTTG
>Ga0116156_10003756_pt1 | contig 13138 bp, 10 predicted proteins | sample AD_UKC045_MetaG_FD_89891 | JGI IMG/M metagenome (GOLD analysis project Ga0116156, IMG submission 89891) | Active sludge microbial communities of municipal wastewater-treating anaerobic digesters from USA - AD_UKC045_MetaG | ecosystem: Engineered > Bioreactor > Anaerobic > Digestate | place: USA... | reverse complement strand
TGTCTTTTATTAATCTAATTTCGTTTTATACTGTGATGCTTATGATTGATATGATATTTATTAAAAAGTAAATAATCTTAATCTCATTAATCATATAAATCATAGTTTTTGCTAATATTTCATCGAACCAAATCACAACTTGGTAAAAGAAAAAGAACACACCCCTACCCCTCTCAAGAGGGGAATGCGTAAGGTGAGTTACTTATTAATCAAGAATTTCATAGTAAGCTGACGTCCATTATCGGAAAAAACTGCTTCATCAGAAAGTTGCTGAATAAGAAATACTCCCCGTCCACCTTCTCTTAATAAGTTTTTTGGGTCGCGAGGGTCGGGGATTTTATCGGGATTAAAACCACTTCCTTCATCAATTACAACAAAAATAATTTCATTGTCAAGTACTCTGATTGAAAAATCTACTTTCTTTGTAATATCAAATTTATTGCCGTGACAAACGGCATTGTTGACAGCTTCGGTAACAGCAATCAGAATATTATAAACTCTTTCATCGGTGAGTGACAGAGAATTTTTTATATCCCAAATCAATGGTTCTATTATTTTTACTGCATTTTTATCGCTTGACAGCGTTTTATGAATATAAATTGTTTCTTCCATTTTTTTAAAGATTTAACATTGTAAAAAGATATAAACTTGGAACGAGACGAGCAGGTAAATTATTTATATATTGGTATTCTAACCATCCTGAAATATATGCTTCGCTAAAACTATTGAATTTATAACTGAATAACGCCTCTGGTCCTATAGAATACTGACTGTATTGGTCTAAAGTTACTGAACTTGATTTCTTTACTAAGGATTTTTGGGTTATTGAATAATATTTTATACCACTTGCCAGCGATACTTTTTCTGATAAATTATAAAATATTAACGATTTAATATATATTTCCGAGATTCCGTTTTGTGGAGATTCTGAAAAATTATTCCAGTTTAATATTCCACGCTCAGAGTACTTATAAATATTTGAAAATTGTAAATTCAAATTTTTATTCAAATAAATGAATATCGAATCTTTGTAGCCAATTTGCCTAAAACTAAATGATTTAACCAGAGTTTTTTTATCTTCATAATCATAAGCAGTATAATTAGCAAGAACTTCAAATTGGGGAGCAATTGTAAACAAATCAGTTCGCCAGGAAAAAGATGGGGCTAAACGAATGATTCTATTCCAATTATTTTGTCCGCTTCTTTGCTGCTTAAGAAATACAAGATGATTGTGCTGAGTTTCTAATGCTATGCTTGTCGAAAAGCTATTATTGAAACGATGTGCATAAGTTAAATTAAAAATCAGGTTAAATTCATCTCTGTCGTCATAGTTTAAGCTGCTTGGGGTATCGTATTGGTACAAAGAAATATTAATGCTTGAACTAATAGTATCTTTTGATGTAGGATTGTATTTTAAATTTGAAAAAAGTCGTGTCCTGTTTGATGAATTGTCTCTTTGATTTTCGAGTGTTCGGATTAAATCTTCATCTGTTTTGTTTATTTCAAATTTTTTATCAATTGAATTTGTTTCATTTCTAACGTTGAAACTAATTCCGATGTTATGAAAATAGTTTTTCAGAATTAATTTTGTATTAAAGCTAAAACCAAGCTGTAGGTCTTGCAAATCGCGAGATACTTTTGTTTGAGATTCGCCTGTTATGTTAAAATTATAATCCCTTGAAACCAAAATATTATTAGAAGAGAGTTTCACTTCAGATTGTAAAAAATCAGTTAGTGCAAAGTTAAACTCAAGGTTTGCCTGCAAACGGTTTTCCAATCGGTTCTCAATAAGAGGGGTACCTAAGGTCGATGCATTTAATGGCGATATGTAAGCTCTGTTCAGCATTTTATACTGCAAATTAAAAACTATTTTATTTTCATCGTCAAATTTTCTAAAAATATTAGAAAATAAATCTAAATTATAATTTTTTCTATTAAAATTCAAGCCCAAATATTCACCATTAAATTTTGAATTGAAATAGTAGTCGCTTATTTGATAATTGATAAACTCACCTTCTAATTTGAATAAAGAACCATCAGAGCGAATGTCAAGTTGAGTGTTTTTTTCTACACCTGCACTGAATTGAACATAATCATTTCTTTTAAAATTCAGCCGAATCCCTAAATTAGTATTGAGACGTTCTAATTTATTTAATCCAATAGAACGGGAATCTGAAGATATATTTGCAGTATTTAATGAATAAATTGAAAACAAATTATTAATTGGATATGTATATTTTATTTCTAAATTTTCATCATCGCGGAAACTTCCGGAACTGCTACTAAAATAAGTTCCTTTATATTGATTGAATAAATCTAATTTCCCACCATAAACATCAAGGGAATAGTTCCCGTTTAGTTTAAAGATGTATGTATTAGCAATTTTATCTAATCCGTATAGCAATTGATTTTCCTTTTCGTTTTTTGATTTAGATTCAATTATTTCCTGAGCATTAATTATAACTGTAAAATAAATAAAAATTAATAACAAAACAATTAATCTAATTAAAAAATTTAATTTAAACAAAAATTTATTGAAAAAAAAGATTATTTGAAATTTCTTTTTAATAAATGTATTAAATCTAAAAAAAATGACAAAATAAGAAGTAATAATACCCTTGGAAATATTTATTTGATTTTTGGTATTCATATATTATTTTGCATTAATAAAATGAAATCTAAAATAGTTAGTGAGTATTGCCGATGACAACGCTATTTTCATTCTGGCGTATGCAGGAATCTATCTTGACAATAAACTCAATGATTAACCATATATTTAAAATGTGCTGCTATTCTACTTGTCCCGTTAGGGATAAAATATTTGTAACAATGTTTTTTTAGTCTCTTTTTATTCCGTAGGAATTAAATATTTAGTAGCTTTTTTAAAATATAATCCCTACGGGATAAGCACAGTTAAGAATTATTTATGTTACAAATATATAATTCCTACGGAATAAATTCTGAACTCCAGCCCCTATAACTAGAATAAAGGATTTAGGAAATTTGATACTTAAAAAGAACATTCCCTTTTAAACTCCATAATAAATTATGGAGTTACACTTATGATTAGAATAACTCCCAAATTTATTTGGGAGTTATATATTTACAATTTTACAAAAAAACGATTCTTTAAATTATCAGAACTATATTAATAACGAAAAACTATGAGACACCAAGAGTTCTGAAATTTCAAATCCGCATTAATTCTTTATATTCCCTATTATCAGAACTATTACATTTGGATTATTAATATCGCAAGAAGGAAATGATTGATTTTGAATTAAAAAGGTAATTTTTTTAAATCAACATTACCACCTGAAAGAATAATGCCTATTCGTTTACCGGAAATTTCTATTTTATTTTCTAATAGAACTGCAAGAGTAGTTGCCGATGATGGTTCAACGATAATTTTCATTCGCTCCCAAATCAGTTTCATAGCATTAGTAATAGCTTCTTCGCTAACGGTAACAATTTTATAAATATTTTCTTTAATTATTTTAAAATTCAATTCTCCAAGTGATGTAAGTAGCCCATCAGCAATAGTTTTTGGATTAACAGAAGGCACTATGCGATTTTCAATTAATGAACGGTAGGCGTCGTCGGCTCCTTCGGGTTCAGCGGCTATCACTTTTGTATTTGGCGAAAGAGCTGCACAGGAAATTAAAGTACCACTAAGCAAACCACCACCACCGACAGGAGCAATAACATAATCCAAATCTTTTACCTCATTAAGCAGTTCAAGAGCAGCAGTGCCTTGACCAGCTATAATCTTAAAATTATCGTAAGGATGGATAAAAGTTTCTCCTGATTCTGATATTCTTTCGTTTAATGTAGTTTCTCTTGAAATTAGGTCTGGCTTGCAGAAAATGATATTGGCGCCATAATTCCGAACAGCATCAATTTTTATAGCAGAAGAATTATCTGGCATAACAACTGTTGCATTTATACCACTGATTTTTGCAGCAAGAGCAAGTGCCTGAGCATGATTTCCGGAGGAATGGGTCGTAACTCCTTTTTTAGCTAACTCTTCTGGCAAAGAAAACACAGCATTGCAAGCTCCCCTGAATTTAAAAGCACCAATTTTTTGAAAATTTTCACATTTAAAAAAAATTTGATTATTTGTAATTTTATTTATAGTTTTGCAAGTGAGTATTGGAGTAATATGAGAAAAGTTTGCAATTGTTTTTGCAGCTTTTAAGACATCTTGAATATTTGGTGTTTGCATATTATTTCATAAGTTATTTTCTTACAAAAATACGTAAGAAAAAAATAAAATAAAAAAAATTGAATTATTAACATAAATTAATTTGACAATTAAAAAAATTGTCATAATTTTGTAATGATTTAATTAAATAATTAAATTTTTTTATAATTTTATGGAGTTATAAATGAAACTCAAAGTTTTCTCAATCTACGCATTAATAGCCATTATCGCAATAAGCTTTTCTTTAACAAGCTGCGGCGGAAACAAAGACAAAGAGAATTTAGTAAAATACTATAATTCAGCAATTGAATTTGTTAAGACACCCGATTTCAAAGCTATGTTAAAAAATGGTGAAGATTGGTCCGCCAAAAATTTGGAATTATTCAAGAATGCCGGTTTCCAAGTAGAATCAATGGAAGAAATGCAAAAGATTATTGACCAAAATGCAGCCGACCCAGACATTACTAAGCTTACCGAAGACTTAGCTCTTGCTCAACAAGAAGTCCAAAATCAAGTAATGCAAGAAAAAATGGAAGAAGAAGCAGCAAAAGCAGCAGCCGAACAACAAGCTTTAGAAGCTCAAGGCCAACCTGCTCCAGGACAACCTGCTCCAGGTCAACAACCTACTGCAACACCAGAAAAAAAGAAATAAAGACTATACGTTAATATTTAAAAGCCGAGTTTACTCGGCTTTTTTTTTGCTTTTTAGCTATTTTATTAAAAAAATAGCAAAGTAATTTTTTAACTTTCTTAAATCTGAAAAAAAATCATACAAGTAAAATAAAATTTTATATATATTTTTGTAAAGTAATAATCATTATTTTAAATTTTGTGATTGTAATATTATGGAAAAAGCACAATTCATTCAATCATTTTTAAAGCAAAAGAAAATTGCAATTGCCGGAGTTTCCCGTGATAAAAAAAAGTTCGGGAGATTTGTTTTTAATGAATTATCCACTAAGGGCTTTAGTGTTGCACCAATCAATAAAAATACAAATGAAATTGATGGTGTAAAGTGTTTTAACAGCTTTAATGATTTAAATGAAAAATTTGAATCAGCTTTAATTACTGTTAAACCGGCTGAAACGCTTTCTGCTGTAAAATCTGCGGTTAATGCAGGAGTAAAAAATATTTGGATACAGCAAGGTAGCGAAAGCGATGAAGCAATTAATTTTTGCAAAAACAACAATATTCCATTTATTTCAAATGAATGTATTATGATGTATGCTGAACCAGTGAAATCAATGCACTCACTCCATCGATTCATCTGGAAACTAATAGGGAAATATCATAAGTAATTGAAGTTTTTTTCAATTTCTACTGTTCCTTTTTTAAAAGTTCAGAACTCTTGACTCCATATCGAAAATAAAGGAGTAGGAGAATTTCCTCGTAAAGAACAATTGCCCAAATTATTAAGAAAAGGTGTCATTCCGATACGAAGTGAGGAATCTCAAAGTCTGTGGTAGCAAGGAATTGTGAGATTTCTCACTTCGTTGCCAATGACATCTTTACTTAGTCATACTATCAACAAGTTGATAGCATGACTTATCTCTTGTCATGCTATCAGCTTGCTGATAGTATGACTGAAAAGCACTGTTTCGGAATTACACTTTTAGTGATGTCATCACCATTTAAATGAAGCACTTGCTTTATTTTGGGGTTGCCAATGACATCTTTACTTTTGTCGGTCATTCTGAATCGCAGTGAAGAATCCAGAGAGTAGTGGTTAAAAAAATTTTCTGGATTCTTCGCTGCGATTCAGAATGACAGGGGTAAAATTTTGTCATCTCCATTTAAATAAAGCATTTGCTTTATCAGGGGGTTCGAAATGACAAGCATGCGAAATAGCAAACTACGAGGAGTCAAGAGCTCTGAAGTTATTCTTTTTATAAAATAAATAAAAATCTTTTTACATTCAATAGTAATTTTCAATTACAAAGGAGATTTATATGAAGTTATTTTGGTTTATTATATTTACTGCTTTATTGTTATTTTCTTGCAACGATTCAACAGAACCGAGTAAAAAAGATAAAAATTGCCTGATCATTATTGATTCATTTTCAAATCAGCCCATAGCAGATTGTTACGTTAGGTTCGATTATATATTTGATAAAGATACCAACTATAATTTAGATGGAGTAATGATATTACCCAATCCAGTTGAAGATATGGTAGCATTTCAATTCCAAATTACCGAGCCAGGCAGCTATTCTTTCGATATTGTAAATCAGGTAAATAATAAGTCATATAATTTAATGATTGAAAATTTTGACAAAACTGGAAGTTATTGGTATAAATTTAATTTATATGATTCTGTTCAAATAGAAGAAGGTTTCTATTCAGTTTACCTCAAACGTGAAAATGTCCCGATTGATACAATGACATTGTTTTATTTGAAAGATGCTTATACAATTGATTATAATAGTTCGTTTCAATGCTACTCTTTTTATGCTTATCAAAATCAAACAGATATGGCTGGGAAAATGAACTTCAACCCAGATGATTTTAAACTATTTGGTAAATATTTTATTAAAATATTTATGAATGGCAAAATAGATGGTAAATTAACTGTTAATGACAACTTTTTGGTCACTGTCTTTAATTCTAATTACGACAAATTGAGCCAAAAAATCATTCCTTTTAAAAAGTTAAAAGAAGGTTACACTTATTATATAAATAATTAACCTGAATAATACATCCGATGACTGGGAAGTCATCGGATGTATAGATTAAATAACGATTTTAGAATTTGATAAAAATCAGAAGAAAACTTAGTTATTTTTAGTATTTTAAGCAATACATTTATTATCAATTACTACTGAATATTTTCCTTAATTTTAGATTAAAAAGGATTTTATATGAAATTAATTTATAGCGTTGTTCTTATTGTTTTATTATTAGCTGCTTGCGGAGATAGTTCAACAAACAATAATAATCCTAATCAATCAGAAAAAGAAGCTAATTGTGTAATTGTTTATAATACCGTATTTGACAAAAACCAATCGGATTGTCTTGTTAGTTTTGGTTATGAAATCAAATCAACTGAAGATATTTATAGTGGAAAAGATATTGGACTTGCTCCTAATCCAACTTGTAATGTTGTTTTTATTTATATAAACATTAAACAGTTAGGCAATTATTCAATAGAATTAGTCAACCTGGTATCTTTTTCAAAATATGTTCTTCAAGAAAATTTTATTGATTCTTTAGGACAATATAAAATAGCTGCTGATTTAAGTTCAAACCCAGCAATTGAAGATGGTTTCTATTCTGTTCTGTTGAAAAAAGAGGATATTGCAATTGATTCTGTTACTCTTTTTTACTCCAAAGAAATTGGTATTTTTTCTTATTACGATTCTAATTTAAATTGTTATACATATATTGCTTATCAAAATAAAACCGACTCAAATGGAAAAATTTATTTTGAACCAAACAAATTTAACTGGTTTAACAAATCATTTACAAGAACCTTTGAAAATGGACAAAAAGATAGTTCATGGAAAATTTCAGAAAATATAATTTTGAGTGTATATGATTCTACACACACGAAAATACTTCATAGAAGAACTATTCCGTTTGAAATATTAAAGGAAGGATATATTTTAAACATAAATTAATTTATTTTAAAAACTGAACTCAAAACCACGTAGTTTTTTTCGCAGTTTATCAAATGAAAACTCTTATTTTAAAAGTGAGTTATCAATTCGTAATTAATTATTGCTCATAAGTCATTAGTAGTTACAAACTAATGACCAATAACTAATAAAAAATAATCTCTAACTGCGAAATCTTTCTTAGCGAAACAATTCTCCTAACTCCTTTATTGTCGTTGTGAGGTCTGTAGCCCTGAAGTTGTTCGCTTGACTTTTTCCTTTCACTTTCGCACAAGTTTTTTGGACATTGCATAATCTTAAAAGCCAGATTTCCTACATCTCCGAGATGTTGGACATCTTTATTATTTTACAAATCTGAATTTGACAACAACTTGTGAGATTCTTCACTGATACTCCTAATAAACCACTTCGGTTTTATTAGCACGTTACTATATGTATTGCATATAATTATAATGATAAATATTAAAGCGGAAGTCATCGGATGACTGGCAGTCATCCGATGACTAAGAAGCTCATTTCTCCAATAGTAAACTTTATTTAGGACAAGACAAATTGTCAATTGACAATTATCAATTATAAGTTAGGCATAGTATTTGCAATAAGATATGGTTTGTGATTAATTTATTATTCACATTTTAGTAATTTAAATATATAAGTAATATAAATGAATAGATATTACATACAAGCAACAATTATATTAACTTTATTTTTTTTGAATAGTTATAATTGCTTTCCTATAAATATTTATCCATTTTCATTAAAAATATTAGATAAGCAGAACGTTGGCAGACAGCATGTTTCTTTTCAGTCGAACGGACATTTAAACTATTTGATTAAACAGCCAAGCGCTGAAGTTCCTGAGCAAATATATTCCTGGTATGGATTTAATAAAGATAATTCAGTTACAACAATAATACCAGAAGGATTAACCATTTCCTCAACTATTTCTGACTCATTGCTTTATATTTTAAAGAGCCAAACTGATGGAAATTTTTGTTATGTTTTAAGTCCTAATTTAAAGGTTGTTTCAAAAATAAAAATCGAATATGAAGGCATCTTCAGTTTTAATTCTAAAGTCAAATGGGATAAAGATACTCTGACACATACTCTTTACTTACTTTTCGACAAAACATTATACCATATTTATAAGAAAGATACTTTAACTGCTGAAATCATTGCAAAAAATGTTGTTGACTTTAAAAAACTATATAATAATTATAAATACATTTACTTAACCGGCAATGATTTTGGAGTTGATTTAATTTTAATTGAAAAAGAGAATAAAGAAAAGTTTTTGGCACGGGTGCTGTATTCAGGGGAAGTTGTTTTAAGAAAAGTTGCAAATCAATTTGTTGTAATGACTTCAACAAGTAACGAATCTTTAAGCGTTATTGAAATTATTAATAAAGATAGAGGGATTATTTCTGTTTCAGATATACCTTCAAAACCAGAATTTATACAAATTAATGAGGAAAAGGCAGCACTAAAAATTTACTTCCTAAATAAAACTGAAGAAGAATATTACTTAAATATATTAAATTTAAAAGATTTAAATTATAAGGAAAAATGGCAGCTAATAAGCATTCCCAAAGACTTAATTGAACCAATTTGTATAAAATATATAAAAAACAGGATTTTTGCTTTTTTTAGAAATGGAATTATTAGTATAAATGAAAACGGAAATATTGAATCAGTTGATTATATAGCACTGGGCGAAACCCTTGCTGAAAATTTTGATATTTATTTTCACCACAAGTATATTTTACTAAGTTCAGATATTGGTTCAATTCTTTTGGAAGAACAGAGCAAAAGTTTTTGGCTTTTAAATAAATTTTACGAACAGCTCGGAAAAATTTTAATTCCTCTTATTTTAATAGCTATGATTTTCATTATTTATCAAATGTATAAGCATCAGAAGCGTCTTTTAAATGCAATCCTGAATTTACCTACTACAGGAATATGTCTTGTAGTTGATAAGCAAAACAGATTGGTCAATGCAAATCAAATAGGGAAAAATATTCTTAGAATAAATGATAATATACCATTAAAAAAATCAACTGATTTCTACTGTTCTGATGAGCTTTTAGAACCATTGAAAGATTTATGCAGAAAAGTAAATATTTATCGTAATTCCTTTAATCAGCGAATTAGCTTATTTCAAGATGATGAACCTAAGGAATGGTATTGCAGTATTACTTCAATAAAAAATTTCTGGGGAAGGTATCGCGGCTTCGTTTTGACTGGTATTGATATTACAGAAGAATTGGAAAGAAAGCGGCTCAATAACTGGGCGCAATTTGCTCACGATTTACAGACCAATTTATCTATTCTGAGAATAAATTCTGAAATGCTGGAATTAAGCAATACCGATGAAAATATTGAACGAAGGAAAAAAATTATTAACCAAATACATATTATTACAAATAAAATCAGAGACATAGTCTTAGTCGGCAGAAGCGATAAATTAGATATTCAAAGGGTATTAACAAGTGATATTATCGAAGAGCTTAAAAAAGAATTCGATTTAACGATTTATCCTAATATTGAATTTAATTACGAAATCAATAATTACTTTTTGGAATGTGATTTAAGAAAACTTGTCCGGGCTTTAAGGAATGCAGTTGAAAATAGTATTAGAGCATTAAAAAATATAGACAGAAATGGAATAATTAAATTTAAAGTATGGGAAGACGGACGACTTGCTCACTTTGCTATTATTGACAATGGTGAAGGGATGAGTGAAGACTCCCAAAAGAAAATTTTAAAGCCATATTTTACTACTCATAAGAAGCAAGGTGGTTCTGGTATTGGCACTATGATTATGCTAAGGGTTATGGAAATGCACGGGGGGCGTTTTGCTATTTCTTCTGAACTAAACAAAGGAACTGAGGTTGTTTTCACTATACCCTTAAAACAATAAAAAAGTCATTTTTGTTGAACTAAAGTACTTTCGTAATACCTCTTCCGCCTATAGCTTGTTAGGTATTAGTTCTTGAATTTCAGTTTATGGTTATAAGTTTCAAAACTCATGATTCCGTACACAAAATTAATGATTAAGAAAAAAAGAAGAGTACTAAAGCATTTTCTCAAAACATTTTTGTTTGAATTTAATAACTTTTTCAGTAATTTCTTCAGAGCTTTCTTTAACGATAATTTTTCTTCCACTAATAAGCGAAATAGTAGTGTCGTGAATAGTTTCGAAGAATTCAATTTCATCTACATTTATCGTAATGCTGCTACCATCAACTTTTGTTAGATTAATCATAATTTATTTTCCATATCTCGAACATAAATATTTCCAATAACAGGGTCGGTTTCAGTAATGTGAAGTAATGTATCAAGCGAATCAGCAGTAAGCTTTACTTCAGAGCCGACAAGTTTGATTCCGGATTCAGTAATAATGTTTCTCGTAATAACCATACCTTCTTTAAGCTCCATTCTACGCACAGGAACTTCGTAAGAGCGGCGTGCTTTGGTTAATTGTCTTGCGAAATACTGGTCAAAAAGTGCTACAACTTTAAAATCATAAATTCTATTTGATTCGTGAGTTAATTGTTCTATTAATTTTGTGTTTTCAACCATTTTTCCGCCAGACATTTCTAAATAATCAAGAAGTACTCTTAAAATTCGAGAGCCGAGAGGAATTTGCCATGATTTAACTTTTTCTGGATACCCGCTACCATCAAAGTTTTCATAAATATGATAAATTATGTCTGTTACTTCTTCAAAATCACCAACATTTGTAAGTATTTCTTTTGCATTTATTGGAATTTTTTCCAAAATTTCGTTTTTTATTAGCCCATTTGAAGTTACATTTTCATTGATATATTTATCATTTAAATATACTTTTCCTATATTTGCCAAGGAACTTGCATCTGCAATTACTTTCAGTTTCTTCTCATTCATTTCAGTATAATGCATCGAAATCCAAATTGACATTTCAGTTACAAGTTTCAATTGATTTGATGCTTCTGGTAGTCGAATACCCTGAAACTGCCTCAACATATTTTTAAGTCTATCGTTTGTCTTTGTTCTTTCAATTTCTAATTCTTCAATTTTCTTTTCTTTCTCCTGTAATTGATATACATAATTGATTTGTTTAAAACCATTTCTTAATTTTGATAATACTTCAACAAATTCAAATGGTTTATTTAAAAACTCGTCAACCCCTTTTTGCAATGCCTTAACATTTGTGTCTTTATCTGTTGCTACGGTCATTAAAATAAAGTAGTTGTCTTTTACATTTTCGTTTGCTCGCATCTTTTCTAATATCTGCAAACCATTTAAACCGGGAAGATTTAAATCGCACAGTATTATAGTTAATGAATTTAATTTATTAATGAAATCAGACGCATAGACTCCATCAGTAGCAACATAAACTACAGATTTTGGAAAGACCTTATTAATCAAAGTTTTTAAACTTAAGACGGTGCTTTCTTCGTCATCAATTATCAAAAAGGGTATATTAGCTTCCATATTTTTTTATTCCTTTTACTTATTAAATCGGAATAATTCTGATTTTCTTTAATTTAAATTTCAATAAATATGCCAATTATATAACGTAAATAACAATTTGTAAATGTAATAATGTAAATTTTATAATATAATAAAGATATACATTATCACAAAATTTATTATACTAATTTGTGTATCAATTTGAACCCACAAATAAAAGACCTTTATTTAAATGGAGATGACATATATTTACCCTGTCATTCTGAAGCGAAGCGAAGAATTTCAAACTATGTGGTATCAATGACTTGTGAGATTCTTCGCTGCGCTCAGAATGACAAGGTAAAATTTTGTCATTACTATTTAAATAATGGTCTTCCTTTATCGTGGAGTTCAAAATGACACAATAAGGTATTCCCCTAAGCTATTCGTTCAATTTCAGTTCTCTTAGCAATGCTTGCTTTTCAATTTCTAACTGCCTTATTTTTCTTTCAATAGAATCAAGTTCTTCGGGCAGGGAATCTATTTCAATTCTTAATTTGCTCGCAGCTTCGTCAATCAAATCAATTGCCTTATCAGGAAGAAATCTGTCTGTAATATATCTGTCAGAAAGTTCAGAAGCAGCAACGAGGGCGGCATCTGTAATTCTAACACCATGATGCAATTCGTATTTGTCTTTTATTCCTCGAAGAATAGAAATAGTTGATTCTACAGATGGCTCTTCAACGAGAACCTTCTGGAAACGCCTTTCGAGTGCAGCATCTTTTTCGATATATTTTTGGTATTCATCTAAAGTAGTTGCACCGATACAGCGTAAATCGCCACGTGCCAAAGCTGGTTTAAGGATATTGGCAGCGTCCATACTTCC
>Ga0116156_10003748_pt1 | contig 13152 bp, 9 predicted proteins | sample AD_UKC045_MetaG_FD_89891 | JGI IMG/M metagenome (GOLD analysis project Ga0116156, IMG submission 89891) | Active sludge microbial communities of municipal wastewater-treating anaerobic digesters from USA - AD_UKC045_MetaG | ecosystem: Engineered > Bioreactor > Anaerobic > Digestate | place: USA... | reverse complement strand
GGAGGCCGTAGTCGCCGAACTCCGCAAGCTCAGCAAGCCCACGAAGGACCAGAAGGAGATCGCCCAGGTCGGCACCATCTCCGCCAATAACGACGAAGGCATCGGCGGCATCATCGCCGAGGCCATGGGCAAGGTCGGCAAGGAAGGCGTCATCACCGTGGAGGAGAACAAGGGCCTCGAGACGGAACTGGACATAGTGGAAGGCATGCAGTTCGACCGCGGCTACCTCTCCCCCTACTTCGTCACCAACGCCGAGAAGATGGAAGTCAATCTGGAAGACGCCTTCATTCTCATCAACGAGAAGAAGATCAGCTCAATGAAGGACCTCCTCCCTATCCTCGAACAGATCGCCAAGATGGGCAAGCCTCTCCTGATCATCGCCGAGGACGTGGAAGGCGAAGCGCTGGCCACCCTGGTGGTCAACAAGATCCGCGGCACCCTCCATGTGGCATCCGTAAAGGCCCCGGGCTTCGGTGACCGACGCAAGGCCATGCTGGAAGACATCGCCATCCTCACGGGCGGCAAGATGATCTCCGAAGACATGGGCTACAAACTGGAGAACGCCAAACTCGAAGACCTTGGCAGGGCCAAGAAGATCGTCATCGACAAGGACAACACCACCATAATAGACGGCGCCGGCAAGCGCGCCGACCTCGAAGGCCGGGTGAAGCAGATCCGCGCCCAGGCCGAGGAAACCACCTCCGATTACGACCGCGAGAAGCTCCAGGAACGCCTGGCAAAACTCGTGGGCGGCGTGGCCGTCATCAAAGTCGGCGCCGCGACGGAGACGGAAATGAAGGAAAAGAAGGCCCGCGTGGAGGACGCCCTGAACGCCACCCGCGCCGCCGTGGAGGAAGGCATTGTTCCCGGCGGCGGTGTCGCCTATGTCCGCGCCCTGCCCGCCCTGGACAAATTGAAGCTGGAAGGGGATCAGGCGGTCGGCGCCAACATCGTTAAGAAGGCCCTTGAGGAGCCTCTGAAGATGATCGCCGCCAATGCCGGTATGGAAGGCTCCGTGGTCGTCGAAAAGGTAAAGGAGAAGAAGGGTTCCTTCGGATTCAACGCCCGGACGGATCAGTATGAAGACATGATCGCCGCCGGCGTCATCGACCCCACGAAGGTCACCCGGTTCGCCCTGCAGAATGCCGCGTCGGTGGCCTCCCTGATGCTGACCACCCAGTGCATGATCGCCGAGAAGCCCGAAGAGAAGGGCGCCGGCATGCCCCCCATGCCCGGAGGAGGCGGCTATCCAGGGATGATGTAACCCGGTAGCTGTACAGCTTTGTAATCGGGTCCCGGCGCAGCAAGATGATGCAACCGCACCGGAACAGGCCGACTGACAAACAAACCGATGAAACCGAGAAAGCCTCCGGGAAGAAATTCCCGGGGGCTTTCTTCTTCGATTTTAACGACCTCGTAACAAGTTTTTATCTCTTCCCCTGGACATTCCGCATGCATTCTCCTTGAAAGCATCCTTTTTCTGTGGTAGTTTCCCGCCTTACGATTTTATAAATCAAGGAGCGCGCCATGGACTACAAAGAAAGCTTGAACCTGCCGAAGACCGATTTCCCCATGAAGGCCAATCTCGCCGCCCGGGAGCCGGAAATGCTGGCCCGGTGGGAAGAGATGAAGATCTATCACCGGATCCGCGCGGTCTCCAAGGGCCGGGAAATCTACATCCTCCATGACGGTCCTCCCTACGCCAACGGCAACATCCACCTAGGCACCGCCCTGAACAAGATCATCAAGGACATGGTCATCAAGGCCAAGAACATGTCGGGCCTGGACAGCATCTACGTCCCCGGCTGGGACTGTCACGGCCTCCCCATCGAACACCAGGTGGACAAGGAATTAGGGGACAAAAAATACGAGATCTCCCAGGCGGACAAACGGCGGGCCTGCCGGGCCTACGCGGAGCGCTTCGTGGACATCCAGCGGGAGCAGTTCAAGCGCCTCGGGGTCTTCGGGGAGTGGGAAAAACCCTACCTCACCATGACCTACGATTACGAGGCCATCACCGTCGCCGAATTCGGCAAGCTCTTCCTCAACGGGGACGTCTATAAGGGCAAGAAGCCCGTTTACTGGTGCGCCACTTGCAAGACCGCCCTCGCCGAGGCGGAGGTGGAGTACGGCGACCACACCACGCCCTCCATCTACGTCAAGTTCCCTATGATCTCCGACATCGCCGCCGTCCGGCCCAAACTGGCCGGGGAGAAGGTGAACGTCGTCATCTGGACGACCACCCCCTGGACGATCCCCGCCAACCTGGCCATCGCCTTCCACGAGGAGTTCATCTACGTGGCCGTGAAGACGGAGGGCGAGGTCCTGATCCTGGCCAAAGACCTTCTGGATTACTGCCTCGATGCCTTCGGCTGGCAGGGCAAACACTACGAGATCCTCGACGAGTTCCCCGGCGCCGTCATGGAGGGCCTCAAGACCCGTCATCCCCTCATCGACCGGGAGAGCGTCCTCATCCTCGCCCCCTTCGTCACCCTCGACGCCGGCACGGGCTGCGTCCACATCGCCCCCGGCCACGGCCAGGAGGACTATGAAATCGGCATGAAATACGGCCTGGACAACTACGCCCCCGTGGATGAAGACGGCCGTTTCACCAAGGACGTTGACGATTTTGCCGGCATGTTCGTCTTCGACGCCAACGACCCCGTCAACAATAAACTAAAGGAGGTCGGGGCGCTTTTGGGACTGGTGGACATTGAACATTCCTATCCCCACTGCTGGCGCTGCAAGGAACCCATCATCTTCCGCTCCACGGAGCAGTGGTTCATCTCCATGGAGAAGAACCGCCTCCGGAAGAAAGCCCTGGAGGCCATCGCCCAGGGCGAGTGGATCCCCGCCTGGGGGAAGGACCGGATATACGGCATGGTGGAAAACCGCCCGGACTGGTGCATCTCCCGCCAGCGCCTCTGGGGCGTCCCGATCACCATGTTCTACTGCCAGGAATGCCAGAGCGAGTTCCTCACCAAAGAGATCCTCGACTATGTGGTGGGCCTGGTGCGGGAACACGGCGCGGACGTCTGGTTCGAACGGGAGGCGGCGGACCTCGTACCCCCCGGCACCGTCTGCCCGGCCTGTAAAAAAGGCACGGAATTCCGCAAGGAAACGAACATCCTCGACGTCTGGTTCGACTCCGGAGTGAGCCATGCCGCCGTCCTGGAAACCCGTCCCTATCTGCGCTCCCCATCGGACATGTACCTCGAGGGCAGCGACCAGCACCGGGGCTGGTTCCACTCCTCGCTCCTGGAGAGTGTGGGCACCCGGGGCCGGGCGCCCTACAAGACCGTCCTGACGCACGGTTTCGTCGTGGACGGCGAGGGCAAGAAGATGTCCAAATCCGTGGGCAACGTCGTCGAGCCGGACGAGATCATCAACGAATACGGCGCGGAGATCCTGCGCCTCTGGGTGGCGGCGGAGGACTACACCGACGACATCCGCATCTCCAAGGAGATACTCACCCGCCTGGTGGAGGCCTACCGGCGGATCCGCAACACGAGCCGCTACATCCTGGGCAACCTCTTCGATTTCGATCCCGCCCGGGACCGCCTGGCCTACGCCGACCTGGAGGAGATGGACCGCTGGGCCCTCCACCGCCTCCAGGAGGTGATCCGCCGGGTCCGGGAAGCCTACGACAAGTACCAGTTTCACATGGTCTATTACACCCTCTACAACTTCTGCACCGTGGATCTGAGCGCCCTGTACCTCGACGTCCTCAAGGACCGCCTCTACACCTCGAAGGCAGACTCCCGCCGGCGTCGCTCCGCCCAGACGGCGATGGAGATCATCCTGGACGCCATGATCCGCCTGCTGGCCCCGATCCTCACCTTCACCGCCGAGGAGGTCTGGAATGCCATGCCCGCTTACGCCGGGAAGGCGGAAAGTGTCCATCTCACCGAGTTCCCCGCCGTCAATCCGGCCTATGTGGATGAAGAACTGGGGGAGAAGTGGCGGACCCTGGTCGCCGTCAAGGGGGAGATCTCCAAGGCCATCGAGTCGGCCCGGAAGAACAAAACCGTTGGTCATTCCCTCGACGCGGCGGTGGCCGTCGCCCCGCCGGAAAAGCTCCGGGAATTGATCGCCTCGCACCGGGAGGACCTCCAGGCCCTCCAGATCGTCTCCCAACTGGACATTGTCGCCCGGGGGGACCTGGCCGCCGACGCCTATGAGAGCAAGGAGATCGACGGCCTGTATGTGGGGGTCGCCAAGGCCCGGGGGCAGAAGTGCCAGCGCTGCTGGATCTACAGCGAAGATCTGGGGAAGGACCCGGAACACCCGACCATCTGCGGCCGCTGCCTGGCGAACCTCAAGTAAAGACGCAGCGCCGGAAGGCCGAATTTTTAATACCCCATCCCCACCCTGTCCCTCCCCTTGAAGGGGAGGGATCTATTTTTAACGGCAAGCTGATATATCCGGCAGGATGCTGACTTATCTGAAGGCAAACTTATTCATGAAAAAAAGGAATGTTATCTTTTTGGCGACCGTGGCGGGGCTGCTGGTCCTCGATCAGGTCACCAAGTACGTCATCCACACGGGAATGTCCCTCCACGAGTCGATTCCCGTGATCCCGGGATTCTTCAGCATCACCTACATCCGGAATCCCGGAGCGGCCTTCGGCTTCCTCGCCGGGGCATCGCCGACTTTTCGCTACGTCTTCTTCATCGGCGTCACCCTGGCCGCCATCGGCCTCATCCTCCACTACCTGCGCGTCTATGCCGACGAAGATCAACTGCTGACGATCTCCCTGGGGATGATCCTTTCCGGCGCCCTGGGAAATCTCATCGACCGGATCCGCTTTGGCGAGGTGATCGACTTCCTCGACTTCTATATCGGCGTCAATCACTGGCCCGCCTTCAACGTGGCCGATTCCTCCATCTCCGTCGGCGCCTTCGTCCTCTTCATCTACATCATCCGGATGAAAAAGACGGTGCCGGGATCGCCGCCGGCCTGAACCGGATATAAAATATGTAAATATGGGGGCCTTCCCCTATTTCTCCCCTTCCGTTAGTTTTAACGATCACAAAAGTGAAGGGTTCAGTTCGATTTCCAGGTCATCGAAGGTGGCGAAGGTGGAGGGGAAAATGACACGGGCGTCCCGCTCGGCCTCGCGACGCAGCTCCAGATCGGGATAGATCCGGGCATCGAAATGGACCAGTGCCAGACGCACTGCCCGGGCCTCCACCGCGATCCGCGCCGCCGTTTCCGGGTTCAAGTGGGGCCAGTCCTCGCTGCCCTGCCCGCAGCGGTAGGCGCATTCGGCAATCAGAAGATCCGCCTCCCAGGCCAGGGTGACAGCGTTGGCACAGTAGCCCGTATCGGGGCAGTAGCTCACCGTCAGTCCGTCCATACTCACCCGGAAGCCCAGGGTCAGGGAGGCATGGCGGAGGGGAAGGGCCGTGACCAAGAAGGGAAGCGACGTCACTTCGCCCGGCAGTTCCCGAACGGTGGTGGGGTAGGGAAGATCTTTCAAGGGGACGGTGAACGGCTGATTCACCAATGTCGTCAGGATGTCCCGGGAACCGGCGGGGCCGCAGATCGTAAGCCCGCCGGGAAAGGAGAACTTGACCAGGGTGTGGAGCCCCGCCACGTGATCCAGGTGAAAGTGGCTGAGAAAAAGGACAACGGGACGGCCGCCTTCGCCAACGCCGTAGCGGTCCGCCTTGGCCAGTCCGTTCCCCGCATCGAAGATGAGGTCAAAATTCGCAGTCCGCACCAAAATGCAGATCGTGTTACCCGTGGCCGTGTCATACCAGCCGTTGGTGCCCAAGAATACGATCTTCATTTGTCGAGGATCGCCCGGCGGGCCCTATCCAGGATCTCCATCTTGAAGGACGGATAACCGGGAATCGTCTGGTTGAGAAACTTGTGGGTGTACTGGGTGTCCCAAACCAGCATACGTTCGAAATCGGGCACTTTCCCCATGGGTTCCAACTGTTTTGTCACCTCGGCGATAAAAAACTCTTCTATCCGTTGCGCGTAATCCCGGCGCAGGGCGCGACGGCCCTCCTCGTCTTGGTTTTCCAGCCGCCCCGCCGCCGTCAACTCGTCGATCCACTCCTGGGCAACATCTTGAAACATGCTCTCCCTCCTCCCCAATATTCGATGCGGTGTTTATATGCTATATGCTATTGCCGCCTTGACGGCAAGACCGAACATACAGCCAGGCCGGCAAGCTTTATCCTTGACAAGCACCTGGAAAGCCTCTACCAGTATCTCCATCATTTGATGGAATCAATAAAATCGGTCACATCCCCTCCCCTATGGTGCTTGTCAAGGATCAAAGCACCATAGGGGAGGGGACCTAAATGATAAACGAACAAGATCTCTCAAGGAGGTAGCAACCATGGCGCTCAATTTAGAGGCACTCGGCAAGAAAATCGGTCCGGTCACCAAGACCTATACCTGGAAGGACGTCGCCCTGTACGCCCTGGGAATCGGCGCGGGCTTCGACGAACTGGATTACGTTTACGAAAAAAATCTCAAGGTCATCCCCAGCTTTTCCGTGGCCAGCATCTTCGACTTCTTCTGGCACGTGGCCAGCGCCTCCAATGTGAATCTGGCGGGCATCCTCCACGGTGAGCAGGACATCATCTTTTACCGCCCCATCCCCACCGCGGGGACCCTGACAACCGAGGGGGCCCTCACCCACTACTACGACAAGAAGGACAAGGGCGCCATCGTCATCGCCGCGGGGGATACCGTCGACGCCGACGGCAACAAGCTCTTCAAGAATATCATCACCATCTTCAGCCGCCTGGACGGCAACTTCGGCGGCGAGGAGGGGAAAGCCGAGCCTTTCGTTTTCCCGGCGGGCGATCCCGATTTCGTCGTTGCAGCCCAGCCATCCCCCGATCAGCCCCTCCTCTACCGCCTCTCCGGCGATCTCTTCCAGCTCCACGTTGATCCCGGCTTCGCCCGAAAGGTGGGCTTCGAAAAGCCCATCATGCACGGCCTGTGCACCTACGGCTTCGCCTGCCGCGCCCTCATGGAAAAACTCACCCCGGGGCAGCCCGAACTGGTCCGGCGCCTGGCCTGCCGCTTCTCGAAGACCCTTTATCCCGGCGAGCCCATCAAGACCCTCATCTGGAAGACCGGCGAGGGCCGGGCCGTCTGGCGGACCCTGAACGCCAAAACCGGCGACATCGTCATCGACAACGGCATCTTCGAATACGGCCCCGTCGCCGCGGACGAGATCCGTTTTGACGGCCGCGTGGCGGTGATCACGGGGGCGGGGGGCGGCCTGGGAAGGGTGTACGCCCTGGAGCTCGCCAAACGGGGAGCCAGGGTCGTGGTCAACGACTTCGGCGGCGCCCGTGACGGTGCCGGGGACGGCTCCAGTTCCCCCGCCGACAAGGTCGTCGCGGAAATCAAGGCCGGCGGCGGCGAGGGCGTCGCCAACTACGACAACGTCGCCACCCCCGAGGGAGGCAAAGGCATCGTCAAAACCGCCCTCGCCGCCTTCGGACGCCTCGATATCCTCATCAACAACGCCAGCATCCTCCGCGACAAGGGCCTCCTCAAAATGGAACCGGAAAACTGGCAGGCCGTCCTCGACGTCCATCTCAACGGCGCCTACCACGTCACCAGGCCCGCCTTCGCCGCCATGCGCGACCAGGGCTACGGTCGCATCATCATGACCACCTCCGCCGCCGGCCTCTACGGCAACTTCGGCCAGACCAACTACTCCTCCGCCAAACTCGGCCTCGTCGGCTTCATGAATTCCCTCAAACAGGAAGGACAGAAATACAACATCAAGGTCAACACCGTCGCCCCCATCGCCGCCTCACGTCTCACCGAGGACGTCCTCCCCCCCGACCTCTTCGCCAAACTCAAACCCGAATTCGTCGCCCCCATCGTCCTCTACCTCGCCTCCGAGGCCTGCGGGGAAACGGGCAATATCTACAACGCCGGGATGGGCTTCTACAACCGCGCCGCAATCCTCACCGGGCCGGGGACGGTCATCGGGGACGGCAAGAAGGTGCCCACCGTGGAGGAAGTGGCGGACAACTGGAAGAAGATCCGCAGGATGGACGGGGCCAAGGAGTACTTCCAGCTCATGGACCAGGTGACGGATCTCCTCGACGCCTTCGCCCCGAAGCCCGATGCGGCCGCCGCAGAGACAACCTCCTCCGTCCCCGGATCGTCAGGCGGCGCCCCGGCCATGGCAGCCGCCACGACCGCGGGCGACAGCGCCGCCACCCAGGCCGCTCCTCCCAACGTAACGGGGATCTTCGCCCAGATGCGGCAGGCCTTCCAGGCCGAGAAGGCTACCGGGATCAACGTCGTCTTCCAGTTCCACATCACCGGCGACGGCGGCGGCGACTGGTTCGCGGAGGTCAGGGACGGGGCCTGCCGGATCGAGGCGGGCAAGCAGGACACCCCGACGACGACCATAACCATGGCCGCCGGGGATTTCCTGGAGATGATGAGCGGCAAGCTCTCGGCCATGCAGGCCTACACCTCGGGCAAGATCAAGATCGGTGGCGATCTCCTAAAATCGCAGTTGATCGAGAAGCTCTTCAAATTGAGAGGAACCCCATCCCAACCCTAACCCTCCCCTTGAAAGGGAGGGTTAGGAGTTTCTCTCACACAGGAAAAGTGAAGGAGCTTCTGCAATAGCGACCCATGCCTCCTGGGGCGCCTTATCCTGTAGTAACTTGAGTTACGTTACTAAGAAGGTGTCAACAAGAACTATCAAAACAAATGGCCGAGGAGTTCCGAAAGGGAGCGGACGGGCAGGAGAATAATGACGTTTTCTTGATCTCTTTGCGAGGCGACGTCCCTTTGGCAGGCCGAGCCGGCAGGCGGTCCGGCGGCGCTTTCCCGTTGGGACGGGGCCGTATAGGGCAGGATGCAGCGGGAAAAACCCAGGCGCGCCGCCTCGCGGACACGGACATCGGCGCGGCTGATCCCCCGGATCTCTCCGGCGAGGCCTACTTCCCCACAAACCGCCGTCCCCGGCGCCACCGCCCGGTCCAGAAAGCTTGACGCCAGGGAAGAAACGATCCCCAGATCGATGGCCGGCTCGCTTACCTTCACGCCCCCCGCCACGTTGATGAAGATGTCGTGATTGCTCAGATGGAGGCCGCAGACCTTGTCCAAGACCGCCACCAGGAGCGACACGCGGTTGGCGTCCACACCAATGGCCGTCCGCCGGGGCATGCCGAAATTCGTCGGGATTACGAGTGATTGAATCTCGATGAGGATGGGTCTCGTCCCTTCCATGCTGGGAACCACCACGGAACCCGCCGCCCGCTCTGGCCGCTCGGCCAGGAAGAACGCCGACGGATTGGCCACCTCTCGCAGGCCGTCGCCCCGCATCTCGAAGACGCCGATCTCGTTCGTAGGCCCGAAGCGGTTCTTGATCCCCCTTACGATCCGGAAGGCATGCCCGCCATCCCCCTCGAAGTACAGGACGGTGTCCACCATGTGTTCCAGGACCTTCGGCCCCGCAATGGCGCCGTCCTTCGTCACATGCCCCACGAGAAAGACCGGGATACCTGTCTTCTTGGCCTGAATTATCAGGCGCTCCGACGATTCCCGCACCTGCCCCACACTGCCGGGGGCCGAACCCAGGGCCGCCGAGCAGACCGTCTGGATGGAATCGACGACCACCGCCTGGGGTCTCATCGCCTCGATCTGGCGGAGCATACTGTCCAGGTCGATCTCCACAAGCACGAAGAGATTCGCCGCCTCCGCCCCGATCCGCCGACCCCGGAGTTTGATCTGCCGGGCCGATTCCTCGCCGGTGATGTAGAGGACCTTCATTCCCCGAGACGCCAGTTGCTGTAGGAGTTGCAGAAGCAAAGTGGATTTGCCGATCCCGGGATCGCCGCCCACCAGGATCGCCGATCCCGGCACGATGCCGCCGCCCAGGACCCGGTCCATTTCCGCCATCCCCGTCCGGAGGCGATCCCCTTCATCGGCATCGATGGCATCGATGGGTTGCGGTGCCTCCGAAAACGAAAAAGACGCCCGCCCGGACGCCCCTGCTCCCCCCGCCGCCGTCTCCCTCAACTCCTCCTCGACGAAGGTGTTCCACTCCCCACAGCCCGGACACTTCCCTAGCCATTTCGGGGAATCATGACCGCAACTCTGACAGAAAAAGGCCGTACGAGATTTCTTGTCTGCAGGCTTCCTGGAAATCATTATACGAACATTATTCAGCTTCGCTGAATTCAGATTAAGGCCCCACAATAAATAGGACCAAAAGTGAATGCCTCCGCCGGGGGACAGTCATTACATGGCGGGATGAGACATGGAATTTCCGTTTCCATCCTCGCAATCCCATTTGGGGATTACGATTTTGCCAAAGAATAAAAAGTGGCAAGGACATATGGCAATAAAGCAACCCGGTCGGCTGCCGATAGCATTGCACCGATTTGCTTTCCCATATAATTTGGTACGCTGCCCGCGTCAAGAAAAGAAAGGCTGCCTCGGTACCAAGGGCCAATTTATTTCTTGACACTGTTGTTGTTTAAAGGTAGTCGCTGCCGAAAGCGCCGAGGGCGACCCTTTCCTTTAACCATGAATAGGCCATGAGACAAACCGTTTTCGATACTCCCATCCTGAAGCAGGTCCTATACCTTCTGGCCATCTTTTACATGAGGGCCTTTCGCTGGAAAAAGGAAGGCCGTATTCCCAACGTGCCGAAGTTCGTCATGATCGCCGCGCCCCATACCTCCAACTGGGATCTGCCCATGACGCTCATTCTCTCCCTCGCCTTCCGGATGAAGGTCTTCTGGCTGGGAAAACATACGATCTTCCGCCCCCCGTTCGGCTGGCTTTTCAAGTGGCTGGGAGGCATTCCGGTGGATCGCCGGCAGGCCAACAACCTAGTAACGCAATGCATCCAGACCTTCCAGCGGAGTGAGCGCCTCATCATGATCATCCCCCCCGAAGGGACGCGTTCCAAGGTCCGTTACTGGAAGACGGGATTCTACTACATCGCCCACGGCGCCGGCGTCCCCATTTCCCTGGGGTATGTGGATTACAAGCGCAAGGCCGGTGGCATGGGCCCCACCGTTATCACCACGGGAGACATCGAAGCGGATATGATGAAAATCCGCTCCTTCTACGCCGGGGTGACGGGTAAAAATCCTCACCAGTGGGCGGAACAGGCCATCGGCGTCACCCGAAAATAGAAAAAATGGGAGCACTCCCAGTTCGATTTCCCGATCCGCCGCGGAAGGGGGAAACAAGTAGCAGTAAAATGAGAACCCTCCCCATTTTTAGCTCTTCCGGCTTGTCTTGATCAAAAAGCCGCTGATCAGCTGTTTGACCTTTTCACTCTTGCATTTGGGGCACGTAACCTTCGCCCTGCCGTGCTCCGACATCTTTTGGATCAAGGTGAAAGACTTTTTGCAAGCCTCACAGCGATACTCATACGTTGCCATCGTCATCTCCTCCTTTCACGAAAAAACTTCCTCACTCCCTCCAAATTCATCGTTCTGATTTATTTTACCGTATCATCGATTCAGTCAAAAAGGCCGGTGGCGGCAAATTCGGCTATCTGAGCCTCCGTATAATCTAAGGACATAAGGACCTCCCGGTTATGGGTGCCCGTCTTTACACCTGCAAAGCCATAGAAAACCGGGGTACTGGAAAACTTCACCGGATTGGCCAGTTGGCGTACCTTGGTGCACGGCACGTCAGTACCTGTGCCGGTCGTCGGGTCGCTGTCACTCCCTTGGAAAACATCGCCGCTGCCTGCCGCCGCCCGCAGCGGCACGTCCACCACCATCTCCCGCCCCCGGGCCAACTCGCCCTCCAGGGCCTCCGCCAGGGACAGGACGGGCTCCACACAGGCATCCACCTTTAGGAAGATAGCCTCCCACTCCGCCCGGGTCCTGGTGCGGACGATCGCCCGGATCTCCTCCCGCACCCGCTCGAAATCCTGAGGTTTTGGCATCACGCCGCCGGAGACAAGATCGGGACGGCTGATGACCTCACAGAGGGTCTTGAAGAACTGCGGCTCCAGGCTGCCGATGCTCAGATAGCCACCATCTTTCGTTTCATAGAAATCGTAGAGCGAGCCCCCATTGAGCCAGTTTTCCTCCCTCCCCGGCGACTCGCCTCCAGCTAAATACGCGGCCCCCGCCATGGCGTTGAGAGCCATCACCCCGTCGGTCATGGAGATGTCGATATACTGCCCTTCCCCGTTCTCGGCGCGGCTTACCACCGCCGCCAGGATCCCGATGACGGCGTTGTTGGAACCCGAGGCGATGTCGGCAATTTGGATACCCATGAGCGTCGGCCCGGTCACCTTCCGCCCCGAATAGCCCATCACCCCCGACAGGGCCATATAGTTCATGTCGTGGCCCGCCCGGTCCCGCAGGGGTCCCGTCTGGCCGTAGCCGGAGATGGAGCAGTAGATCACCCGGGGATTGACCTTCTTCAGGCTTGTGTAATCCAGTCCAAGTTTGGCCATGATCCCCGGTCGGAACTGCTCGATGACGATGTCATAGTCCGCCAGCAGCCGATGGACAATCTCTATCCCCCGAGGATCCTTGAGGTTCAGGGCCAGGGAGCGTTTTCCACGCCCCAGATAGGCGCTCACGGCGCCCAACCCCGTCGCGGGAATCCTGGGTGGCAAAAATTCCACCAGATCGGGCCGCGATCCTGAAGTAACGCGCAGGACATCCGCCCCCATGTCGGCCAGGCACATCGTGGCGAAAGGCCCCGGCAACAACGTAGTAAAATCCAACACCTTTAGTGATCTAAGCGCTCCAGACATAGTTCCCCCCTATTAAAAAAAAGCCTCTCCAACGGATGATGTATGATTAACACAAATAAAGTAACGATTCAACTCGGATTTCAGACGATCCGCACCGGAAAAAGAACCGTCCCTTTATTATTGACGACATCGTAAAAAGTCCATATGCAGCGTTGCGCTTCATCCTTCGTCACTGCGACGTACGTTCAAGTACTTTTCATTCCTCAGGATTTGCGCGCCTTGCCTCTGGAGCTTTTTACATCGTCGTCTCAATGATGACTTTTTACGAGTTCATCATTATTAGAGACCTTTGAAAAATGGCTTCGCCGCGGCTCAGAAATCTTTTTCGCCTCTGAATGGGTAACGTATAAACCTTATTCATTACCAAGCGTTAAGTTCAATCACGCAACGGCGAAAAACATTTG
>Ga0116156_10003745_pt1 | contig 13155 bp, 9 predicted proteins | sample AD_UKC045_MetaG_FD_89891 | JGI IMG/M metagenome (GOLD analysis project Ga0116156, IMG submission 89891) | Active sludge microbial communities of municipal wastewater-treating anaerobic digesters from USA - AD_UKC045_MetaG | ecosystem: Engineered > Bioreactor > Anaerobic > Digestate | place: USA... | reverse complement strand
GCGCAGATAGTAGAGCCTATCTCCAGGTAGGCTTTTTTTGGTGACGATACAAATCTGTCCCACCTGGAGATGTGACCTACTATGTTGACAAGCGCGGATAATAGAGCCTATCTCCAGGTAGGCTTCTTTTTGGGTGACGATACAAATCTGTCCCACCTGGAGATGTGACCTACTATGTTGACAAGCGCGGATAGTAGAGCCTATCTCCAGGTAGGCGATCTTTAAATGATTCCTGCCACCCCTTCCGAGGTAAGGCTTCTGGGCTTTACCGTGGGTATCGCTTCGCTCAACCCACGGCTTTCTGTGACCTCTATTGGGGTGAGTACGGATTTGTTTTTCCACGTGTGCCGGTGACGCGCAACCACGGCTACGTTTTGTTACTCCTATCGGGGTGTGTATTTGTTTGCTTTTCGAATGTGCAATCGGGGTGTTGTTTTTCGCCGAACAGAGTTCGGCGTTACCAAACAGAACATGGGAAAATATTTCCCAACCATTTTTTCGTGTGGTTCGTGTATTTCGTAGTAAAGCTTAGAATGTCCTAGTCTATTTCCCATTGTCTGTAAGTGGATCTGTTGCGCCTTCCAGGACAAATCGTGCGAAGCCCCAGGCGGCGTGGTCGCAAACGTAACCGTCGCCGCCGTTGAGGACGCGTAAGGTCACCTGTTTCGCGCCAGTGACGGGTATGTCGAAGGTATAGGAGGTGTTGGAACGCAATACGGGGCTTTCGGCTTTTAAATCGCCGTCCACCAGCACTTGGAATTGGACGGTGCCATTGCCGCTGGAATCTTCAGGACCTGCAGTGGCGCTAAACTGTCCAAACCCTTTCCCGGCAATATCCAAGACGAGATCAGCGGGGGTGGTGTCGTTAAAGGCATGGGTCCAGACGCCTTTGGGGTAAGCCTTGCCCGCGATGTGGATTTCTTTTTCGCTGTAATTGGTGTCGCGATGGACGGTATTGTCCGCGCCCGCAGTGGCCTCTGCCCATTCCATATCGGAAACGAAGACGATTCCCTCCAGTTTTTGAAGGGCTGGTGTGGTAAACGTGCCGGAGGGGCCTTGCTGGGGAGTGCGTCCGCCCCAACCGATGGCTTCGGCTTTCCAGTAATAGGTTTTTTCAGCGGGGAGCGTATTTATGGACAGCGAAAGACCAGACACTTGCTTTTCCACGAGAGGTTTTTCAAAGGCGCTGTTATCGGCGATGGTGATCCGGTATGAGTGAGCATTTTTGCTCTGTGTCCAGTTCAGCTTAACCGTCACCGTGAAAGGATCGCTCGTGACAGCCGCTTCGCCCAACGAAAATGCTTCGGGAACGTCAAGCCCTTCCGGTTTGCCGAGTTCGTCATCCTGCATGAAGATCAGATCCGAACTGTATTTTTGCGGTAAGGTGATTTGCAGCCCCTTGTGCATTAATTGTTCGCCGGAGAACACGCCGTGCTTAATCGAGCCGTCCTCACACCATACCCAATACTTCTTCAGGAGCGACAGGCCCTTTAACTTGACCGTCTGCTGATTTTCTTTCGCGTCCGGGCGGAATATATAAACCGTGCCGCGTTTCAAGCTAGGACTCCAATAGAACATGCCGTCCCAATGTTTGCCGTCAGGCCGGGGGAGGATGTGATGCACCTTTACATCGGCCAACATGGGCCGCACCCATGTTTTGTAGAGATACGCCGAGCGCTTGGCGGATTCCCGCTCGTCATCCGTCCAGATTTGCGTGTTGGTGGGATCAATCTGCCACGCGCTCATCATTGCGCTCCGCCACAGGAAGTTGCCGGGGTCGTCTCCGGGCACTTTATAATTGCGCTCATAGGTATACGCCTGCAAAATCATCGGCGGCATGGCAAAGGTGGAGTCGTAAATGCTTTGGCGGTCGGGGAGATTCGAGAGGGTGTCGGTCGTGACGGTGTAATGGGTTCGCTGAATAATCCCAAAGTCCTTGATATGACCGCCGCCGGAACAATTCTCCAGAATCACGCGGGGATACGCCTTCCGCAGTTGTTCCTGGATATCGTAATAATTCACCACCGCCCAATAACTCGTATCCACATCATACCCGTGCCGGTGATCGGTTTTGTTGCACGTGGTCACGATGGGACCGCAGTCGTGTTTCAAATAATCCAGCTTATGATTACCCACAAGCCATTGCGTCTTTTTCAGTTCCCATGCTTTGGCTTCGGGACACGCCAGGCAGACTTGTCCGCCGTAGAACGGCCCCGGTTTCCAGTCGGCATTGAAGTTGGCATTGAACCAATCCGGATGCCCCGCCGTACCGCGCACACTCAAGGCATCAGGATGCTCCGAAATCCCCCCATTGGTCCATGCGCACCACAAGGCCAGCTTCATGCCGTTGTTATGAACAAACTGCTCGATGGGCGTGACACCATTGTGAAAACGCGCGGGGTCCCAGCGCCAGTCGCCGCACTCCGGGAACCACATCGCATCCGGCATGAACGCCTCAAAGCCCAACTCCAGGCAAAAGGCCGCGCTGCGGAGCACATCGGCCTCCTTTGCGGAGGGCCCGCCCGCGTCCAGATACAAATTGTAGGCGAGAATCGGATCGGGGATATCCGCAGCCAGTTTCGGGCGGAGATAGTTTAAAATCCATTGATGCAGCGCATAGGAGCCTTCGTCCACGTCCCCGGAATAACACCCAACAAACGCCCACGGAACGAGAAACGTTTCACCTGCCGCAATATCCGTCTTAAATTCAGGAAGATTACCGACTGCAACATCTAGTTGTTTCCCATCCTCCTTCGCAGTAGCCTGGATACGCCCCACACCGGAAAATTCCCATCCTATATATAAACCGCCCTCTCCCCCACGCTGCACGGCCAGCCATGGCACAGGGCTCGCCCCATCGTCGCATTTACTGACCAGGTTCAGATTTGTTCGGGCGTTTATCGGCTCAATATTCGTGCCGCCTTGTTCACTGGCATTCCCGCCGCCTCGGCAAATCCACCACAGGGCGGTTTCGGCAGGGGAGACGATGCCGCTCAAGGTCAGACTGTCCTGATGCGCGAGGGTAATTTTTCCGTTGGTTTGGTTTTCGATGGTGAGGGAGTGTTCGATGGGACCGCGCCCGGGCCGTGCACGCCAAACCGAGCAAAGCTGCAATTTGGGCGAGTCACTTATAAAAACCAGCCTCAGAACTTGCTGATCCGGATCTTTTTTTGCCGCGTTGAAGGCCCATGTGATCGGGGTCTCCTGCTTGCCGATCCAGACGCGGTTCATGAAGGGCACTAATGCGGGGGTGTCGATCCATGCATTATCGGGACCCTGGAGACTGTCGATATAGAGTTGGTTGTCCCGTACCGCGAAGGTGATTCGGGTGTCTTCGGTGGACATTTGCATCATGGGTTCGGTGCCTGTCCCGGAAAGTATCACCGAAATCAAGGTTCCCACCATTACCATGCTCAACATGATGCGCATCTCCGGGGTTGTGCTTGCTGTTCAAGGTCCTAGTTTCTGCCAGGATATGGTTGTAATTCAAGTGTGTCGTATTTAGAAAGGAGAGTTAGAAAAGAGGTCCCACCTGGAGATGTGACCTACTAATAGAGCCATTTCGCTCGTTCCCAAGTTGTACTTGGGAACGCACTTGTCCAAAAGCTTCGCTTTGAAGTACGGCCAGACGCAAAACGTGGCACTGGCACCGCACTTTTGGCTGGTACCGCGATCATTTTTGCTCGTTGACAATGCGGTTTTGGGCATCGACCAGCACGATGCGCGGTTTAAGGTCTTTAGCTTCCTCCGGGGTCATATGGGCGTAGGTGATGATAATTATCAGGTCGCCGACATGCCCCAGCCGGGCCGCGGCGCCGTTCAAGCACACCACACCGCTGCCGCGTTCGCCTTCGATCAGATAGGTCGCGAAACGGTCTCCAGTATGGATGTTTAATACATCCACTTTTTCATACTCCATCATCCCCGCGGCATCCATGAGATCCTTGTCGAGCGTCAGGCTGCCCCGGTAATTCAAGTCGGCCTCGGTGATGGTTGCCCGATGAATTTTGCTCTTGAGCATGGTTACGTACATAGCTGCTACCACCTTCTTTTATGTGTTGTTTTTACGGCTTGAACTTTATATTGTCGATTAATCGCGCAGGACCCACTTGTGCCGCCACGGCCAGCACAATAGGCCCATCCACGCGTTCCACGGGCTGCATTGTCCCCGCATCCACCACCTCCACATAATCAATCTCGACGGTTTTCATTCCTTCGCGGACTGCCGCAATGAGCACCGCCGCTGAACGTTCCCCCGCCTTCAGCATCGCTTCCGCCGCAAACAGGGACTGTGACAGGCATAAGGCGCGCTGCCGATCCTCCGGACTCAGATAGCGGTTGCGCGAACTCATCGCCAAACCGTCCGGTTCCCGGATAATCGGCATCTCGATCACCTCGATGCCCATGTCCAGATCATCCGCCATCCTGCGGATCACCGCATACTGCTGCGCATCCTTCTGTCCGAAATACGCGCGATCCGGCAATACCGCATTGAAGAGCTTGGCAACCACTGTCGCCACGCCTCGGAAGAAATGCGGACGTGTCTTGCTGCATAAGCCCTCGCTAACTTTTTCCACGGTCACATACGTGGAATACCCTTCCGGATACATATCCCTTGGACCCGGCGCGTAAATTACCTGAACGCCTGCTTCTTCGCACATGGCCTTATCGGTCTCGAAGGTGCGCGGATACTTGTTAAAATCCTCGTTCGGCGCGAACTGCGTGGGATTTACAAAAATACTCGCCACTGTCAGATCGTTTTCTTTCACTGACGCCCGCATCAGGCTTAAGTGTCCCTCATGCAGCGCGCCCATCGTCGGCACAAACCCAATCGTCTTGCCCAGCCGCTTCTGTTCCAGCGACCATGCCCGCATCGCCTTCGGCGTCTCTAAAATAATCATTCGTTACTCCATTATTAACCGCTAGCCCAAGCCTCAGGCCTCAGGCCTCAGGTCTCAAGCCTCATACGTATGTTCTTTCGCGGGGAAAACACCCTGTTTCACTTCCTCGCAATAGTTTTTGCAAGCCTCCGCGATCATGCCGCGCACATCCGCATAGGTTTTGGTGAAGCGTGTACGGCCCCAGCCCAGCATGTCGTGAAATACCAGGACCTGACCGTCGCATCCCGCGCCGGCGCCGATGCCAATCGTAGGAATTTCCAGACTCGCGCTGATTTCTGTCGCCACATCCGCCGGAATGCACTCCAGCACAACCGCAAAACATCCGATGTCCTGAAGGCCCAGCGCTTCCTCCTTCAATCGTTTCCGTGCCGCCTCATCCCGGCCCTGTACTTTATAGCCGCCGAATTGATGCACCGACTGAGGCGTGAGGCCGATATGGCCCATCACGGGTACACCCGCGCGCAGGATGCCCTCGATGGCCGGGCCGAATTTTTTGGCGGAACCTTCGAGTTTCACCGCCTGCGCGCCACATTCGCCAACGAGGCGTCCCGCGTTACGCAAGGCTTCTTCCGGATTTATTTGATAGGAAAGAAAGGGCAGGTCGCCTATCACCATGGCCTTCTTCACCGCCCGGCTCACGATGCGTGTGTGGTGCGCCATATCGTCCATGGTGACGGGCAATGTATTTTCATAGCCCAAGATGACATTTCCCAGCGAATCGCCCACCAATATCGCATCAATACCCGATTCATCCAGGATTTTCGCGGTTGGATAATCATAGGCGGTCAGCACGGCGATCTTTTCCCCCGCCTGCTTCCGCTCACGGAACGTGACCGTACTTACACGGCATGCCATACCTTCTGTCTCCTGAACCGTGACGCGTGACTACAGCGTGGCAGTCCGTCCCGGTCCCTGTTGGGCTCCAAGCGGAGCGGTTCAAGGAGTCAATCGTACAACCTGCCCTTGGGCTTCAGGACTTCGCAGCAGTTCCGTTACCGTCTTTCCCGTTACCGGGTCGACGGCGTCCGGGGCTATCTCCGCCAGCGGCGCCAGCACAAAGGCCCGTTTCCGGAATTCCTTGTGCGGCACCATGAGCGGCTCCGTCGTTACCGTCCGTTCGCCCCAGAGGATGATATCGATATCAATCACTCTCGGGCCCCAGTGTTCCGACGGCGTCCGTCCCAGCCGCGCCTCGATTTCCTTCACCGCATTCAGGAGTTCCAGCGGAGCAAGCTCCGTCTCGATCTCTACGGCCAGATTCAGGAAATCCGGCTGCTCGGCTACGCCCACAGGCTCGGTCTCGTAATAGTGTGACTTCGCGATTATCGCAATCCCGGCCACCGCTTCAAGCGCTTCCAGCGCCCTCTGTAAATTTACTTCCCGGTCGCCAAGATTGCTTCCCAGGCTTAAATGGACACGCATTCGATGCTCTCATCAAGCCCCATCGCTTTACACCATTACATCCACAGTGTACCACACCCCAAGATGAGTTTCAAAGAAATAATGAGAAAAAGGAGGAAGAACGGTTTTTCCTCTGAGAGACGGATTTTCTGCGAGTTTAACATTTTATTTTCTGGCAAATACTGTGATCACCATGAGTTCTTAAAATGAATCCATGGTGTCCTTGATCTTGGTTTGCAATGTAGCCAGCGAGGAAAGTGTTTCCCCGGTTCCTTCCATACTTTCCGCCATCCATCCCATCACGGCGTCTAGGACATGTTTCCGCCAACGATGGGTGGGGCGGGCGACTTCGTCGCGGAGATATTGTACATCGCGCAAAAGGCTTTTGCGGGCTTCACCATCCAAAGGGGATTGCTCGGCTTCTTCCACCAGCCGTTCGACTAGCCATAAAATGTCTGCGGTGGATTCCTCGCGTTCGTCTAATTCCGGTGGAAACCGCAGGTTAAACTCAAATTGGTTTTCAACCAAATCAATGCCGTCCGCGGTGATGCGCACCGCCGCAAACATGGGTGGATTATACCCCATCATCAATTCCACCAAATTACGATCCGCCAAATAATGAATATTTACCATCAACGCTTCCCGGCTCAGTTCGCTCCCTTCCAGGAAGTCCGAAGGCCCCATCATTTCAAGGGGATTGCTCAGGTAGCGGTCATATAGGAATTTTAATAAGTGCCGCCGAACTGATTTCGGATGCGTGATTTTCATGAAAAGCCACTCTTTTTTGTAGTTTTTATTGAATATTATCTATTTGCATTATACACATTTTGGTGTATGATAGTAGCCGATGTTGTTGAACACGGGGTAACCACACGGGAGATAGTAGCATGAAGAAGAAAGGTTTTACACTCATTGAACTGCTGGTGGTGATCGCCATCATCGGCATCCTGGCCGCAATTTTATTGCCCGCCTTGGCGCGTGCACGCGAAGCAGCCCGACGATCCAGTTGTGCAAACAATCTGAAGGAATGGGGCTTGGTCTTCAAGATGTATGCCAATGAAGCCAAGGGCGAAAAATGGCCTCCCATTCAGATCGGTGTCTTCCCAAAGAAAAATGGAAGCATGCAACTATGGGCGGACATGGGGCCAAACATGTTTTATTTGTATCCGGAATATATATCGGATCCCATGATTGCGTTTTGTCCGTCGGATGCGCAGTTTTCGGAGCATGTTGCAAAAGCCAAAGATCCGGACACCGGCGACTTCTGTTTCGGATATGCAGGGAACGATTCGGATGAATGCGCGGATGCCGTTGATGGCAGCTACATTTATCTTGGCTGGGCCATGGACCGATTGGATGAAAAATATGGCGTAATGGATGCCTCCGCCCTGCTGGCCGCAGCATCAGCTTTTGACACCGGCGGATTTCTGCCGGACAGCGCGGAAGGTCCGCCACAACTGGTAACCGCACTTACGATGGCGTTTACGGACGGGGACTTTCTTTCAGGTATAATACACAGTGATAATAAGGCCATACAGGAAGTGGTAGACGCAGATCTTAGCGGCGATGAGCTTGAAGGCCTCGGCAACGGCGGCGGTAAAACAATCTATCGCTTGCGCGAAGGCATTGAGCGCTTTCTTATCACGGATATAAACGATCCGGCTGCTACGGCCCAGGCGCAGTCTGAGGTCTTTGTCATGTTTGATCAACTGGCCACCACCGTCGGTGACTTTAATCACGTGCCGGGCGGCAGCAATGTCCTCTACCTGGACGGACATGTGCAATTTATCCGGTACCAGTATCCAGGCGGTACGGCGCCTGTGAACTATCTAGTGGCCCAGGTCATCGCCATCGTGGCCTCCATGACCTTGAGCGGCGGTGTTGTTTCATAACAAGATAGCCTTCAAAATCATCTAATACACTTGATTTTCTGTTTGATGTCAAGGCATCATGCGGCAACACTTCATCGCCATCTAAGGCGCAGAGTGTCCATGAACATTTGATATGTTCGAAATAAACGGTGTGGGATGCCGCATGCCATGACGTTGCCACGGGAAGAAAATAGGCCTGAACTGCGCCGTGTGCTTGGGCTCGCGGCGATCACTATCTTTGGCGTGGGCGATATCCTGGGCGCGGGTGTTTATGGCCTTATGGGAAGGATTGCCGGGCTCACCGGCACGGCCGTTTGGATATCGTGCATCCTGGCGGGGATCACCGCTGCCTTTACGGGTCTTACGTATGCCGAGCTCACATCGCGATTTCCCAAAGCCGGCGGCGCCGCCCATTTCTGTCATGTAGTGCATCGCATCCCTCTGATCACTTTTCTGGTGACTTTCTTTGTGGGGCTATCCGGCATTTTTTCCACGGCCACCGGCGCGCGGATCATCGGGAACTACGCGCTGGCCTTGTTTCCCGGCACTCCGCCCATGGTTAAAGATTATATCGCTCCACTTCTTTTCGTGCTGCTGCTGGGGGCTATCGCCATAAGAGGGATTCTCCTCAGTTCTGCCGCCAATACCTTTTGCACCATTATCGAAAGCACAGGATTGTTTATCATAATTCTTGTGGGGCTTCGTTATCTGGGAACCGTGAATTACCTCGATTATCCGGCCGCCCTGCCCGAACACGCGGCTACGCCCGCCATGCTCCTCGCGTTATCTGGCGCCTCTCTTGTGTTCTATGCCTTCATTGGTTTTGAAGATCTCGCCAATCTAAGCGAAGAAGTGCACACTCCCGAACGCAACATACCCCTCGCCATCTGCTTCGCCATTATGATCACAACCTCCATCTATTGCATTGTGGCGTTGGTTGCGGTCTCGGTGATTCCCCCGCGTATTTTGGCGGAAAGTCAATCGCCCCTGCTCGATGTGGTGCGTCAAGCGGCCCCGGGATTCCCCATCTGGGTATTCTCCATCGTCCCTGCCATCGCGGCCTTCAATACCGCCCTCATGAATCTTCTGATGACCTCCCGCCTCCTCTACGGAATGTCCAGTCAACAAATTCCGCTGCTTCCACCCATGCTGGCTTACGTGCATCCCGTCTGGCGAACACCCATGGTCAGCGTGTTAACCTCCACGGGTGCGATAGCGCTTCTGCTCTTGTGTTTTCGCAACATTACGACCCTTGCTTCCGGGGCATCCACTTTTATGCTGGTAGTGTTCATATTGCTGCATATCGCCCTCATTCGCGCAAAAAGAAATCCCACTTTCGCGCCTGCGCCGTTCTCCATCCCCGCCGTTGTCCCAATCTTGGGCATTCTCACCTGCATGGGGTTATTGTTCCGCCAGGATATTCCCGCCCTGAAAACCGCCGCGTTATTGGCCGCCATCGCCATCGCACTTTTTTTAATTCACGCCGTGATACTGCGTCAAAGGAGATTATTAAACCCATGATAACCAAACTGAACCTTCAACGCTTGTACTGGCTGGTGTTCTTTCTGCCAGGTATCTGTTGGGTTGCGGATTCTGCACTCCCGTGGGATATGGAGGCGTTGTCAAAAACGCCACAGACCTATCCCGCGGCGGATTTTTCCGTGAATGGGATGAAGGCATTGTTTTACGAGGGATTACCATACAAGGGCCAGTCGACAAAGGTATTTGCATGGTATGGCGCACCTGCGGCGACGGGCAAGAAGCTTCCGGCCATGGTGCTGGTGCATGGAGGCGGAGGCACGGCGTTTTCGGATTGGGTGAAGCTTTGGAATGAACGGGGATATGCCGCGATTGCGATGGACACCTGCGGATGCGTTCCGCGCGGGACCTACGGACATTGGGAACGTCATCCACAAGGCGGTCCTGCGGGCTGGGGCGATTTTGAGCACGTGAACGACGCACCGCAGGATCAATGGACCTACCATGCCATTGCGGATGTGGCGCTGGCACATTCTTTAATCCGATCATTTCCAGAGGTGGATGTAAACCGGATAGGCGTCACCGGCATTTCGTGGGGCGGGTATTTAACCTGTATCACATCGGGCGTGGACCACCGGTTTAAATTTGCGGCGCCGGTGTACGGCTGCGGTTTTCTGGGGGAAAATTCCGCCTGGCTGGGTGATTTTGAGAAACTGGGCAAGGAAAAGGCTCAACGGTGGCTGGAACTCTGGGATCCATCGGTGTATTTGAAACTCACCTCCATGCCAATGCTATGGGTGACCGGCACGAATGACTTCGCCTATCCGATGGATTCGTTGCAGAAGTCCTACCGGATGCCGCAAGCGCCAAGACAATTATGCATCCGCCCACGCATGCCGCATGGCCATGGCGGCGCGGGTGAAAAACCGGAGGAAATCCGTGTTTTTGCAGACAGTCTGTTTAAAGACGGCGTTCCCTTGCCGCGGATAACATCCCAGGGCCGCGAAGGAAACCATGTCTGGGTGACCTATGTGTCGGAAACCCCAATCACGAAGGCCATACTAAATTTCACAAAAGACAAAGGTGTATGGAAAGAGCGAAATTGGGCGGAGACGGCAGCGGAGGTTAATGCTTCGGCACGAAGAGTGACCGCAGTTTTACCGGAAGGGACGGTTGTGTATTACGTGAATTTATTTGACAACCGGGAGGTAGCAGTAAGCAGTGAGCATGAGATTATTGCTGTTGAATAGGGGCGTTATACTTCGGACATCACGCCCAAAACCATCCTTTAACCATAATCAAAAAAACTCAACCAGCATAATGTCCCACCGCTTTACACTAATAATAACTCTTCTATGATTTTATTGTCTTATTGCTATGCTGAAAGGTTTTTTCTTTCTCTATTACGCTGCCGGGCCAGGCTCCATAGGCCAAACACAATAAGCCATGCAACTAATGGCCAGGAATATACAGGGGTTTGGTGCTCATCGATACTGCCGAGTACAAAAATAACAGATGGATCAATTTTCCCGATAATTGAGAACAACTCTTCCGTTGCCTCAAATGTGATGGTATTGGCCACTGGATCCACGATTCCGTGGATAACAACCATCTCACTGTCTTCATTTATCGCAAATATCAACAAGTCCAATTCATTTATTTGTGTTCCATCCACAATTCCATCCTGATCACCATCTGGATATTCTATGGTTATGGTGGCTACTTGTCCATCCGACAAGGCGTTGAGGCCAAACACCTGATATGTCGCGGAATCCACTATCCGATCCAAAATAACGGGAAGAGGATCCGGCAGAATATATCGTGTCACAGTAACTGTCGTGGGGGTTTCAAAGGCGTTCGGAGGAATCTCCACTGTAATGCCTGGCCAGTGAACCGTCCCCCCGGATGAATCCAAATCCTCTTGTACGGGTTCACTGGGCTCAATATAAACCGTTCTCGAAACCGGGTGTGCATAATTTCCCGAACGATCACGAACATAGTAAGTAATGGTATAGGTACCCACCGTATTACTGTCAACCGTTCCAATAGCGATAACTTGATTTGTCAAACTCCCATCGATATTGTCCGTTGCAATTACTCCTGGATCAATAAACTCCATTCCAACCTGTAGGATAACAGGATTACTGCCTATTAAGGTGATTACTGGCGGTATAAGATCTTGTAGTTCCCCTTCCATCCCGCCTTCAATACTGCCTTCGCCACTTCCTTCACCCTCAGCCAGTGAAAGTACATCCAGAAACACTTCTGCTGAATACAGGGTACCAGCAGCATTTTCTATGCGAACACGGTATGTTCCCTGAAAGGTTTCCTGAACATTGTGAATTTCAAGTTCAGGTTCCGCCGCATTGAGTATATTTTGCCAGGCTCCTGTCAAATTGTTTTGCCATTGGTATTGTATAGGCAGCTCACTTTGTACAACCACGCTAAAGTAGGCAATGGCACCTTCTGATACCGTCTGACTAACGGGTTGCGTAGTAATGACCGGAGCGTCATAAACATTTAGATATGCGGCGTTTGAATATACAGTACCGGCGCTATTGCTTATTCTCACCCTGTAATACCCCTGATACTGTTCCTGCACGGGATCAAGTGTGTATTCTGGCCCCGTACCTCCAGAAATAATGTCACACCATGTGCCGGTAGAGTTTGTTTGCCATCTATATTGCATTTCAGTACTGCATCGCGCCGATACGGAAAATGTCGCCGATGAACCGGGAATTACAGCTTGGTCAACAGGCTGAACAGTGATTACAGGTGAAGTAAGCAACAAGACTTCCACGCCGGCTGGCACTGTTGTCGTCCACACTTTTCCGATATCAAGCTGACCGGAATCACCGTTAATTAAATGTGGAGTCGAGCCAGCCACAGAAAGGAATAGATGCTCGAAATTCGAAGAGCTGTCATTAACCACAAAAATCTGATCATAGCCTGCAAAAACGCTCAAAGGCGCATTCAAACGCTTTAGTTGCACCCGCGTCGGTTCATTATCGGGAACAAATTGTATTGCCGGTTGAGCATCCACAAGCGCCTTATTCCAATAAGAATCCTGTAAAATTCCTGTTGTTGCCGGAGGACCAAGCAGATTTGGAATTAACGGATGCGAGGTATCAAGGTCAAATGGAGTGCTTCCTTTAATAGCGGAATATGATGTTGTTCCCAGGACAATTGTGGTTGGGTTCAAGGTTCCAGGTGCATTTGTGTTCAATGCATCCGTGCTCATATTAGAGATAATCGTGATTTTTCCATTATATTCTGGATTGGCGTCAGGTTTTCCATTGGAGGCATATACAACCATTTTATTCGTTAACACAACAGAACCATGCAATTTTAACATTCCGGGGGAACCATACCCACCGGTCCCACCGGTTCCACCAGAACCGCCTTGGCCTCCTTGCCCTCCCAACCCGCCGAGTGCGCCTAGTCCGCCATCTCCTCCATCGCCACCGCAAAATTGTAATCCTGGAAAAAACTCTTGACATGTC
>Ga0116156_10003743_pt1 | contig 13157 bp, 2 predicted proteins | sample AD_UKC045_MetaG_FD_89891 | JGI IMG/M metagenome (GOLD analysis project Ga0116156, IMG submission 89891) | Active sludge microbial communities of municipal wastewater-treating anaerobic digesters from USA - AD_UKC045_MetaG | ecosystem: Engineered > Bioreactor > Anaerobic > Digestate | place: USA... | reverse complement strand
GCTCATGTGGTGTTGATCCGCAGCGACGTAGAAATGCTGATGCTGGACGGCTTAAACGGCGATGACATGTCCGTTATCAATTTGCCTCAGCCGTATGAAGAGATCCATGTGCATGGCGGTGACCAGGGCAGCACGGACTTCCTGCAGGTCATTGAGGAGACGGGCGAGAATGAGACGTTCCACGTCTTCCCCGACACCACCTTCGGTGACGGCGGGATCCGCGTGGATACGGCGAGTGATTCGCTGCCGATCTATTACGAGAGCGCGGAATGGGTGAATCTGTATGGCGGCAGCATCATTTACGGCGATGACGACGACCTGGTCATTCACGACGACACGGCGAACAACCTGTGGTGGGTCACCGGCGGATCGGACCCGAATACCGTCCGCGTGACGATCGACCAGCATTCGCCGATCGAGTACTTCGGGTTCAACGATGTGATGCTGATGAACGGTCCGGCCTCGCCGACCGGGTTCGATCGCTTCCGCATCGACGCAACGATTCTGACGGTGGCCTCCGACGGCGACTTCACCGTACACGGTGCCGGGGCTGATGTATTGGAGGCCCTCGGCACGGGACAGGACGACTGGTTCCGCGTCGTCGCTTGGGGTGGTCCGCAGGGAACTGTCGCAGTAAATGGCTCGGCCGTCCGGTTCGGCGGTTTGGCCAGCTTGGATCTAATCGGCTTGGAAGGGAACGACTGGTTCAACGTGGACGTCGATGCCAGCGCAGGCTCCGATGTCATCAGCGTGCCAATCAACATTGACGGCGGCGGGCCCGAAAACGACGGGGTGTCCGTGCGTGGCGCCCCGCAATCGGTGCTCGCGGAGTCGAGCTACGAGCCGGGCCCTGACCCGTCACAAGGCGTGCTGGAATACTGGGGCGATGATGCGTTTATGCAGATCAATTTCCAGAATGTCGATGTCGTGCAGGATGAGGTGGTGGTGACCGAATCCTTCCATGTTCACGCCACGGACGGAGACAATGCCATCAATTACTCTAGCGATGCCGGTTGGGGCGGTATGGGCGGCGATCCTGATGGAGGCGACTTGGAGGCAGGCGACGTGACCAGCCTCTCTGACGGGTTAATGGTCTGGGGAGCGATCTCAGTCGATGGATTCCTTCGCTCGCCGCTAATGTTCAAGAACAAACCAGAATTGGTGATTTTGGGGCAAGCTGGCAGTGATACGATCAATCTAAACAGCGAATATGCGCCTGACCTGCTGACCAAGATCACGGTTGTCGGCAGCGATCCGACCGCCAGTGAGGCTGATACGGTGATCGTCAATGGTTCGACTGCAGACGACACGATCGAGGTAACGTTGAGCGCTTCCGACGACGCGAGCATCACGGGAGCCCAACCCGTGCCCGTCGACGTATGGAGTGCCGAGTTGCTGGTGATTCAAGGCCAGGGCGGCGGCGACGACCTGACGGTCATCACGCCCGCGGGCTCCGATGCGTTGGCGCTCACGCCGGGCAGCGAGCCGGACGCCGGCTCGATCGCGACCCGCGCGCTGGGTGGCGGCACGTTGCGGCTGCCGATCGAGTACCTGGGTCTGGGCGCTTTCGGCTCGGTGACGTTCGACGATGCCGGGACGGATGTGGACCGCGATGACATCCTGGAAATCAACGGCACGGCGGCGGACGATCGGTTCGATGTGGCCGCCAACGGCGACGTGCAGCTGTTCCGGGCTCACCAGGACGGCGCCATCTTCACCACGGTCCTGATCCAGACGCCCGGCATCGACCAACTCGACCTGCTGGGCCAGGAAGGCGATGACGAATTCGACGTGGCTGGCAACCATCCGTTCAGTCGGCTGATCGTCCAGGGCGGCGATCCGGGCGCCAGCGATGTATTGAACTTCGCCAGCAGCGGCGGAGCCGCCACGGTCGATCTGCAGGGGCAGACGGTAACCGAGGCCGGCAATGGCCCGGTGGCCTACAGCGGCATCGAGACGATCAACCTGGATGCCGGCGGCGTGACGCCGACGATCGAGGCGACGGATGTCGACGAAGACATCACGGTGACCGTGTTCGGCGCTCAATCGGGCAAGGTCGAACGCGGCTTGACCGTGCGGCAACTGGGCCAGGTGGTCGGCAACGTGCTGGCTCCGGTGATCTTCTACACGAACACCGGTGTGGACGGGCTGCTCGTCGGCAATCCGGTCCATATCGACTTGGAGGGCGGTGAGGACACGCTGACCGTGGTCGGCAACGCCTGGGCTCAGACTTTCCGCGTCAACGTGGCGACCTCGACGGTCACCGTGGACGACCTGGGCGACGGCGGCATCGACGGACAAGTGACCTACTCGGAGAACGAATCGCTGGCCGTGTACGGCCTGGAAGGCGACGATACCTTCAATGTCACAGCGGGTGACATCCCCGTGTTCATCGACGGCGGCGATCCGATCGGCCAGACGGCGGGCGACCGGATCAACGTCATGGCCGGCGGCCAGCCGGTGACGCCCGAGACCGGGCCGGAGAATGATGAAGGTGGATTCCTTGTGGGAGCGCAGGAACGCATCAGCTACGACCACATCGAGGCGCTGGGCGTGTTCGACGCCGCCAAGGCGATCATCATCGGCACCGACGCGGACGACGAAATCTCGGTTGTCGCCCGCAGCGAGCAGGCGGATCCGCCGATGTTCGTCGGCGCCGACGGTGTCCAGGATTTCACCACCTCGGTCAACGACAATGCGGAGATCCTGTGGGTCGACACGCCGCTGCTGTTCATCGACGGCGCCAACGGCGACGACGACATCACGCTCCGCACGCCGGCGCCCAACAACGCCGATTGGGACGTCGACGTGTTCGTGGCCGGCGGCCTGCCGTCCACGCCGGAGGTAGGCGACCGGCTGCGGGTGGAAACGCCGTATCGCAGCGACACCGTGACCTACCAGCCGACCGCTCCGGACGCCGGCGTCATGAAGCTGGCCAACGCGGCCGGCGCGGCCACCGACGTCACGATCTACATCGGCCAGTGGGCCATCGACCACGACGGGGACGGCGTCGACGATTACGTCTCGTCGCCCGGCGGCGTGGAGCAGTTGCTGTACGACGGCGTCAGCGCCGAAGGCAGCTTTGATCACAATAACGAAACGGGGGATACGGCGCAGGATACGCCCACGGTGTACACCGACCACCTGACGGTGCTCGGCGACGGCTTCGTGCCGGGCGGCGTGTCCGCCGACTGGTTCGTCCACACTCCGGGCAGCGCACTGGACGCCGGCAGCGTCGCCCTGGTCGACTTGACCAACAACCAGACGATGCTGGGCATCAGCTACAACAACCTCGGACTGGCCGCGACCGTCACCATCGACGGGCAGGCCGGCGACGACATGCTGGTCGCACAGGGGACGGACCTCAGCGATGCGTTCATCGTGGACCGCACGGCCGCGGCGATCGGCCGGATCCGGCTGAACAACCAGGTGCCGTTGCTGACGGCGGCCGTGGAGAAGTACACGCTGAACGGCCTGAACGGCGACGACCGGTTCTGGGTCAACCTGCCGCTGGCCGGCGGCGTCTCGCTGGTAAACGTCAACGGCAGCGGCCCTGCCGGCAGCGATGCGGTGTACATCGAGGGCGAGACCGGCGCGGATGACGCCGTTGTGATCACGCCGAGCGTGCAACCCGGCATGGGCGTCGTCTCCGTGACCGACTCGGCCTTTGTCGCCGTGAACTACACGGGCCTGGAGCACGTGTTTGTCGCGGGCAATGCGCAGGAGAACGACGACCTGACGGTTTACGACGACAGCCGCGACAACCTGTGGACCGTGTCGGCGGGCACGCTGGGAGACCTGGTGCAGATCGACGGCCGCGAAGCGATCGACTTCCGTTCGTTTGACGACGTGACGTTGTCCAACGCATTCGGCACCGATCGGTTCCGCGTCCTGCCGTCGAACCTGACCGGTTACAGCAACTCGCTGACGATCGTGGGCGACACGAGCCTGCCGGTCGACGACGTGCTGGAGATCGTCGGTACGCCGGGCAGCGATGCCGTGACATCGGACGCGACCACGGTGACGACCAACGGGGTGCCGGTCACGGCCGGTGCGAACCTGATGGAGATCCAGGTCAATACGCTGGCCGGCGACGACAATATCGATCTGGACTTGAACCTGAGCGGCTACCGCAAGCTGGTCGATGCCGGCGCCGGCAACGACATGGTCGACGTGTCTGGCATGCAGGATGCGACGATCTTCGGCGGCATCGGCGACGACGTCATCGTCGGTTCGCCGCTGGCCGACCTGATCTACGGCGGCTCGGGGAACGACACCATCTCCGGCAGGGGCGGTGACGACACGATCTACGGCGACGAAGGCAACGACACGATCTACGGCGACACGGGGAACGACAACCTGTTCGGCGGCGACGGCTCCGACCGGTTCATCTGGAACAATGGCGACGGTTCGGACGTAGTCGAGGGCGACGAGGGCGTCGATGTACAAGTGGTCAACGGACACACGACCAGCGGCGACGACTTCGTCCTGCGGACGAAGACGGGCGACGAGAGCCGTGCCTTCTTCGAAAGGACCAATTTGGGCCTGTTCACAATCGACATGGGCAGGGTCGAGCAAGTCGACATCAACGGCTTGGGCGGCGACGACAACGTGGAGGTCCGCGACCTGTTCACGACCGACGTGCGGCAGGTGAATGTGAACGTGGGTACGGATGCCGTAGTCGGTACTCCGGAAAAGGATACGGTCACCGTCCAAGGCCGTACGGTGCCGGATGGCGTGGCGTTGACGGCGTTGGCTGGCGGCGTGGTGAACGTCGCCGGTCTGGCCTACGACGTGAACGTCGGCAGCCTGGACTCCGAAGGCGACGCGGACACGCTGACGTTCAACGGCAACGAGGGCGACGATTTGATCTTCGCGTCCGACGGCCTGAACGCGATCTTCGGAACCACGCTGGGGGATGTGAATCATCTGATCCTGAACGGCGGCGAAGGCAACGATTCCATCAGCGGTTTCGGTCAGCTGAACGGCCATGCCGGCGACGATATGCTGGTGGGCGGCGCCTATCCGCAGACGATCAACGGCGGTGACGGCAACGACCAGTTGTACGGCGGCGGCGGCGACGACGTGCTGAACGGCGGCGCCGGCGAAGACCTGTTCGTGGGCGGCGCGGGCGCCGACAGGATCGACGGCGGCGATGCGGTCGGGAACGTCGAATGGGACACGATCCTGGTCAGCGGCACGTCGGGCGACGACATGATCGACATCAATCAGACGTTGCCGACTTCCGTGACGCACAAGGTCAACCTGGATTCCCAGACCGATACGCTCGAATTGCTGGGCGACGGCACGCGGACGGTGGACGAGATCCGTGTCGAGGCGGGCAGCGGTCTGGACTTGATTCGGGTCAGGATCGCCGATGCGGCCGTCGACAGTATGGCCACGGACGGCGTATACAACGCCCTGGTGGCGGTGGTTCACGGCGGCGCGGCGTCGGGGGCTGGCGATCGATTGGTGGTGATCGACGACGGGGCCGACGACTTGACGCTGTACCGCAAGAGCCAGGACGATGCGGCCGGGACGGTGTCCGTCGGCCCGGCGAATGCGGAAGCGTTCGAGACGGTGTTTGACGGCATCGAGCGGGTGCAGTTCCTGGACGAGACCGGAGTGGCCGTCAACGCCAATCCGGGCCACAGCAGTCGCCTGGTGGTCTTCAAGCACGATCCGTACGAGTACAACGACGACCGCTTCGTGGCCACGCACCTGGGCGCCGGCGACGCGATCAACGTCGATCCGACCATCGATCCGGGGGCGCTGCTCGATCCGTTCGCCGACGAAGACGAAATGGACATCCCCGGCGACGAGGACTGGTTCCGGGTCGAAGCCCGTGTGACCGGCACGCTGGACCTGCAGGCATTCTTTGAAGAGATTGCCACGATTCCGTCCAGCGGGCGGCCGGGCTTGCCCGGCAACGGCAACCTGGACATCGAACTGTACGACGTGGACGGCACGTTGATCGCCGGCAACGGAGTCTTCGGCAACAACGACGGGGCGGCGGACCTGAACGTGGACGGCGACTCGTTCGCCGAGAACGAGCGGATTCGCATCCCGGCGGTGGCCGGCCAGGTCTACTATCTGAGGGTGGTCGGCGCCGATAACGCCGTCAACGACTACGAGTTGACGGTGCTGAACGAGGCTCCGCCGACTCCCTGGGGTCTGGAATTGAACGATCATGTCAATCTGCTGAGCGGGCTGCAGGAGGTGCCGCCGGTGGTGACCCAGGCCAACGGCCAGGTGATCTTCGCCTACAACGACGCGGCCGATACCTTCGACATCAACGTGTTCGCCTCCGGCATCGAACTGGCGGACACGACGCCGCTGCCGCAATTGACCGGCGCCCATATCCACTTGGGCAACGCCGGCGCCAACGGGGCCGTGATCGTCGACCTGGGGCTGGGGTCGTGGGTCCAGGAGGAGAGCGGAATCCGGCTGCAGTTGAGCGGCGTGCCGTTCCCGGCAGCGAACGAAGCGGCCCTCAAGAGCAATGGCACGTATGTCAATCTGCACTCGTCGGTCAATCCAGCCGGCCACTTGCGGACGCAGCTGACGCACATCCTGGAGATGAGCGACAGCGGCCGGACGAACTGGGACAACGTGACCAAGGACAACACGCCGACGATCTACTTCCGCTTGGACGATGCCGTGCTGCTGAAGGACCAGCCGGGCAACGACGCGACGGACACGCCGTTCGACGAGATCATTCCGATTCCGTTCCAGGGCACGACCTTGGCGGCCGGCTATCGGATCGGCGTGTTCGACGAAGGCCCGCAACCCTGGGCCGAGAATCCGCAGACGCCGCTGGGCTACGCCACGCAGATCGCTCCGGGCGTGTATACCTTTACGACCCCGCAACTGAGCGACGGCAGCCACTTCCTGACGGCCCGCGTGCAGATGATCGATCCGGCGACTCCCCAGCAGACCGGTTGGGGCGGCCGCAGCGAGGCGTTGGAGATCAATGTCGACACGGCCCGGCCTCCGGTCTTCTTCGGCGTGGCCAGCCATCCCACGGATGGCCTGCACCCGGACAGCGACACGGGGATCATCGACCAGCCCGGCACGTTCGTGGATCGCATTACCAGCGACACGGTGCCCACGCTGTGGGGCAGCGCCGAGGCGAACTCGATCGTCCGGGTGTACCTGGACGCCAACAACGACGGCAACATCGACGCGGGCGACTTCCTGCTCGGCAAGGCCGTCGCGATCCCGACGGACGGCAACGACCAGTTCGCCAACGGCCAGTGGACGCTGACCAGCAATCTCGACCTGAACGATCTGATGATCTTGACGGCGCTGGTGGCCAACGACCTGATCGAGCCCGACGAGATCGACGGAATCCGGCCGTTGTTGGTGACGACCGAGGACCTGGCGGGCAACATCAGTTCGGCCCAGGGCTCGGAACGGCTGTCGATCTTCATGGACACCCGCGGCCCGCAGGTCGAGGAAGTGAACATCACGAACCACGAGGACTATGACTTGTTCGATCCGAAGCCCTCGACGGACGGCCCGACCCCGCTGGCCTACGCGTTGGATATCGACTTTGTCGATCGCCCGCGCCGGCTCGGCGCGCCGGTGCTGGTCGGGACGGATGCCGTGTTCGTGGTCGATTTCTCCGGCAGCACGTGGGACCACTTCGGTGGCACGCCCGTCGGCGACCTGAATGGCGACGGCGACAGCGACACGATCCTGGACGCCGAGATCGCCGGCTTTATCGCGATGAACAACGATCTCATCGCCCGCGGGCTGGGCGACATCTCGTTGATTTCGATCGTGGCCTTCGATTCGAGCGCCTACCAGGTCGATATGGATCCGGCCGCGGCGGGCGTCCAGTTGGCGACGACGCCCAACGCGGATGCCGACAGCGACGGTGTCCGCGATGTGGAGCAGGTGCTCAGGTCCCTGGACTACGGCGGCTCCACGAACTTCGAGGCGGCCCTCCAGGCGGCCATCAGCACCATCAACACGTTGGGCAATGCGGCGGAAGGCAACGTCGTGTTCCTGTCGGACGGGTACCCGAACACGGGCGGCTCGTACACCGACGAGGTGGCGACGCTGAACTCGATGGGCGTGAACGTGCGGGCCTTTGGCGTGGGCACGGGCGCCAGCCTGCCCAGCCTGCAGGTCATCGATCCTTCGGCCGTGATCTTCACGTCCACCGACGAGTTGCTGGGCATTCTGGGCGGCGGCGGTGGCGGCATCGGCGGCGGGTACGACACGTTCTTCTACCCGGCGGTCAATCAGCAACTGGCCACAACGCCGGGCAACTACCTGTTGGTCGGCGACGCCAACGGCGTGATCCCGATCAAGTCGATCGAGTTCATGGACCACACCAAGGCGAACGAATTCGGGCGGACGACGATCCGGCTGAGCTTCTTCGAGCCGCTGCCGGACGACCGCTTCACGCTGACCGTGTACGACCGCATCAAGGACGACGCGGGCAACGCCCTGGACGGCGAGACGAACACGGCCGAACCGCAGGAGAATCCCTACTGGCCGAGCGGCGACGGCGAGCCGGGCGAGGACTTCATCGCTCGCTTCACCATCGACAGCCGGCCGGAGATCGGTACGGTCCATTCAGGCAGCGTCTGGATCGATACGAACGGCAACTTTACGTTCGACCCGGACAACCTGGACTACACGAACCGGGACATCACCTACGTGCTGGGCTTCACGACGGACAACCTGTTTGCCGGGAATTTCGCGGCGCCGGGTGAGGCCAGCGTTGCGGACGGCTTCGACAAGCTGGCCGCGTACGGCAAGGTCGGCACCAGCTTCCGCTGGCTAATCGACACGGACAACGACGGCGTGCCGGAGGATCTGGACGGCGACGGCGTGGTGGGCGTCAAGGAGCCGATGGGCACGACCGGGATGCCGGTGGCCGGCAACTTTGACAACGACATCAACAACGGCGACGAGGTGGGCTTGCTGGCCGGCAGCAAGTGGTACTTCGACACCAACCACGATTACAAGCTGGATAAGGTCATCACGCTGTCGCTGACCGGCCTGCCGATCGTCGGCGACTTTGACGGCGACGGACATGACGACCTGGGAACCTGGAAGGACGACCAGTTCACGTTCCTGCTGACCAACGGTACGGACAAGTCGTGGCTGACCGGCGGAGCCAAGTCGGCGACGATCACCAAGGGCAACTTCGGCACCGATGGTTTCGGCTTTATCGGCGTCCGCGAGCGGCCGGTGGCAGCGGACATGGATCAGGACGGCATCGACGATATCGGTCTGTGGGTGCCGGACCGGGCGGGCGTCGCGCCGGTGGAGAACGGCGAATGGTACTTCCTGGTGTCCAACGCCTTCGGCCAGAACGTGCCGGCGCATTACGGGTCGGTGTTCTACCTGGATCATCCGTTCACGCCGGTTCCGTTCGGTGAGGACATCTACGCCAGCTTTGGCGACGAGTTCGCGGTGCCGGTGCTCGGCAACTTCGATCCGCCGACCACCAGCGGCGGCGGCTCGGGCACGGCCGTCGGGCTGACGAACCTGGACAACCGCTTCGACGTCAACGCGGACGGCTCCGTGAACGCGCAGGATGCCTTGGTTCTGGTCAACGACCTCAACGCCAACGGCGCGCGTACGCTCACGGTGAGCACGCTGGCCGCGCCGTACCTGGATGTGACGCGGGACGGGCAGGTGACCGCCAATGATGCCCTGGGCGTGATCAACTACGTCAACAGCGCGATGATCGGCGGCTCGGGTGGCGAAGGTGAGGGAGAGGCGGTTGTGGAAGAGCCGCTGACGGCCGTCGCAACTCCCGCGGCAGAGCCGCAGGATGCCCTTACGGGCTCGGTGACCAGCGTCCAGTACGCGGCGCTGCTGGTCGAGCCGTTATCGGCGTCTGCCTCCGTTGCGGTTCCGTCCGCAGTGGCCCAAGTTGATGAGTACTTCGCCGGCGACGCGGACCGTGCGGACGACTTGTCGGTCTACGCAGCTGATTTGGCCGATGCCGTCCTTGCCGGCGTTGGCCGAACCAGCCCTCAGACGCTGGGCGTTGCCGATGCGGCATCGCTAGACGACGTGCTGGCGGACCTGGCAGGCGACCAAGGACGATCGGCTGCGGAAGAGACCGCCGACGGGTTCTTCGCCCAACTCGGCCGCTTCTTCCGGCGGCTGGTTTAATGTCGTTCGCCGGTCTGGACCGGCGGGCGGGAAAAGCCCGGTCTTCTGGTGAGACCCGGCTGGCCTTGCGATGATGACGACGGATCGGCGGGAGTCTGGCTCCCGCCGATCTTTTTTCTTGTTTTTTGGTGGTCTGACCAGGCGAACCCCCCGGCTTTTCCGGGAAAATCACTGCCATTCCCATGACGGTGGGATGTCCGCTACAATGCGTGGTCCAATCTCGACCGGAATTGGGTTGGCGTTTTCCCTCGGCAGAAAGACCTCGGCATGATCCTCTCTGGCGATATCGGCGGTACGAACACGCGGCTGGCTCTCGTCGACAAGAATGACGGTGGGCAGTTACAACTGGGCACGATCAAGACGTTTCCCAGCCGCCGTTATCGCGGACTGTACGAGATTGTGGAGCAGTTTCTCCGGGAACAGCAAGTTTCGGTACAGGCCGCGTGCTTTGGTGTCGCGGGTCCTGTCAAGCACGGACGCTGTGCGACGATGAATTTGACGTGGGTCGTCGACGAGCGGGAGATGGCCGATGCAACGGGCATCGGTCACGTCTGGGTCATCAACGATCTGGAGGCGATGGCGTACGGCGTGTCGTGCCTGGGACCGCAGGACATCGAGATCCTCCACACGGGCGCTCCTGACGCGGCGGGCCATGCGGTCGTCGTTTCGCCGGGGACGGGTCTGGGCGAAGCGGGCATGTTCTGGGACGGGCAACGGTACCATCCGATCGCGACAGAGGGGGGGCATGCCGACTTTGCCCCGCGGAACGAATTGGAGATGGAACTGCTGCGTTTCCTGCTGAAGGAATTCGATCACGTCAGCTACGAACGAGTCGTTTCGGGGCCCGGACTGGTGAACATCTATCGCTTCCTGCGAGAAACGGGACGCGGCGAGGAGCCCTTGTGGCTGGCGGACGAGATGAAGCAGGCCGATCCGGCGGCGGTGATTGCCCAGGCAGCCATGGCGCGACGGTCGCCGCTGTGCGAACAGGCGTTGGATTTGTTCCTGGGGCTGTTTGGCGCCGAGGCCGGCAATATGGCCATGAACTACATGGCCACGGGCGGAGTCTGGCTGGGTGGCGGGATCCCGGTCAAGATCCTTAGCCGATTGAAATCGACGGACTTGTTCATGAATGGCTTCCTGGACAAGGGGCGGTTGCGAAACCGTCTGGAAGAGATCCCGGTGCGCGTCATCCTGAGCGACAAGACCGGCTTGCTCGGCGCAGCGCTGCATGCCGCCGAGATGGTGCCTTCCTAACGCGGGATTGCGGCCGTGAACAAGGAAGCCTCACTTTTTCGGAACAGCCGGGCTTCTGAGCGTTTGCGCCAGTTGCCTCCAACGGAATTACTCTGTGCCATGAACCGCACGCTTCGACATCCGATCGGGTTTTGGGATCAGATTCTGTTCGCCGCGACGTTGCTCGTCATGGCCGGCGGAGTTCGGGCCGCCGAACCGGCAGCGCCGGGAGGCCTCAGCGACACAACGTTCGACTTCGAGGAGGCTTCGCGCGGCGTTCCCAAGCCTCGTGAGATCTGGCCGCTGGTCAAACAGCACACAGTGCCGCTTGACTTCCGCGTGCTCTCCGACGAGGTCGTTGCCAGTGATACGGAGCCGGCAAAGAAGCTGCGCAAGGTGACAGCGCATTTCTTCAGCCAAGAACTGGCGGGCAAGAAATGGGGACATCCGTGCGTGATCTTTTTGCCGGAGGACAATCAGGTGAACCTCGCGGCGGAGCGGAAGGGCAAGGTGGTCATCGTGGGCTCGCCGCCGCGAGATTACTTCCCCATCCACGTCGCCAAGTACGGCGAACCGATTGCCGCCCGGACCGGATATCCCACGATGGTCTTGTCGAATCCGGGCGAGTACCCCGATGGTTCGGACATCGAGAGCGACATCAGGATTCTGAACGTCCTGAACGAGCAGACGGGCAAGAACTACTATAACATGAACTGCCAGCTGGCCGTGGTCTATATCCAGGCGCTGGATGCGTTTCAGCAGTTCCTGGGACTGGACGATTTGCGGGCCGTCGTCGGCGGGCACTCCAAGCGCGGCCGCAGCGCGACGGTCGCCGCCGCGATCGATCCCCGCGTGGCTTCGGTCATCATCCTGGGCAACGAAGGGGTCTATGCCACCGATCGGATTCAGTCGCACTTGTCCTTCCACCACGCCTTTTTTCAGGACCAGGTCAACGTGCCGGTGTTCTATCTGGGCGCGACGAACGAAGACGGTTACAGGATGTTCAACGTGAACGTCATGCAGGAGCGACTGCAGCGGCCCATGACGATCGAGATGATCCCCAACTACTGCCACTCCAACTTCAGCGAGATCCAGTACATGGACTTCCTGATGTGGGCCTCGCACGTCTTTGACGGCCGCCCAATTACCAAGATCAGCGACGTGTGCCACGAGCGGCTGGGGAACCGCACCGTGTTTCGGGCCAGGGTCGAGAGCGCCGCTAAGATCCAGATCGTCAGAACCTGGTACGTCTACAGCGACGACCCGGCTTGGCGCGACTTGATGTGGTATCATCTGCTGATGCGCAAAGTGGGAGACCGCTACGAAGCCGTTCTGCCGGGCAAGATCCCCGACGCGTTCCTGGTCGAGGTGGGGGACATTGCGCTGGGTGTGCCGGGTTATGTATCGAGTCTTCCGTACAAGCTGACGGATGCGCCCGTCGTGGAGCGCCGATCGAGAGGCTCGCTGCCGCGTTTGTGGGAACCCGTGTCAAAGTAGCCATCTCGCTCCGCGAGATGAAAGCTATCCTCTCGCGGAGCGAGAGGGCTACTTTCTTTGCGGCCGCAGGCCGCCTTACAGAGGACGAGGTCATGCGTAAACCGATTCGCAATCTCGTGGCGGTGTTGATAACCGGCGCGGCGACCGTCGCCGTCGCCGATCCGCTGGGCGACCTGGTCGGGCGCTACGCGCGCACCCACGGCCCCTTCGTCCGCGAGGCCGTCACGACGGCGCTCGGCCTGGCCCCGGCGGTGGTCGACGATGTGCTGTCTCGGCTC